>SWCF01000827.1_pt1 | contig 103255 bp, 83 predicted proteins | sample 4690081 | NCBI WGS metagenome assembly SWCF01 (sample SAMN10267280, study PRJNA491770) | bioreactor metagenome | isolation source: DHS bioreactor inoculated with | place: Japan: off Shimokita Peninsula
AGCAGGCAATGCAATGTCTTGTTGAGCTTCTTCATTTTTAATACCAGTAACACTTGAATAAGAAACATCAAAGATATTTATATCATCGGGGGCTAATTCTGTATATGTTGGAGAAATACCAACTATTGCCATTTGGTTTTTATTATATTCATGGCTGCCAGGTGTAATATCATTTAGATATTGAAAAGAAGTATTGTAGGTATTACCAGGATAACCCCAACCAAAGTTAAAATGAAAATAATCTGGGTCAGAAGCATCGTAACCATCTAATACAAAAAAGTGCTTTGAAGTACTTAAATCACTTTTGTCTCCACGATAAAAAACAGGTCTTTCATTATCAATTTCAGAACGTAATAAATCCTCCCATGCACTTCCATAATCCCAGTCATTTTTAACATGCTTTTTAACACCTTTATAATTAAACTTATCTTTAAAAGCATCCTCAATTTTATTTACGGTTGTCCAAGAACCTGAACACCAATAAGTCATATCTGATGCATCACCGCAATCTTTTAATAAATGTGCAACCTCCTCACCTTCAGCGGTTGTTGAAGAATTAGTTAATTCATCAGGCATTAACCCCCAATTGTATGTTCTGTAAGAGGAACTTTGTGGCCATTGCCAATACCACATTATTTGTCCCATTACAACAGCTCCACAGCCTGCTGGCTTTCTATCACAATCACAGCTACTACCACTACCGGTAGGGCAATAAGCATTATATGAAGGGGAGCATCCTCCATCATTATTTTTGTCTTGAGACCACTGAACATGTCCTCTTCCTGAAACATCTAATAATGGAGAGCCAGGAGTATAAGATTTTAACGATTTAAGTTTACTCTCACTAAGCAGGTTATTCCATTTTGTACTTATATCTTTACTTATTTTTCCATTAGCTGATTTTAGTGATTTTGAACTTGCAATTTGTTCTTTATAATTGGTTGTTAACTCAATAAAAGATTCAGGTTTCTCATCTTCCAGTTTATATTCACCGGAAAGATTAAAGCTTAGAACAGGAACCGCTGAATTATCAGCTGAAACCATTGCCCAACCACCTTCCAAAAAATTTACTACATAAAATGAAATTTGACCATTTAATTCCTCAGTTATTACATTTTTTACGGTTAAAGATGTGCTAATTCTATTACTCATAAAATTTATTGCGACCTTTTTGGCAGTTTCCTTATCTATAGGATTTGCTAAAATAATTCCTGTACTCAGAATCAAGAAAAAGAGAAGTTTTATTTTTTTCATTTTACCATTTTTATTTTAAGTTTTTGTTAATTGCAAGGCTGTTTTTCCATGTTTGCTAACAAATGCTTAACAAATGTAAGGATAAAACTGTTGTTTTATACATAGTGGTCATCTTAACTTATAAGTGGTCGAAAATATCGTATAAGTGGTCAGAATAATCGTATAACTGGTACTTCATAATTTGAAAAAGTCAGCAATTTTGTGCCATTTTCTGCGCGAAACTTCTAAAATACACTCATTACTCATGTGAATCTCACGTTTTTTGGAATTCAATTTCTTAACATGGTACATGTTTACTATTTTGTTATCACTTATCCGAACGAAGCCAAAATCGCCTAAAATTGTTTCATTGCAAATTAGCGAGCTTGTATAGGAAATGGGTAATGAGTTTTGTGTATGAAACACAGAAACTAAATTACCGGTGCATTCCATGTATAGTATTTCATCATAGCGAAGAATACTTGTTTGTGTCTTTTCTTTAATCGGTAATACCTTTTCTTTTTGTTTGCTAAAGTCAAAGTTCATAGTTGAGGCTTTATGTTAAATAATTCTCTGGCCTTTATATGAAAGAGTTTATAAACTCGCTCTTAATACGCACGCTCTCTATTTACCGATACAAAGCTAACTGTTAAAACTCCTTGATTTACAGGGGGGGGGGGTAATTTATAATCATTCTAAATAAAGGTAAATCAAATATGTGAAAATGCTACATATAAATATATGTAAATAGAGGTATAGTTATAATCAGTTATGAAGTGCCTGACATGCTGCAAGTAAATAGTCATACTTTTAATTGAGACAACCGAAGTATATTTAGTGTAACAATTTCTTTTCACTCGGATTAAATAATCAGCGATGCGGCCTTTAGTGCACTTTCCTTACATAAGTTTCCTTCAATTGAATATTTCTTCAATTTTGTGAAACTCTCCCGTTTTAGAATTCTTTTTTTTCAATCTTTCTTTATTTCTTAAACTCTCCAATTTTATCTTTTCATCATCGTTTAGGTTATATTTCTCCAATAGTTTTTGAGTGCTGAGCGGGAAGATCGTATCCTGCAAACTTGTGCTAAAATAAACAAACAGTTTTTTGCCGGGAAGAATCATGTTGTCAAAAATCAGCGTATCATCTCTCAGGTCTGAATACAGGATAATTCTATTGTTTATGATTTCAACTTTCAAGGATTTACCACGATGATTCCTTACTTTATATAGTATTTTCCTTTCATTTGTATAGCCCCAAATGTTATTACAAGGAATTTTATATTTATTGCCCTGGAAGTCGCGAAGAATAAAATTATTGCTAAAGGAAGATAATGTAATGCTCTTGTATGTTTCCTTATTGCTCGCGTCTTGATAATGCTCATAACTCCTGTAAACTTCAATTTGCCCGATAGCAAAATACGGGCAAAAGGTTAGCAGCACAAAAATAGATGAGTATATGAAGGACCTACTTTTCATTGCGGTGATATTTTGGTTAAACTTATCACCAAATAAAGCATTTAAAACAGGTTTTTACAAAGATAATCATTTTAGAACCAAAATGTTATGATCATTTTAGGGAGGATACTATTTATAGAAGAGTTTGTTGTTCTTATCCCCCTTCAGTACCACGCCGAAGCTTATTTTCGTCAAAAATACTATTCCGTCTCAAGCGCTTTTAACAAATCCCGGATTTTGCTGTTTTTATTTATCACCACAATTTGCTGTTTTTTGATTAAATTTGCAATAACCGGAAAGTGTAAATACTTTAAAGTCCATAATCATGAGTACACAACATATTCATTTAAATATACCACTCAGTTTTATTCAGGTTGTTGAAATTGTAAAACAGTTGTCTCCATCCGAAAAACGACAGTTACGTGCAGTTTTAGAGATTGAACAAAGCAATGACGATGCTATCATACCCGAAGAACAAAAACAAATAGTAAGGGAGCGGATAGCAAAATATGAAAAAAGCCCCGATAGCTATCTTGAATGGAGTGAAATTGAAAATAAAATGAATACCCGAAAATGAAATTTAAGGTAATTTACAATCCTGAGTTTTATAATGATATTGTTGAGGCTGTTGACTGGTATAACGAAAAGCAGCCTGGGTTAGGAGAGCGATTATTTAAGGTTGTCAAACTACAAACAGCAAAACTATCTGGTTCTGCTTTACATTATGCTGTCAGATATGATGATGTGCGATGCTTGAATATTGAAAAATTTCCATATTTAATACATTTCCGTGTTGATGAAGCTCATGAAACAGTTAAAATAGAAGCTATGTTCCACACAAGCCGCGACCCAAAAATATGGGATAAACTTATTGATTAGTAAATGAATAGACCCAACTACCGTGCCATTCCAGGTGTCCGATTATGTACTTAAATAAAAAGACCTGAATGGATTATAGGACTATGGGAGAGTCTGGTTAAACTATTTCATATCCCTCGTTTTTTTTTAAAATACCTTCCACCTAACTTTCCCCTCATTCATCTGTTAAAGTTTTGCATTGTTTAAACAAGAATTCACTACCCAATGACCGATGAAACACTGAAACGGAAAATTACGCTACCCGGATTAAAAAAACTGTTTAAATTATATCGCTATATCAAGCCTTATCGCTGGACGTATGCTCTGGGACTATTGTTTTTGCTGGGCTCCAGCGCGGCCAGCCTCGTTTTTCCCAAACTGCTGGGTGAGTTGGTGGATTATGGCAATAAAGGTCAGCTCACGCAGGAAATCAACCGCATCGCCCTGATTTTAATAGCGGTGCTGATTGCCCAATCGGTCTTTTCTTATTTCAGAATAGTGTTGTTTGTAAATGTGGCCGAGAAAACCCTGGCCGACCTGCGACAGAGTACCTTTAACCATTTGGTGCGCTTGCCGATGAAGTTTTTTCAACAGCGCAGGGTAGGGGAGTTGAACAGCCGCATTTCTGCGGACATCACGCTTTTGCAGGATGCGCTCACCACCACCCTGGCCGAATTTATCCGGCAAATCATCATCATAACCGGTGGCGTGGCCCTGATGATGGTTACTTCGATGAAACTCACGCTGTTTATGCTGATGATTCTGCCGCTTATTATGGTGCTCGCCGGGATTTTTGGGCGCTACATACGCAAATTAAGCAAACTTGCCCAGGCGCAGGTGGCCGACAGCAACACCATTGTAGAGGAAACCCTGCAGGGCATTCAAAGTGTGAAAGCCTTTACCAATGAGTATTTTGAAATGGGCCGCTATAAGGTCAAAACCCTGGATATTGCCGACACCGGTATCCGAAATGGCAAGTTGCGCGGGGCATTTTCGGCATTCATTATCCTTGGACTTTTTGGCGCCATCACGGCAGTTATCTGGAAGGGCGCCAACTTGCTGGCTGTCGGCGAAATTGCCACCGGCGAATTGTTCTCGTTCGTGATTTACACCGTTTTTATTGGCGGTACCATAGGCGGTATGGCCGATGTTTTTGCCCGGGTGCAGAAGTTTATCGGCGCCACCGAGGATTTGCTCGAAATATTCAACGAAACGCCCGAACCGGTTGAAAACTTACCCGAACTCACGCCCGAACAGATTTTACAGGGTGGCATCCGCTTCGAGCATTTGTCGTTCAGTTATCCCAGTCGAAAAGATCAGCCGGTGCTTCACGACATCAACATTGACATCAAACCTGATTCACTGGTTGCCCTGGTTGGGCCGAGTGGCGCCGGCAAATCCACCCTGGTTTCATTGTTGCTTCGCTTGTATGAGCCGGGTTCAGGCCGCATTTTGTTCGATGAAACCTGCAATCAGAAGATTCCCCTTTCGGTGCTTCGCAGTCAGATGGCCATTGTGCCACAGGATATCTTCCTTTTCGGGGGAAGCATCCGCGAAAACATTGCCTATGGCAAACCCCATGCTTCTGAAACGCAAATAGAAGAAGCCGCGCGCAAAGCCAATGCCTGGGAGTTTATACAAAAATTTCCCGAAGGCATGGATACATTAGTGGGTGAGCGGGGCACGCAATTGTCGGGTGGTCAGCGCCAACGGGTGGCCATTGCCCGGGCAGTGCTAAAAAACCCTAAAATCCTTATTCTCGATGAAGCTACCTCTTCCCTGGATTCAGAAAGTGAACGTTTGGTGCAGGATGCCCTCGAAAAGTTAATGAAAGGCCGCACTTCCATCGTTATTGCCCACCGTCTCTCCACCATCCGCCAGGCCGATCTTATTCTCGTACTTGATCATGGCCGAATTGTTGAAAAAGGAACCCACGAGGAACTCTTGAAATCAGAAGAAGGCTTGTACCGGAGTTTGAGTGAGTTGCAGTTTGGGTGAAAGGATTTGAGGATTTGAGGATTTGAAGATTTGAGGATTTGAAGATTTGAGAGCCTGTCCGCCTCGGGCGGAATTTGAGGATTTGAAGATTCGTTGATTCGTTGATTCGTTGATTTTGTTGATTTGTTGAGTAGCAATAGAGTCCTAACAGGTTTTCCGGTGCCTGAGCCGTTCCGATAGCTATCGGAACGAAGGCAACCTGTTAGGTCTTCTTTGGGAAAAGAATGATCTGATTTGAAGAAGTTTTAGCGTTGAGGCTAAAGTTAAGGGTAAAAACAAGTATTCGAGTTCGTTGCGTATCAAATGACATTCTTGCCTTCTGAATGAATAAAATAAGATACTGCCATTCTACCTTTAAACGCAATTGAAAATTATTCTTAACTTTGGTACATGAAATCTATCAATGATATAGAAAATAAGCTCAAAGAATTGAAACCCGTTTTGTTTCAAAAGTATTTTGTGGACAAGATTGGATATTTTGGTTCTTTTTCGCGAAATGAACAGACAAAAGGTTCTGACATTGACATTTTAGTTTCATTTGTAAAACCACTTGGATGGGAATTCTTTGACCTGCAGGAATTCTTAGAGAAAGAATTAGATATGGAGGTTGATCTGGTATCTGACAAAGCCCTGAAAGAGCAGTTAAAACAAGCCATTTTAAATAGTGTAAAATACGTATGAATCCGAGTAAGTCATTTCCCGATACCGGCATTGAAGATAATTCATCCGTGAACAATTCCGTTTTCTATAAGTCTTTGCCCATAAAACCATTATTATTTTTGCTTTTAATCCTCCTGGTTTCAGGTTGTATTAGCATTATCAAGGCGCCTAAACGCTTTGATACAGATTGTTACGGGCATTGGAGCGAAAATAACGCGGAATATTCCATAAAATTTATTGAAATTACTTCGGATGAAGTGATGCGTATGAATCCTGACGGGGTGTGTTTATTCGGTGCATGGTGTCCGGGCAGCATCCATCGTTTGCGCCTTGAGGATAAAAGCAAGCCTTCAAATATACTCTTTGTTTCCTCTAACTACGATCTTAAATCAATGGACAAGCTGTTTAAGAGCAATTTGAATACCATATATATTCTCTCAAATGCCCGTTACGGTTCAGACGAAAGTTTAAAAATAAAGCAATTTGTTTCTGAATTGATATGCGGTGAGAATAGAGTGACGGGCGTACCCCAGGAATTTACGAGGGGGGATTCGTGTTTTGTGAGGAAATGATATAAAGATTCAATAATTCAAAGATTCAAGAGGCCTGTCCGCCTCGGGCGGAATTCAAGGATTTGAAGATGTGATCCGGTATCGACCTTCTTTCCCGCGGATTAAAAATTTGAGGGTTGATTTTTAAACCAGAAATTTTCAAATCAAGGTTAAAGATTAAAAATTAAAAATTGGAAATTAGAAACCTGCCAGTCGGCAGGCTGGTTAGAAATTTCCGCTCCCCTTGTCTCCCCGTCTCCTTGTCTCCCAGTCCTATTTTCCGTCCCCGATATTCACCTATCTTTGAAGTGTAAAACAGAAACCATGAAAAAGCTCCTTTTTATACTTTTCCTGGCTGCTACAGCCATTTCAGCGCACGCACGACAACAGTTGTATCCCATTTCTTCATCTGAATATAGTATCGCGGTCAGCCCAAAGGCAGATAGCAATACGCTGAAGGCTGCCGCCGGATTGCAAAAGTATCTTTCAACTATAACCGGATCGCAAATGCAAATTGTGAATTTACCGGCTGCAAACGGAAAATCTTTGTTTATTGGCAAAGCGTGGCTGGCCGGGAAACCGCAATATCAGAAATTACACGAGTTAAACAGCGATGGCTACTGCATCTTCAGCGTAAACGGTGATTTTTATCTTGCCGGGAAAAATTCCATCGGTGATGTTTATGCCGCGTATGCGCTGCTTCAGGATTATGCCGGTTGCTTCTGGTTTGGAAACGGGGAGACGTTTATTCCTGAAAATATGGGTCTTACCCTGCCGAAGGTGAATCTTTTTACCCAACCCGATTTTGCTTTCCGCCATCCTCACTTCCCCGACAAAAACAAACCTGAATATTACCTGCCCAGCCGCATCCAGCCCATGGATGACTGGGGTATGTTTGTGCATACGTTTCATAAGCTGGTGCCACCGGATGTTTATTTTGAGCAGCATCCGGAGTATTATTCGCTGGTAAACGGAAAGCGAATCCGTGATGGTCAGTTGTGCCTGAGCAATCCTGAACTTATTCAACTCCTCATCGAAAATCTGGGAAAGGAAATGGCCAAAAAACCGGAGTGTAAATATTGGTCGGTATCGCAGAACGACTGTATCAATTATTGCGAATGTGAGCATTGTCAAGCGCTTTATGATGAGTTTGGCAGTATTTCAGGGGCTTATGTGGATATGGCCAATAAGATTGCCAGGCACTTTCCGGATAAACATATTTCCACCCTGGCATATCAGTTCACCCGTTCGGCGCCATCGGCCATTGTGCCCGACAGCAATGTGAACATCATGTTTTGTTCCATTGAATGCAACCGCAGTCAGCCACTTGCAACCGATCCGCGCTCCGGCGATTTTGTTAAAGATTTGCAGGACTGGTCATCGCTTACGCACAATATAATTATGTGGGATTACGTGGTGCAGTTCAAAACCTTTACCTGTCCTTTCCCCAACTTCAGCGTGCTGCAGCCCAATATTCAACTGTTTCACAAGCACGGCATACCCATGATGTTTCAGCAGGGTAGTGGCAATTCGTGGTCGGACTTCAGCCCTTATAAGCAATCGCTTATTTCGCGCCTGTTGTGGGATGTTAATCTGGATGAACCGGCATACAGGCAAAGGTTTTTCGATGCCTATTACGGAGCAGCCGCTGCGGTAATGCTTAATTATTTCAGCAGGGTACAGTCGGAGTTGGAGAAACAGGCACCGGTGCGCAATCTGGATATTTACGGATATCCGGTTTTGTATGCTGATTGGTTCCTTAAACCTGAACTTCTCAAGGAATATAAAACCATGATGGATGAAGCCGAAGCCCTGGTGGCCGGGGATGCTGTCCGTTTGAAAAGGGTGTTGCGACAGCGCAGCAGCATAGACTTCGCTTATGTGGATGTGGCTCTCAATCTGAACAATCCGCAACTTTCATTCTATGTTTTAAAAGATGGTCACAGAGAAATAAATCACGAAATGACTGCGCATCTTGACCGTTTTGTTGAAAACTGTTCAGCCACCGGCATAAAAAGCATTGACGAAAACAATTATTCGCCCGAGCAATATCGTACACAGGCATTGAATATTGCTTCCATGGCCGTAACGCCAAACAAATCAGCGGGCATGAAAATCACTTCTCTCACGCCCTACAATCCATCTTATGATGGAGAGAAAATGCTTGCTGACGGTCTTTTCGGAGGACAACATTTTCGCCTGAACTGGCTTGGATACCAGGGGAATGATATGGTTTTATTGATTGATTTTGAGCAGCCGGAGCAGGTAAATAAGGTGGAAACCAATTTCTTTTTGGACCTGGTTTCCTGGATTTTCCTCCCGCTGGAAGTAAAGATTGAGGCTTCAGACGATGGCAAGGCCTTCCGTGAGGTCTGTAATGAAAAAATCCCTGAACCTGTCCGCAACTTCGGCCAGAAGCCAGTGCATTTTAGTTTTGAGTTTCCTCAAACCACCGCCCGCTATCTGAAAATCACGGCCCTAAGCTATAAAACCTGTCCCGACTGGCATCGGGGAGCCGGCCAACCTGCCTGGATATTTGTGGATGAGATTGTGGTGGAGTAGGGGATAAGATTTCAGTTTAGAAAACTATTGAGGTTAAACGATTTAAAATATCAGCCAAAATATTTGAAAATAATTTTGTGGGAAATGTTGAAATTGCGTTATCACTTCGTAAATTAGCAATTGAACTTGATTCCTGTTGCAGATGACTGTGTATTCTATGGAAATTGCAGTATTCCAGTTAATTAGCAAAAAACGATTGTAATGATTTTAAACTACGCCAAGCTGGAAAGGAGACATCAGGGGCAGATAAATGACGCTTAAAAGTGATTCATCACTACTTTTTTCATCTACTTTCCATTTTTGAAAACAATGCATAGCGCCAAAACTATTCTTTTTGTTGGAATCCTATTCATTTCAACCCTGTCTCTGGCCCAGAAGGTGAGTTTTTATGGATTTATCGAAAATGCTGAAACCGGAGAGCGGCTTCCCGGGGCAACCATCTATTTTCAAAATATACAAAAAGGCATTGTGGCAAATCAATATGGCTATTTCGCAACGGTATTGGAAAAAGGAAACTACGAGGCCAGGGTCTCATTTGCCGGATATAAGCCGTTGACCTGCCTTTTGAAAATTAATGCCGACACTATGATGGTGTTTGGGTTGCACACAGTCATGTTAAAAGAAGTCAATATCGTTTCGGAACAAGAGAGTATTTCACGAAACCCGATAGAAACCGTAAAGCTAAATTTACAACAACTTAGGGAGATTCCTCCTTTTCTCGGGGAATATGATATCATGAAGGGGCTGGCCCTGTCTCCCGGAATAAATACAGGCACAGAAGGAAGTTCGGGATTGTTTGTGCGTGGTGGCACCCCTGACCAGAACCTTATTTTGCTTGATGGGGCCAGAATATATAACAATGCCCATTTATTTGGCTTTATTTCTGTTTTTAACCCCGAGGCTATACAGGATGCTGAATTGATTAAAAACGGGTTTCCCGCCCGCTATGGAGGCAGGCTATCTTCGGTAGTGAATGTTACCATGAAAGAGGGGTCGAACAAGCGCAATCAGTCCGTGTTTTCAATAAGCCCCATAAGCAGTCAGTTTACGATTGAAGGGCCGGTGAAAAATGAAAAGTCGTCCTTCCTTATTTCTGGCCGGTCAGCCTATGCAAGTTTGATTGGCTTGCCTATGTATCTATTTTACGTAAACAACAAAGTAGATACATATATGAATTACTGGTTATATGACCTGAATATGAAATACAATTTAAAATTGAGCAAAAACCGGAAGCTGTTTTTAAGTTTATATCAGGGTCGTGATGTTTTTACTAACCGATCATCTTCTACATCAGAAAAAGAAAACATTAAGTTGAATTGGGGAAATACCACAGCAAGCCTGAGGTATTTTTCAGTGATTAAGCCTGGTCTTTTTGCTGAATCCCAATTAACATTCAACAAATACGGGTTTAACTATTTTATAGATGCGGAAGCAAAAGGCGATCAATTTCAAATTACAAAATCATCACTTAGGGCAAAGTCAACCATAGCAGAATTGGCGGCAAGACAAAAGATAGAGATCGTGGCGGGCGCCAATCATACATTAGTATCGGGCGTAGAATTTATTTTCCAGAAATTTATGCCCGATTATTTCAAACTTAAAGGAATGGCTACGGTTCATGATTTTCCGGATACCAGAAAATCATTTCATACCATTATTAATGTAGCGGGTTTTATTGAAGACAGATTCAAGCCTGGCCCTTTTAACCTTGAAACCGGCTTGCGCCTGAATTCCTTTTTAATAGAAAATACCAGCTTCGTTTATGCCGAGCCCAGATTGAACCTGGGATATAAATTGAGCAAAACATCTTCCTTCCATTTGGCATGGTCCATCATGCACCAGGCACTGCATTTATTGTCGAATACCGGACAGGGATTACCGATAGATATCTGGGCACCGGCGACCAAACAATTGCCCCCACAAAATGCACAACAATATTCTGCCGGATTTAACTTTGATCCAACGATTATCAATTTAAATTTTTCATTGGGCATGTATTATAAGCACCTGGAAAATTTAACAGAATATAAATCCGGCTTTGGATATGTATCCAATCTTACTTTGCCCTGGCAGCTTCTGGTGGAGAAAGATGGCAAGGGCAGTGCATATGGAGTGGAGATGCTGGTTAAAGGAAAAATCGGAAAAATGGAAGGCTGGCTTGAATATACGCTGGCCTGGAATAACCGAAAATTTGAAAACATCAATAACAATGATTGGTACTACGCTAAATATGACCGTCGCCACGATTTAGGGATAAATCTATCATATTCTGCCTGGCGTGAATGGAAGTTGAATTCAACATTCGTTTTTACTTCCGGTCAGCCGGCAACCTTACCAATAGCTTATGGTGAAGATATCAACGGGAATGAGATTCCTTTCTACAATAAGAGGAACAACCTTCGTATGCCTGCTTATCATCGCCTGGATATTGCTTTTACGCGGGAATTTGTTTCCAGGAAAGGCCGAAACAGCATTCTTTCGTTTGGCGCATACAACGCATATCATCGCATAAATCCTTTTTATATCATGCTCATAGAAAGGGAGGTTGAAGAGAATGGACAAGTAGTTTTACAAAACCGGAAGTATGAGGCAGGGACATTGTTCGGGATTATGCCCTTTATTAGTTACACGGTTAAATTTGAATAATATGAAACCACTGTTAGCCCTCTTCACAGTATTTCTTCTGCTGAACTCCTGTTCCCGCGATATTGATTTTGATCCACCCTATGAAGGTGATAAACTTGTGCTTAATGCCTCTCTGGACGGATTGGTTGGATTAGAAGTAAAACTTACCCATAGCACCAGACCGGTACACACCTATATTCCAGGCATTGATAATATTGTTGCAGATGCCCGTGTAACACTTGTTAAAGAGCCTGGGGAAATCTTACCACTTGAATATACCGGAGCGGGACTCTATACTTTAGCAGATAGTTTAAATTTTGCTGTTTCCCCGGGCAGTAGTTATCATCTTGAAGCTCATAGTCCTTCATTGGGCTCAATTCACACAAATAACATTACAGCAGTAACCGCACCTATCGTAGAAGGTTTTGGTTTCAGCCGAATTGGGATGGATGATCAGGATGTTGAAACCGGACAGATAAAGTTTATTCTGACATCAGGCCATGAAACAACGGCTTATTATTCATTATGCATAACCGATGACTCCGGCAACAGGCTTGTTTTTTCAGAGCCTTTTGCTGATGTCACCTGGATAGCCGAAAAGAACTATTTGTCTTATGACGAAACCCATTACTTTACCAATGAAATCAGACAAAGTAAAAAGGATACCCTGATATTTAATTTTCCATTACAAGATTGGACCAATTACCCGATTTATGAATACATTGAGGTTAGTATTGGTCATGTTGGCCCCGAGCTTTTTCATTACATTGCAAGCATGAACGATTTATCAGGTATAGAATATGGTTTTGCCGAGCCCAATTTACTATGGAGCAATGTTCAGGGAGGCTATGGGTTGTTCTACAGTCAATGTATCAGGCGGTTTAAAGTTACATTGCGTTGATGTGGATTCCCTTCTCTTCCACTCTCTTTTTAACAAATCTACGTCTTTGCTCTCTATATTGCACCTTAAATATTACTCGCCAGTTTGGTAAAAAAGGTTATAAAAATTCAGGATGTTACTAATGTGTTAACCATTAGCTTTTTAGGTATAATACCACATCCCGTTGGCTATCTTGACTAAATTCGCTCAAGATAGTTCCGATTGCAATCGGGATCGGGATTTCAATCCGAGCCGGAGCGAAGCGGAGCTCACCGAAGGTAAATCTGCAATCCGCTCCCGATAGCTATCGGGACCGCAATCTACAACGGTATATTCCCATGCTTCCTCGGTGGATTGCTTTTCCGTTTATTGTTACACATTTCCAGCGCCTGAATTACTTTGCGACGGGTATGTTTTGGATAGATGATCTCATCAATGTAACCCAATTCGGCAGCTTTGTATGGACTTGCAAACACATCGCGGTAATCCTGAACGGCTTTGGCCTTGTCTTCGTCCGTGAGCTTGTCGCGGAAGATAATGTTTACAGCACCTTCGGCACCCATCACGGCGATTTCAGCAGTGGGCCAGGCATAGTTTACATCGGCACCAATATGCTTGCTCGACATCACATCATAGGCGCCTCCGTAAGCTTTACGGGTGATAATGGTAATTTTGGGAACAGTAGCTTCCGCATAAGCATAAAGCAATTTCGCTCCATGCTTGATGATGCCGCCAAACTCTTGCGAAGTTCCCGGCAGGAAGCCCGGCACATCCACGAAAGTGACAATAGGGATATTAAACGCATCGCAAAAGCGCACAAAACGGGCTGCTTTAATGGAGCTGTTGATATCGAGCACCCCGGCCAGGAATGCCGGCTGATTGGCCACAATGCCCACGGATCTGCCATCGAAGCGTCCGAATCCGGTAAGGATATTACCGGCATAGTGTGGCATGGTTTCCATAAAGTTGCCGTCGTCCACCACGCTGTGGATGATTTCCTTCATATCGTAGGGCTTGTTGGGGTCAACGGGCACGATTTCCTGAAGTTTCTCGTCCTCGCGGTTGGGATCGTCGGTTGATTTGATGCGTGGGGGCTCTTCCATGTTGTTGGAAGGCAGGAAACTCATTAGTTCACGTATCATCATCATCGCCTGCTCATCGTCGTCGGCAATGAGATGGGCCACACCGCTTTTGGCGTTGTGCGTCATGGCACCCCCCAGGTCTTCCTTGGTTACCTCTTCATGGGTAACGGTTTTGATGACATCCGGGCCGGTTACAAACATGTAGCTGGTATCTTTGGTCATCAAAATAAAGTCGGTAATGGCCGGACTATACACGGCGCCCCCGGCACAAGCGCCCAGAATGGCTGAAATTTGGGGTATCACACCACTGCTTATTACGTTTCTATAGAAGATGTCGGCATAACCACCAAGGCTTTCTACGCCTTCCTGAATACGTGCTCCGCCTGAATCGTTCAATCCAATGACGGGCGCGCCCATTTTTAGTGCTAAATCCATAATTTTAATCACCTTATCGGCATTGGCACGGCTAAGCGTACCGCCGAAAACGGTGAAATCCTGAGCAAACACATACACCAGGCGTCCATCAATCTTGCCGTGGCCACTTACCACGCCATCGCCGGAAATCAGGTTTTTCTCCATATCAAAGTCGCGGGCACGATGCACCACAAAACGATCAAATTCTACAAAAGTGCCGGGATCGAGCAACATTTCAATGCGCTCGCGGGCGGTCTTGCGTCCGGTGCGGTGCAGTTTGTCAATGCGCTCCTGTCCACCGCCCAGTTCGGCCTGACGGTTTCGCTCTTCGAGTTTGCGGTAAATTTCATCCAGATTTGACATATTCTCTTGATTTCGTATTTTAGATAATTAAGGTTAAGGTTAAGGTTGAGGTTGAGGTTGAGTCCCGAAATATATCGGGTTTAGAAATTAGAAATTTATCTTCCCCTTGTCTCCCCGTCTCCCCATCCCCTTGTCTTCTCTTACCTCATCCGCCTTCGGCACCTTCTCCTAAAGGAGAAGGGACCTTCTAACTATAAATAGTTGTTCAAATAGCATTCTCTTTGTCTCCTTGTTTCCTTGTCTCCCTTTTCTCCAAGACTGTCAGCCTCGGGCTGATCCTCATCTCCTTGTCTCTCCGTCCCCTTGTCTCTCTGTCTCCTTTTCTCTCCGTCCCCTTGTCTCTCTGTCCCCTTGTCTCTCTGTCCCCTTGTCTCTCTGTCCCCTTGTCTCCCCGTCCCTTTGTCTCCCCGTCCCCTTGTCTCATTTCCTGTCCCTCGTCCCTACTTCCCGTCCCCCGTTCCTTCTTCAACTACCACCAGCACCTTATTCGCATCAATAGTTTCGCCTTCCTTAGCATGAATAGACTTAACCACGCCTGCTTTCCTGGCTTTAAACTCACTTTCCATTTTCATGGCAGATACGATGATCAGGGTTTGTCCGGCTTCTACGGCATGGCCTACTTTAACCGGAATTTTCACTACCTTGCCCGGCATGGGTGAAATGATGGTGTTTCCTGAAGCCGCCGTATCTCCTTTTGACCGGCTGGCCCGGTAGCGCGATTGGGCATCAATCACTTCAACATCGTAGGTGTTGAAACGGGAATTTACGGTATAATGCCGGGGCGAAGCATTTTCAATCATCTCAATGTTGTATGACTTTCCTTTATAGAGAAGTGAATAGATGCCCTCACCTACTTTAAGCGCATCCACCTCATAAATTTCATCATCCACCTGAAGGGTGAGCACATTTCCATCCCTTTTTATTTCGGTAACCTTAGCGGTACGACCGTCAATATTGATTTCTAAAGCCATAATATGCAGCGTTTAAATATAGGCATGACGCTGGGTGTCTTTCCAGCGACTCGATGGTTTGCTATCGTGCCCGTTGGTTTTTATTTTCTGAAGTTTGGTTGAATGCTCAAGATAGGCAGCAATCAGCACCATATCTTCGCACAGTCCATCGCAATCGGGTGTGGCAAAAAGAAATTCCTTGTGGTCTTCAATAAAATGGGTGTTGTATTTGCCCGATTGGAAGGCAGGAGCTTCCATAATCCTTGCCAGGAAAGGGATTGAGGTCTTTACGCCGGTTATTTTATATTCATCCAGCGACCGGGTCATGCGTTGTATGGCTTCATCGCGGCTTTGAGCCCACACGATCAGTTTGGAGATCATGGGATCGTAATAAATCGGGATGGTATAACCCTCATACACATAGCCATCGTGGCGCACACCCAGGCCCAGCGGCTCGGTAATGTGGCGGATAGTGCCCGGACTGGGCATAAAATTCTTGTCGGGATCTTCGGCATAAATCCGGCATTCTATGGCATGACCGCTTTGGCGAAGCTCCTCCTGTTTAAAGGGAAGCGGAAACCCATTGGCAATATTCACCATCTCCTTCACCAGGTCAACACCAACCACCCTTTCGGTGATGGGATGCTCTACCTGAAGGCGGGTATTCATTTCCAGGAAATAGTAATTTAAGTTGTCATCAACAATAAACTCCACAGTACCTGCTCCATGATAATTGGCGGCTTTGGCTGCGGCCACGGCATGGGCGCCCATTTCGGCACGAACGGCGGGCGTAAGCAGGGGAGAAGGCGTTTCTTCCACCACCTTTTGGTGCCGGCGCTGCACCGAGCATTCGCGTTCAAACAAGTGGACAGCATTTCCGTGTTTGTCAGCTAGTATCTGAAATTCAATGTGGTGTGGTGATTCAATATATTTCTCTATATACACGGCATCATCGCCAAAAGCCGATTTGGCTTCTGAGCGGGCGCCACGCAGTGAGCTTTCTATCTCTTCTTCTTTTTTGACCAGCCGCATGCCTTTGCCCCCACCACCGGCCGATGCTTTAATCATCACCGGAAGACCAATTTCACGTATGGTTTTTAATGCTTCCGCGAAGTCGGTGATTTTATCCACCGTTCCCGGAACCACCGGAACTCCGGCGGCAATCATGGTTTTGCGGGCAGTGATTTTATCGCCCATTTGCCGGATGGCATCCGGATTGGGGCCTATAAACTCTATGCCTTCGCGCTTACAGCGTTCCGAGAATTCAGCATTCTCCGAAAGAAAACCATAACCGGGATGAATGGCATCGACTCTTGATTTTTTGGCTGCCTCAATGATGCGGTCAATATTCAGATAGCTGTCGATGGAAGGGGGCGGCCCGATGTTCCAGGCTTCATCTGCATAACGCACATGCATAGACGAGCGGTCGGCATCAGAAAAAACAGCAACGGTTGGAATGCCCATTTCGCGGCACGAACGCATGATACGTATGGCGATTTCACCACGGTTGGCAACAAGTACTTTCTTTATCATAAATAGGTTTAAGAGGCTAAATTTGACAAAATAAATGTAATACAAAGGATGAAATTACGAAAATTTTGTCAACAAGCCATTTTCTTAACGGTTTATTAACAAGTTGAGTAAAGGAATGTTTAAGGATGGCGGAATGTAGCAGTGAAGTTAAGGGGTCATAACCGCTAATTACGTGAATGGCTTCTCGTTGGCACACTATCCCCTTGTCTCCTCCGGTTCTCCGTCCCCTGTGAAAGAGGTAAGAGGAAGAAGCGAGAAGTCGGAACGGGAGGTGGAAGTTACCTTGTCCTTGTTCTTTTTCACCTCATCCGCCTTCGGCACCTTCTCCTAAAGGAGAAGGGCCTTTCAATCTTAATTCCTTTGTTCATTTAACATTTTCTTTGTCTCTATGTCGTCTTATATCCTCGTTGGTCATTGAGCGTAGTCGAAATGCTCCTTGTCCTACCTTCGTCCCTCGCCCCAGCCTGTCAGCCTCGGGCTGATCCCCCGTCCCTTTTTTTACCTAAATTTGCACCAAACAAACCAGATTATGTCTAAAAAGCTCATAAAAATAGCCATTGCCTACGATTTTGACGGAACCCTGGCCCCCGGAAATATGCAGGAGCATACTTTTTTCCCTTCCATGAAGCTGCGTGCCAAAGATTTCTGGAGACACGCCAATCAAATTGCGAAAGAGAATGATATGGATGAAATCCTGGCCTATATGCAGCTTTCGCTGGATGAAGCCCGCCATCGCAACCTGCCCATCCGCCGCAGCGATTTTGAACATTATGGCAGTGGAATTACTTTTTTTGAGGGTGTGGATACTTATTTCGACCGCATCAATGCCTTTGCCCGTGAAAAGGGCGTGGAACTGGAGCATTATATCATTTCATCGGGCCTGCGCGAATTTATCAGCGGCACGCCCATTGCAAAGTATTTTACCAATATTTATGCTTCTGGCTATCGCTATGATGCCAATGGAGTGGCGGTATGGCCGGCCCTCGCCATAAACTATACCAATAAAACCCAATATCTTTTCCGGATCAATAAAGGGATTAATAATTCATACGACAATACGTTGATAAACAAGTATTTGCCGGAGGAAGAACGTCCGATTCCCTTTCCACAAATGATTTACATTGGTGATGGCGAAACCGATGTGCCTGCGATGAAAATGATCAAATACCAGGGCGGCATTGCCATTGCAGTTTACAATGCAGCAGTAGGCCCAACCAAAGAAAAGCTTTCTCCAAAACAATCCTGCGAGAACCTGATCAAACAAAATCGTGCCAATTATATTGCTCCGGCCGATTATACTGAAGGTAGTGATCTGGACCGTGTCATCAAGCTGGTAATCGAAAAAATAAGGGCAGAGGTGGTGTTGAAGGGGTTTGCAGGATGAGTTGCCACGAAGACACTAAGGCACGAAGTTTCACCAAGGTAATTTGCAAAGTTGAATTATTAAACAGGATGGCTATGCCAATGGGAGTTCTGACTAAATAATGGAAGAAAGGGAGAGAATTACCGGGGAATCAGGATGCGACTTTGGATTGCACGCTGACTTATTAAGAAAAATCCTATAAATCTGTTGCCGGTAAGCTATTTTTAACGAAATTTGCATTTCCAATTCCGGCCCCGTAGTTCAGCTGAATAGAATGTCAGATTCCGGTTCTGAAGGTCACAGGTTTGAATCCTGTCGGGGTCACATTAAAATAAATGCCTGCAAATCAAATTGTTGCAGGCATTTTTTATTTAAATCCCCTTCCAATTATAGTCTTTTGGCTGTTTCCAGGATCGGATGGGTTAAACCGGTGAATTGTGCCAATGTGTCTATTCTTCATTTATCTCCCACCAGGTATCATCAAAAAAATAAATATTTACCAGCCGGCGAGGAGTGAATTCAAAATAATAATTTTCAGGAGTAATGGCTGTTGGAGCATTTTTCCAGAGTTCTTCCGATGGTTTCCCCGGTTCAAATACCGGATTTACCCGGCTTTTAAAATCGATGGGAGAACGCTTTCGGGAATCGCAGATGACATAGAAAGGTTTAGCTGCTTCCCTGCATACCAGAGCGATGGGATATGTCCCTATCTTATTGGTGAACCCATCGGTAAAAACATTATCGGCGCCTACTACCGCAAAATCAATTTCATCAATAAAGCGACCTACTGCGGCTTCATTGATAAACCGCACCTTACAACCCAGATCAGAAAGGGCTCTTGCCTGCAATTTACCTTCAAAAACAGGCCCTGACATGGTTTGATAAACTGTAGGGAAAATGTTATGCAGGGCAAGATGCTCAAACAAGACATGAATGCTGGAGCTATTGCTGTGTACCAGAATCTTTTTATGCTGGAATTTTACCCTGCGTGCCATGCGCTCAGCCGCTTGTCCCATACTGTCTTTCCATTCTGATATATAGTTTTTAACAAATAATTCTATTCCAATAGCCATATGGTTTTTGTCGGCTCCACGCTGTTCCAGGTCATCCAGCAGATTCAGAAATTGCTGTAAAAAGTGATGTATTACTGCAAGATCAGGGAAGTGAGTAGTTATATTATTCAGGTTTTCCCACAAATAATCCGGATCAATCTCTTGATGGTTAACATAAGTTTGGATGCTTCTGATAACTTTTTCCAGCAGGGCAGCCGATCCGGAATAATTGTCCGATATGATTTCTTTGATTTTTAATTCAAACGACATAAGTTTTCATTTAATTGATAATCAGATATTAAATGGTGCTCCTGCAATCCATAGATAAGTGTAAACTCACCGGTAACCTCAAAATTATATATCTTTGCGAAGATAATGTAAACTCTACAAACCTAAAATAACAATTCATTATGATGTCAGAAAAAATATTTGATAAAGTTAAAGCCGGTGTGGTCACTGGGAATGATGTTCAGGAGGTTTTCCGCATAGCCCGCGCCAATGGCTTTGCATTGCCTGCTGTAAACGTAATAGGCACCGATTCTATAAATGCAGTGCTGCAGGCGGCCAAAGAGGTCAATTCACCGGTTATCATTCAGTTCTCGAATGGGGGAGCACATTTTTATGCAGGTAAATTCTTAAGCAATGAAAACGAACAGGCTGCCATTGCGGGTGCAGTGTCAGGCGCAAAACACATTCATCTGCTTGCGAAAATGTATGGTGTGCCGGTAATTTTGCATACCGATCATGCAGCTAAAAAACTGCTTCCCTGGATTGACGGCCTGCTCACTGAAGGTGAAAAGTATTATAAAGAAACAGGAAAGCCCCTTTTTAGTTCCCATATGCTTGATTTGTCCGAAGAATCATTGGAAGATAATGTTGCCATCAGTAAAAAATACCTGGAACGTATGAGTAAGATGGGAATGACACTCGAAATTGAACTGGGGGTGACCGGAGGTGAAGAGGATGGCGTTGATAACACCGATGTGGACAGTTCTAAATTATACAGCCAGCCTGCCGATGTAGCTTATGCCTATGATGAGCTGATGAAGGTAAGTGATAAATTTACCATTGCTGCCTCGTTTGGAAACGTGCATGGAGTATATAAACCCGGAAATGTTAAACTTCAACCCATTATTCTGAAAAATTCTCAGGAATATATTCAAAAGAAATACAATACTGTTGAAAAACCGGTGAACTTTGTATTTCACGGTGGTTCAGGTTCGAGTCGCGAAGAAATTCGGGAAGCTATTTCTTATGGCGTTGTAAAAATGAATATTGATACCGATACGCAATGGGCGACCTGGGAAGGGGTGAAGAATTATTATAAGAAAAATGAAGGTTTTCTTCAGAGTCAGATTGGTAATCCTGAAGGAGATGACAAACCCAACAAGAAGTATTATGATCCGCGCAAATGGATCAACGAAGCCCAGAAAAATATGATTGCACGTTTGAAAATTGCTTTTGAAGACCTCAATAACCTGAATCGTTGTTGATTGATTTTTTCTGTTTGGTTAAAAAAATCGCCCTGCAATAATTTGCAGGGCGATTTTGCATTGAAGTGTGTGATTCAGATGTGTGTGCATTAATATCCTAATGAAATATTGATTTCAGCAGCATGAATGCTAAGTACAGGAATGGGAGAGTGATGAACCATTTGTTGGGCATAAGGACCTAACCAAAGGTTGCTGGTAGATTTTTCCTGCTCGGTCATGATGCTAATCATGTTTGCCTCAGATTCCCTGGCATAATCCATAACGGAAGTAGCCAGATTGTCGGCTTCCAGTTCTACGATAAAATGACGGACATCCCGCTCTTTCATATATTTGGCAGCCTGTTTTGAATAGCTCAATACAGTGCTTCTCACATTCTGTACATTGGTAGTGTACATGGCCAATATATGCACCTCGGCATCAAACATTCGGGCCAGAGAGCATGTCATGGGTACTTTTTGCCGTGTTTCCATGGTGCTGTCCATGGGCATTACTATTTTCTTTAAATCCCTGTTTACCGAAATGCCGGCCCGTATAGTGATTACCGGGCAAGGGGCTGCTGAAACAATGCGATTGGCATTGCTTCCTATCCAGAACTCTTCAAATCCAGAGGAACCATGGGTGCCAGCCACCAATAGCCAGGCATTGCTCTCTGTAGCCTGAGCAACGAGTTCTTTATAGACTTTGCCTTCTCTGATCACAAAATCAAGTTTATTATCAGGCATTTCAGGCTGATATTTGGTAATTAGCCTGTTAAATTGCCGCTCCACTTCTTCGAGCAAATCGTCGGATAAATCGGAACTGAGAATGGTTTTGGTCGTATTGGGATTGTTTACCCAAACCATTTGCAGATCGGAAGATGACTTGCGCGCAATACTCAATGCATGTTCCAGGGCATTGATGGAACAGTCAGAGAAATCAATGGCTGAAATGATGGTTTTCATATCTGGTGTTTTGGTTTTGCATCAGGCTAAAATATAAAAAAAAACAATAATAAAAAAGCATTCAGTTGATCCTTTACGATTTTTCACAATAAAAAAGCAAATTCCTGATAGGCATGAAGCTTTTCCGATCAGCAATTGGTATAATGGATTATCGTTCCTGCACTGCTTCAGTTGGTGTTGAACCGGTGAGTACAGGTGGATTTATTTTGTCATTTACGGTAAAAGCATTAGGATATAAGGCATGAATTTCCTGAAGAAAACCCTCAGCTTCAAGACGAGTTCTGAAGTCACCTACCCTAACCCGGAAATAGGGTTCCTTAAAAGAAAGGTAAGCACCGGTTTCGGGGTAGCGGTTTGAAAATCGATTGAGTGATTCAGTAGCCCGGCTTTTGGAGTTGGCACCTGAGTCGAAAAATATTTGTACCCTCCATCCATCTAAGGTACTTTGATGGCGGTTAAGATAGATATATTTGTCCATTAGCAATTCAATACGGTTGTCGGCATTGATATTAATATAGCCTGCCTGCTGGGCTGATGCCTGCAGTCCACAGAAAAAAAGTAACGAAACCAGGAGCGAGAGTCGCATAATCAGATGATTAACGTGTGGAAATGGAATAAATTTCCTTGGGTTGAATGCTAAGTACCGGTATGGGAGAGTGATTTACCATTTGCTGGGCATAGGGGCCAAGTAAAATGTTTGAGGCTGTAGTTTCCTGTTCCGTCATGATGGCAATGAGGCTGGCATTTACCTTTTGCGCATATTTGATGGTGGCATTGGTAATGTTGTCGGCTTCTATGGTTTCGGTATATTGATTGATTCCCGCTTCGGTGATTTTTTTCTGCGCTTCTCTGGTATAATTATCCACTTTCTTGTGCATGGCTTTAAAAGGCGTGGAATAGAGCGACAGTAAATAAATGTCAGCATTGAAAATTTTAGCCATTTCAATGGTAAATGGCACTTTTTGCCTGGTGTCCAGGGTGTTGTCGATGGGCAAAACTATACTGCTGATGGGCCTGGAGGTAATTTCAAAATCATATCTGACAGTAATTACCGGACATGGAGCATAGGAAACAATGCGATAAGCATTGCTGCCAATCCAGAATTCCTCGTAACCCGTAACACCGTGGGTACCTGCAATGATTAATTCCGCATTATTGGCTTTGGCCTGATTGGCAATTTCCTGATAAACCTTGCCTTTACGGAGTTTATAGCTCAGTTTTCCCGACTTGAGTTTTGGCTTTTTTGAGGCTATAATTTCATCGAGGTTTTTTATGGCCTCTTCACGGAATTCGTTTGGTGCGGAACTGAAAAACATTTCCTGATTTGCATTATTGTCTACCCAAACCATCGTTAAATTGCTCTTTTGATGATTGGCAAGTTCAATAGCATAATCCAGCGCATGCAGCGAGCCTTTGGAAAAGTCAATGGCGACAATAATTTCTTTCATAGCAGCAATGTCTTATAAATATGCCGCTAATTTATTAAATTTTTCGATACCAAGCGCATAATTCAACGTTTCATTCCTAATTTTTTAGAAGCAGAAGAAGTTCAGCATTAGCCGGATGGGATGTAACTTTATGTTTATCTTTGTCGTTGAATCATCTTTATATTATGAATCCAAATTTAGATGCCGATTCCGATAACCTGAATCAGGTTGAACGCGAAATTGAAAAAGTGCTGCGTCCTGCGGACTTTACTGATTTTTCGGGTCAGCCCGGCGTGGTTGAAAATCTGCGGGTATTTGTTAAGGCAGCACGGCTTCGCGGCGAATCGCTGGATCATGTGTTGCTTCACGGCCCACCGGGTTTAGGAAAAACCACTTTGTCATATATCATTTCCAATGAACTGGGTGTAAATATTCGTACTACTTCGGGGCCGGTATTAGACAAACCCGGCGATCTTGCCGGATTGCTCACCAATCTTGAACCCAATGATGTTTTATTTATTGATGAGATTCATCGTTTAAGTCCGGTGGTGGAAGAGTATTTATATTCGGCAATGGAAGATTACCGGATTGACATTATGATTGAGAGCGGGCCCAATGCCCGGAGCGTTCAGATTGATCTCAACCCTTTTACGCTCGTTGGAGCTACCACCCGCTCGGGCTTGCTTACTGCCCCGCTAAGGTCACGCTTTGGCATCAATGCCCGCCTTCATTATTATGATGTTGCTACCCTGGAACATATTATAAAACGTTCTGCCGGTATTCTTAAGGTGCACATTACCAGTGATGCTTCAGCCGAAATAGCACGCCGCAGCCGGGGAACGCCACGTATTGCGAATTTATTGCTTCGCAGGGTGCGCGATTTTGCTCAGATCAAAGGCAACGGATCCATTGATCTGGGTATTTCTCACTTTGCACTTGAAGCATTGCAGGTAGATAAAAATGGACTGGATGAAATGGACAACCGCATTCTGGGTGCCATGATTGATAAATTTAAAGGAGGGCCTGTTGGACTCACCACCATTGCTACTGCAGTAGGAGAAGATCCTGGAACCATTGAAGAAGTTTATGAACCTTTCCTTATTCAGGAAGGTTACCTTATGCGTACTCCCCGTGGAAGGGAAGTTACCCCTTTGGCCTACAGCCATTTGGGTAAAGTGAGGCCGGGCAGTCAGTCTGAACTCTTCTGAATAATGTTATATGTATGTGATTGCGATTTTAAATCACTAATTTATGATGTCGACTGAAAAAGTTACACATTTCATAAAGCAGCGGGCTGCTGAGCTGGGCTTTTCCCATTGTGGCATAAGCCAGGCCCGACGGCTTGACGAAGAAGCTCCCCGCCTCGAAGGCTGGCTCAGACAACAGCATCATGGGCGCATGGCTTACATGGAAAATCATTTTGAAAAACGTCTGGACCCGCGGTTGCTGGTGGAGGGCGCACGTTCGGTAATTTCATTGTTGTTCAATTATTTCCCGGGTAATCAGGTAAATTATACTTCTCCATTAAAGGTGTCTTCGTACGCTTATGGTATTGATTATCACAAGGTAATCAAAGACAGGCTGTTTCAGCTTGCCGCAGAGATTCAGGCTAATGCAGGAGATATCAATTACCGGGTATTTACCGATTCAGCTCCTGTGCTCGATCGCGCCTGGGCAGTGAATGCCGGCCTGGGATGGATTGGTAAAAACACTTTGATGATTACCCGCAAGCAGGGTTCTTTCTTTTTTATTGCTGAAATCATTACCAATCTGGAACTCAACTACGACATCCCATTCGGAGGAAACTACTGCGGTGATTGTACCAGATGTATAGATGCCTGCCCCACCCAGGCCATTGTTGGGCCCCGCCAACTGGATGCATCACGATGTATTTCATATCTTACCATTGAACTTAAAGATGAAATACCTGCTGAATTTCATGGCAAAACTGAATCCTGGATATTTGGATGTGACATCTGCCAGCAGGTATGTCCCTGGAATCGCTTTTCAATAGCACACGGGCATGCTGAGTTCTTACCTCAGGAAAACTGGACACAATGGTCGGTAAAGCAATGGACAGAACTTGAGAAACCGGCTTTTAAAGCCATTTTTGGCAAGTCAGCCATAACCCGTGCCGGTTTTAAGAAACTCAAAAACAATATTAACTTTGCAGTCTAAATGTGAATTGAAGGCGATATGGAAAAAGTAAAAATTGAAGTCAACTCAGAAGTTGGCGTTCTTGAAGGCGTAATCATTCATTCGCCGGGAAGTGAAGTGGAGAATATGACTCCAAACATGGTTCAGAAAGCACTTTACAGTGATATTCTTAATTTATCGGTAGCTAAAGCTGAATATAAGCAGTTCAGTGATGTATTGCATCAGGTTACCAAAGTATATGAAGTAAGAGATCTGCTTACGGTAATTCTTCAGAAACAAGAAGTTAAAAATATGTTGGTAAGGCGTATTACGCAACATGAACAGGTGCCATCACTCAGGGAGCGATTGATGGAACTGGATGCACCAGCCCTTACCACCGCTTTGGTTGAAGGAGTTGAAATTACCCGCGATAATCTCTCTAAATTTCTGAGCAGGGAGCAGTTTGAGCTTGATCCTCTTCACAATTTCTTCTTTACCCGCGATGCCTCCATCGTAAGCGGGCATGAGTTGCTGATTAGTAAAATGGCCAGCAGGGTGCGCGACCGCGAGTCCATAATTATGGAATCTATTTTTAATTTTCACCCTTTATTTAAATGTAATACAGTAAATCCTGCATCTGAAAACCTTATTTATAAAGATTTTAGTTTCGAGGGAGGCGATTTTTTGATCGCAAGAGACGATGTAATGCTGGTTGGTACCGGTTCCCGCACTACACCGACAGCCATAGATTTTCTAATCGATCATTATAAAAATCAAAAGAAAGTTCAACATATCATTGTTCAGGAACTGCCATATGAGCCGGAATCCTTTATTCACCTCGATATGGTTTTTACCCTGCTGGATGTAGACAAATGTATGATTTATGAGCCTTTGCTTATTCATTCAAGCCGTTACCTCACCATTCACATTACCATCAATAACGGTAAAGTACACATTGTTGAAGAACCCAATATTTTGACTGCCCTCAAAAAGCTGGGTATGGATATGGAACCCGTACTTTGTGGAGGTTCTCGTGATGTGATGACTCAGGAACGGGAACAATGGCACAGTGGCGCAAACTTCTTTGCTATTGCACCGGGTCAGGTAATGGGTTATGGACGCAATCAATATACCATTGAGGAGATGAACCGCCATGGCTTTGAAATTATAAAAGCCAAAGACATTGCTGCCGGCAAAGCCGTGATACCTGACGGGAAAAAGTGTGTAATTTCCATAGAAGGTGCTGAGCTTTCCCGGGGAGGAGGAGGGTGTCGCTGCATGTCCATGCCTTTTAAACGGGCAGCAGTCTAATGATTATAATTTTCCATTTTTTAATTTTGTCTTATGTCGAAAGATTTCCAGACCAATACCGGCAATACCGGTATACTTCCGGTTACTGAAATAGTTGTTCCACGTGTTGATTATGAACAGTTTTTATTACCCAATGGCCTCAATATTGTATTGCATGCTGACCATTCCAATCCCATAGTTGCCATAGCCATTCTTTTTCATGTAGGCTCATCGCGCGAAAAGCCCGGAAAAACAGGGTTTGCGCACTTTTTTGAACATATGCTTTTTCAGCGTTCTGAAAACATTCCCAGGGGGGAGTTTTTCACGAAGATCAATGATTTGGGTGGAGTTTTTAATGGTGGAACCTGGCAGGATGGTACGGTTTACTATGAAGTGGTGCCTTCAGATGCATTGGAGAAAATTTTATGGATGGAAAGTGACCGTATGGGTTACCTGATCAACACAGTTACACAGTCAGCCCTGGAGCGCGAAAAGGATATCGTAATTAATGAAAAGAGACAGCGTGTTGATAATCAGCCATATGGCCATACATCTTTTGTAATTGATCAGGCTCTTTATCCATCCGGCCATCCTTACTCATGGCAGGTAATTGGCACAATTGAGGATGTAAGAAGTGCCTCTATTGATGATGTGCGCGAATTTTATGAGAAATATTATGCGGTAAACAATGCCACCATAGTCATTGCCGGTGACTTTGAATCAACCGAGGTTAAAAAGCTTATTGATAAATATTTTGGGGAATTTAAATCTCGCCCGGTACCGGAGTTGCCCAGGCCCGAACCTGTTCTTCTTTCCCAAACCAGGCGGTTGTTTCACGAAGATAATTTTGCACTGGTGCCAGAATTGAATATCGTATTCCCAACCGTGCCCATGTACCATAAGGATTCCTATGCACTTCAGATTTTGAGCGATTTACTTGCCGACGGGAAAAGAGCACCACTTTATAAGGAGATTGTAGAAAAACACAAACTGGCACCCGAGCTTTCGGTTAACAATCAACCTATGGAACTCTCGGGTAAATTTGTAATTACCGTGAGGGCTTTTGAAGGGGTGAACTTAAATAAAGTACATGAGGCAGTATTTAATGCATTCAGACAATTTGAAATCAATGGTTTTAGTGACAGTGACCTGCAACGCATCAAAAACCTGAATGAGACTACATTTTATCACGGCATCTCCAGTTTGCTGGATAAGTCATTTCAACTGGTTCAGGGCAGCGTTTTTGGAAACGACCCGGCAAGGTTCGCTGAAGATATGCGCCTGTTGCATGCGGTAAGCCGGGATGATATAATGGATGTCTTTAATAAATATATTAAATCAGCCAATTATATTGTAAGCAGTTTTGTTCCAAGAGGGCAAACAGATCTTATACTGAAAGATTCAGAAATGGCTTATGTTATTGAGGAAAATATCGATGAATCAACTTCTGAAAATGTCGATATTAACACTGAAGATGAGCCATTTGAGTATACTCCCAGTTTGATAAATCGGCGCATTGAGCCTGAATTGGGTAAAAAACCACTACTCACACTCCCTGAAATTTTTAATACTCAGCTCAACAATGGTTTAAAGGTTTTAGGCATCACAAATACGTCGCTTCCGCTGGTGTTTTTTAGCCTTCGTTTTAAAGGCGGCCATCTTTTCGATACTTTGAAGTCACCGGGTGTTTCCCGACTCGTTGCTGAAATGATGCTCGAAGGAACCCAAACCCGAACACCCGAAGAACTGGAAGAGGCCATAGGGCAGTTGGGAGCGAACATTCAGGTAAATGCCTCTCATGAATACCTCAGCCTGGCAGGCAGTTGTCTGGCTCGCAATTATATTAAAGTAATTGAACTTGTGCAGGAGATTATACTTCAACCCCGTTGGGATGAGATGGAGTTTGAACGCATTAAGCAAGCCACCATCAATACCATACTTCAGCGGAAAGCCAATCCCAACAGCGTTGCCATTAATGTTTTCTTTCGTAGGATTTACGGGGATGACCATATTTTAGGCCGACCCATTACAGGAACGGAAACATCGGTAAGCGAGATTCATCTGGATGATCTTAAGAATTATTATTCGCAGTATTTGACACCAGGAATGGCAACTTTTCATTTTGCCGGCGATCTGGAGCCTGAGAAAGCATTAAAATCACTTGGCTTTCTGGAAGAGCATTGGCAAGGCGGTGAAACCCCCGTTCCCGAATTCAAATTGCCGCAACCCGCAAAGAAGCCCAAACTCTGTTTTGTGGATGTTTCCGATGCGAAGCAATCAATCATTTTGGTGGGCTCGCCGGCCATGCAGCGCAATCACCCCGATTACGCCGGAGCCAATATTGTAAACTATAAATTAGGGGAAGGTTCGGGTGGAAAACTCTTTACGGTACTTCGGCTGGAGAAAGGCTATACGTATGGGGCATACTCCTATTTTATGCCACGCAATACCCAGGGGTTGTTTATGGGAAATGCAAATGTACAGTCGGCCTTTACGCTGGAATCATTAAAGTTGTTCAAACAAATATTGTCGGCATACGGAGATGAGTATTCGCAAGCGGATCTTGAAATTACACGCACTGCATTGATTCGTGCCAATGCAGGTAAATTTGAGCACCTGCAAAGTAAATTGGAGATGTTGCATGAAATCAGTACTTTTAACCTGCCATTTGATTACATAAAACAGGAAGAAGCCACCGCTGAGCAGATCACTCTGGAAGAAGCCAAAACAATATTCAGTAAATATATCCGGCCCGATCAAATGATTTACGTGGTGTCAGGCGACGCACGCACCCAGCTTGCCACGCTTCACGAAGCCGGGCTGGGAGAGCCGGTGTTGGTTGATGTATACGGAAATTTGATACATTAGGCAAAATGCAAATTACGTCTACCCGATATTGAAATGTTGAAGTGCCTTGTCGATTTGAAGTTCCAGTTGCGAAACTGTGCCATCATTGTTAAAAAGAACATCGGCCATTTCGATGCATTTTCTCAGATTTTGGTGGTTTGGGTTGTCGGAGTTCATTTCCCGTGCTTCGTTTTGGGTAAAAGTTTCAAAATCGATAAAATCCGTTTCTGACTGTCGCTTTCTGATGCGCTCAAACCGGGTCCGGGCATTGGCATCTACGGCGAAAAGAATGAAATTTCCTTTTTCGCGCAGCGAAATTACCTCACCTGGCGTCCGTATGCTCTCAATGATGCAATTGCCGTGACTAAGTAATGCCTGCTGGTATAAACAATCTACGATATAAGAAGGCGAATGGCTGGTACGTAAATCGTTGGCTACCAATACCATGTTATCCCGGTTAACGGGTAGTCCGCGTTTAATAATTTCAGCAGCTATAAAACTGCGTACCGAAAGATGCGTAAATCCTCTTTCCCGAACGAGGAATTCCACAATAGTGCCTTTTCCTGCACCCAGGGTGCCGGTAATACCAATGATTATCATGGCTCAAAATTAAGGAATAAGTGTTGCATTATACCATTTCATTCTTCATTATGTTTTAATGCGTCTGGTTTTAGCCTAATTCTTCTATAAAAATCCGACAGAACCGGGCATAAGTTGTTCTGCCGGATATTAATTTTCTGGTTTTACAGATTTATTGGTTTAGCCTCCTCCGATTATTGCTTTTTTGTTACCAGGGCTAAAAGACCCGTCTGCCCGCGTAGGTCCGGAGTGACCTCACAGGTTGAAAAGTTGAAATGTTCAGGACTGTAAGCTAAGTTATTAGCGTTTAAACGTCTGAGCTTTCCACAGATTACTCCCTGTATTTTCGGGGGTTAATCAAAAACAAGTTCCATTTCAACCCTGCGATTTTTCTGACGGCCTTCTGCTGTTTTGTTATCGGCTATAGGTCTTGTCTGACCGAACCATTCAGTGATGATATGATATTCCTTCACGCCTTTGCTAATCAGGTAGTCTTTTACGGCCTGAGCCCTGTTTTTAGAAAGTTCCATATTCTTTTCGGCCACGCCTGTATTGTCGGTATGACCTGAAAGTTTAACTTTCCAATCAGGACGGGCCAGGAGCAATGCGGCCAATTGGTTGAGTGAAGGATGGGAGGAGGTGCGAATTACAGCCCGGCCCGACTCGAACTCAAGATCGTCGAAAGCCTGGGTAAGTATTGCTTTTTCTTCTTTCTGTATTTCGGGGCAACCCTTGTTTGCAATGGTTCCAGGTGTTTTGGGGCATTCATCCAGATGGTCGGGTACTCCATCGCCATCGCTGTCGGGACAGCCGTTAAATTCAGCCAGGCCAGGTATGTCGGGGCATTCATCCAAATGGTCAATAATGCCATCACCATCGCGGTCGGGGCATCCATTGAGTTCAGGCAGTCCGGGCTGATCGGGACATTGATCTTCAAAATCGGGAATGCCATCACCATCCCTGTCCGGACAACCATTGAATTCAGGCAATCCGGCTTCATTCGGACATTGATCCCGGTGGTCTGGAATGCCGTCTCCATCGGTATCCGGGCAACCGTTAAATTCGGCCAGTCCGGCAACGTCGGGACACTCATCCAACGAATCGGGAATGCCGTCACCATCGCGGTCTGCACATCCACGCTGAGCCCAGGTACCAGGCGTATCGGGGCATTCATCCAGTTTGTCGCTCACGCCATCACCATCGCGATCTTTTGGGATACTTCTGAAGATCGGAATTTTAAGCATTATATAAGCATCAGCATTGTAAGTTTTAGAAGACATAACATTCGTTAATATGCTGTTTGATCCCACCCAAACCGGGCCGAGTCTCAGTGCCAGACCTGCACGTGCTTTGCCATTTTCATCTATCTGAAAGGGAAGGCCCGCACCAAACCACTTGGTTTCGTAACGGGGAACCACATTTATAGTGGTAAAATAGTGCGTTTTGGAAGTAATATCAGTCCCCTTTCGCATAGCCAGATATGGCGTCATATTAACATAAAACCCTTTGCCAAGGTTGTAATCTATCTGAAGACTCAGCGCGGTGGGAAGCCGCATCCGGAAAGACTCTTCCACAAACTGGCCAAAATTAAACCGGTTGCGAAGGGTGTCGTTTAAATCTTCTATGCTGTTGATCTCAACCTGGGTAAGATCCCAGTTTTGAATGTCGGCAGTAAAGTCCTGACTGCGAAACTCTTTATTGAAATTGATGCCACCAAGATCCAAAAGCGATAAGCCTATTCTCAAAAGATATTTGTCTTTATCGGGACGGAGCAGATTTTCTTTTCCGTCCATATTATAACGATAACGCTCAATATCAGGACGGTATTCATACACAAACCCAATATCCATTCCAAAGCCCGGGTCAGAGACAAAATCAAAAGGTTTAAAGGTCTTGCTATCCAGATTTCCCGACAGGCCATAATTAACGTCGGATTGAAACACTGAAATTACATCCCGCTTCTCGAGCCGGAAGGTGAGGTCACGTACAAAAGCATAACCAGAGGCAATACCTTGAAGGTACTTTAAGGTTATTCCCCCTTTCAAAAAGTGCTTATCATTGACTAAAGGTATTTCATGCGCATAGGTAAGGTTGAATTCAGCCCACCAGTTTGTCTGCGAACTCAGGTTGGAATTATTCAGGATTATCTGATAAAAATCCGGATTATCGAAACTTTCGGCCATAACTTCGGCCAGATCCTCAGAAAGCCGGTCAATATTTATCTGCCCCCGGATTCTGCTACTGAAAGCAAATGCACTTTTAGCATTAAGGTTAACCATAAATGAAGGCAGCATGGCAACAGTAGAAACCATGCCTTGCTTATCCTTACCATTAAGGGTTCTATATAAATAATCGGCGCCAAACCGGGTTTCATCCCATAATCCGGGACGAAAAATGGCCTCACGTTTCATGGCCAGGTAGTTGTTGGCAGCCTGGGCTGAAAAGCCCGTGAGTACCATGTCGAATTTATAACGTGAATCTGCAATAGATGCCGGTTGAATATGGATACCCCCAGCACCCGAATAATTGCTGATGGCAAAAGGCAGGAAATCCTGAGCTCTTAATTCTGTTAAACCAGAGCAACTCCAGATGATTCCCAGAGTGAAAACAAGTAGAATTCGTTTCATAAGCATGTTTGATAAGGGTTTTTACATTGTGGTTTGCGACTGATAATCCTGATCTGATTGCCTGAAATTGTTATGCAACCCGGCAAAGCGGTCGGTTTGTGGTGAAATGTCGATAATTTCTGATCGTTTTTTTTCGGATTCCAAAAAGCTAAAACAATGGTATGCTGATTGTGTTCTAAAAGTTTAAAATTGATGCCAGAATAGACATTGTACAGAAAAGGGGGCGCATCAGTGAGCCAGAAGGAAAATCCGGGATTGGTGGAATAACTGGAGAGACAATCCGGGCAGGTGATTTTACGGAAAATCCACTCAGATGCCTGACTTTTAACTTTCAATTTGCCCATATCCCGCCAGATAAGTACTTTGTTTAAGCAAAGTTAGTAAAATCGTACCAGCAAATACAGTAGTGATGAAAAATTTATAACATGAAAATATCTACCCATAAAAGAGAGTTTAATAAAGCAATTTATTGTGGGGATACCGTTTTAGATGAAGTTCACGAATCGTTTGATAAAGTGCGGCTTTAAATTCATCATAATGTAGCTTTTTGGTGGCAGATATAAACTGGGCATGATGATTGAGCTTTGCTATCCAGGTGTTTTGCAGCTCTTCGAGGGTAGGAATAATTTTTGCAGGAGTAGTTAAGTTGTCTGGCTCCGGTTCAGTAAAGTTGTAAGCGTCCACCTTGTTAAAAATCATCATAAGTGGTTTATCTGCTGCCCCTATTTCTGATAATGTTTCGTGAACTACCTCAATCTGGTGTTCAAAACCGGGATGAGAAATATCGACTACATGCAGTAATAAATCGGCTTCGCGCACTTCATCCAGTGTTGATTTGAATGAATCAACCAGGTTATGAGGGAGTTTACGGATGAAACCTACCGTATCGGTAAGCAGGAAAGGGAGGTTGTCGATAACCACTTTACGGACGGTAGTATCCAGGGTAGCAAAAAGCTTATTTTCGGCAAATACCTCAGATTTACTCAGCAAATTCATCAGGGTTGATTTCCCAACATTGGTATAACCAATAAGGGCAACCCTCACCAGTTTTTCGCGTCCGCTGCGTTGGGTAATTTTTTGTTTATCAATGTCTTTAAGCTTTTCTTTGAGTAAAGATATTTTATCGCGAATGATGCGTCTGTCGGTTTCAATTTCTTTTTCTCCGGGTCCACGCATGCCAATGCCTCCACGTTGCTTTTCCAGGTGGGTCCACATACGCGACAGTCGGGGTAGTGTATACTGAAGCTGGGCAAGTTCTACCTGAGTCCGCGCTGTAGCTGTCCGCGCCCTGCTGGCAAATATATCGAGTATCAGCGCAGTACGGTCAATGACTTTACATTCCAGTTCGCGCTCAATATTTCGCAATTGTGAAGGGCTGAGTTCATCATCAAAAACAACAGTTCCAACACCTGAAGCTTTAATGTAACTGTTGATTTCGTTCAGTTTGCCTGATCCAACGAAAGTACGGGGATCAGGTTTATCAAGTTTCTGGATAAAGCGCTTCACGGCTGTCCCTCCAGCTGTTTCAAACAAAAACTCGAGTTCATCCAGCGTTTCATTGAGGGTTGCTTCATTTTGTCCTGAAGTAATCAGGCCTACCAGGACAGCAGTTTCAGTAATGGGAGTATAGTCTATCATATAGATTAAAAGTCAAACGAAAATCGTACCAAATCAGGATTTATTTGCAGCTTTGTTCATAACGTTGGTTTGTATTTCTATGGATTGCTCGTGAACTACCTGCAACAAATCCGCAAGGAATTTCGGATTAAGGCCGGCTTTGTCTCCTTTTTTGATGCGATCGGCAAACAGGGCTTTCCACCTGTCAAGTTGGAGTATGGTGATGTTGTGGTCGTATTTGTATTTCCCCATTTCGGCAGCAATCTTCATCCGCTTGGCCAGGAGCTTGATCAGCTCATAGTCTATGCCATCAATTTCTGACCGCAATACTTCAAGGTTACGTTCGAATTCACGGTTTCCTTTAGGCGTGCGTATATTGAGTGCCTTTAATAAAGTGAGGAGTTGTGAGGGCTCAATTTGCTGTTCGGCATCTGTCAGGGCTGTGTCAGGATTGCAGTGAGTTTCAATCATCAGTCCATCCATTTCCAGATCCATAGATTGTTGTGCGACTGCCAATAACAAATCGCGTTTGCCACTGATGTGACTGGGATCGCAAATCATTGGCAAACCGGGCATGCGGCGCATCAGTTCGATGGGGATTTCCCATTGTGGTGGGTTGCGGTAAGCATTTTTTTCATATTGGTAAAATCCCCGGTGAATGGCGGCTATGCGGTTAATTCCGCTTTTTAGCACCCTTTCGATGGCTCCAATCCAAAGCTTCAGGTCGGGGTTTACGGGGTTTTTAATCATTACCGGCACTTTTACTCCACTCAGACTTTCACCCAGGTCTTGCATAGAAAATGGATTAACCACTGTTCGGGCACCAATCCATAAAATATCTATACCATATTTCAGCGCTTCTTCCACATGCTTAGGACTGGCCACCTCCACTGTAGTACATAGCCCGGTTTCTTCTTTAACCTCGTGCATCCACTTTAAACCTTCCACACCAACCCCTTCAAAGGAGCCGGGGCGGGTACGCGGTTTCCATACTCCCGCTCTGAATACCTTTACCTGGGGAAGTTTAGCCAGACCACGTGCCGTTGTCAGCACCTGCTCTTGTGTTTCGGCGCTGCAGGGGCCAGCAATTACCAGTGGTCTTTCATACGAAGGCATCCAATCGGTGAGAGGTTTAAATTCCATGGCACAAAAATACTAAAAGTTAAGGCAGCCTGCGAAGCTTTAATTATGCAGATATGGAATGCGGGAATTTTCATAACTTTGCGCCTCAAATTAACAGGCAGCCTGGTTATAAACAATTCAATAACTGCAAATTAGTATTCTAATGGATAAACTCAAACGTACTACAGTAGCCTCAGCTCTCAGAGACTGGGAATCTATTGGCATTGGAAACAGCATAAACCTAAAAGGATGGGTGCGAACCCGCCGGGGCAATAAAAATGTAACATTTATCGCACTCAATGATGGCAGCATCATACATAACATACAGATAGTAGCCAATCCGGCTGATTTTAATGAAGAAATGTTCAGGCTGATCACTACCGGAAGTTGTATTTCGGTTATTGGTGAATTGGTCGAATCACCCGGGCAGGGACAGGCCGTTGAATTGATTGCCAGAGAAATTGAAGTATACGGCAGTGCTGATCCTGAAACCTATCCTTTGCAAAAGAAGGGTCATTCTCTGGAGTTTTTGCGGGAGATTGCCCATCTCAGGCCACGAACCAATACCTTTGGAGCTGTGCTGCGCATCCGGCATGCCATGTCGTTTGCCATTCATAAATATTTTAATGACAATGGTTTTTATTACCTGCACACACCCATCATTACAGGCTCTGATGCAGAAGGTGCCGGAGCCATGTTCAGGGTTACTACACTTGATCCTGTAAATCCGCCTTTAACCGAAACAGGAGAGGTGGATTACAGTCATGATTTTTTTGGAAAAGCTACCAATTTAACTGTTTCAGGGCAGCTGGAAGGTGAACTCGGAGCAATGGCCCTCTCGAAAATTTATACTTTTGGGCCAACTTTCAGGGCCGAAAACTCAAATACGCCGCGACACCTGGCAGAATTCTGGATGATTGAACCCGAAGTAGCTTTTTATGATATCCACGACAACATGGACCTGGCCGAGGATTTCCTGAAATACCTGGTAAACTATGCCCTGGAACATTGTATGGACGACCTGGAGTTTCTAAACAAGATGTATGACCACGAACTGATCGACCGCCTTCGCTTTGCAACAGAAAACGATTTTAAACGCCTGACTTATACTGAAGCTGTTGAGATATTGATGACCTCAGGACAGAAATTTGTATACAAGGTTGATTGGGGTACTGATTTGCAAAGCGAACATGAACGCTACCTGGTGGAAAAACATTTTAAGCGACCGGTCATTCTAACCGACTATCCCAGTACAATAAAAGCTTTTTATATGAAGCAAAATGAGGATGGAAAAACAGTAAGGGCTATGGACGTGCTTTTCCCACGCATTGGCGAAATTATCGGTGGATCGCAACGCGAAGAAAATTATCAGAAGCTCGTCAATCGATGCCGCGAAGTGGAAATTCCCGAAAAGGACATCTGGTGGTACCTCGATACCCGCAAATATGGTACGGCTCCTCATGCCGGTTTTGGACTGGGATTCGAGCGACTCATCTTGTTTATAACGGGCATGGCCAATATCCGTGACGTGATTCCCTTCCCACGGACACCACAGAATGCCGAATTTTAATCTGGTGACTGCCGGTATAAGCCACTATTTTCAAATAAATTTAAAGTTCTGACGTTTATCATTGAAAGATTTTTTGTATTTTGGCTCAAAAATTGTGTTTAATAGCAACTTTACATGTTAACTCAGAAACTTCAGCAGAAACTACTTCAAAAGCTCTCGCCTCAACAGATATTGTTGATGAAGCTGCTGCAGATACCTTCTATAGCTTTAGAACAACGTATAAAACAGGAAATAGAGGAAAATCCTGCGTTGGAAGATTCATCCGACCCTGGTATGAGTGCAGATGAGGGCGATACCGTTCCTGAGCCTGAGCCCGATCCGGTGGAAGAACTTGAAAAAGAGCGGGAAGATTTTGACATTACCGAATATCTGGATGACGATGATATTCCTGCTTATCGCCTAAATGCTAACAATACAAGTGCCGATGATGAACAACGTGAAGTTCCATTTGCATCGGGCGTCAGTTTTCATGAAGTCTTGTTACAGCAACTGGGTTTGCGTCGACTGGATGAGCGGCAGATGCAGATTGCCCGCTATATTATCGGCAACCTGGATGATTCAGGATACCTGAATCGTGCACTTTCGGCTATGGTTGACGACCTGGCATTTACCCAGAATATTATAACTGATGTTAAAGAGTTAGATGAACTGCTGTCAGTAGTTCAGGAGTTTGATCCCCCCGGAGTTGGTGCCCGTGATCTGCGCGAATGCCTAATGATTCAGCTTCGCCGCTTTGAACAGACGCCCTCTGTTGCTCTGGCACTGCAACTGGTGGACAAATACTTTGATGAACTAACCAAAAAGCATTATGATAAAATAACCCGCAGGGCCAAAGTTTCGGAAGATGACTTGCGGGATGCTGTGAATGAAATCCTTAAACTAAACCCAAAGCCGGGGAATTCAATGGGTGAAACCACCCGGGCAAACCATTACATTATGCCCGATTTCTTTGTTTACAATAAGGATGGTGAATTGGAACTTCAGATCAATTCGCGCAATGCACCGGAGCTACGATTGAGCCGAACCTATGTGGATATGCTGGAGACTTATGCAGAAAGTAAAACCAAATCGAACAGCCAAAAGGATGCGGTAATGTTTATCAAGCAAAAAATTGACTCCGCACGCTGGTTTATCGATGCCATCAAACAACGGCAAAATACCCTGTTCGTTACCATGTCAGCCATCATGGAGTATCAGAGCGAGTATTTCCTTACGGGAGATGAAACCAAACTACGACCAATGATCCTTAAAGACATTGCTGAAATTGTAGGACTTGATATCTCAACCATTTCAAGGGTAGCCAACTCCAAATATGTGCAAACGCCTTTCGGCACCTTTCTGCTAAAGACTTTCTTTTCCGAATCCATGCAAACCGATTCGGGTGAAGAGGTCTCCACACGTGAAATCAAAAAAATTCTTTCAGATTGTATTGATAATGAGGATAAAATAAAGCCACTCACCGACGAACAACTCACCGACATCCTAAAAGAAAAAGGCTATAACATTGCCCGGCGCACCGTAGCGAAATACCGGGAACAACTGAGCATACCTGTAGCCAGGTTGAGGAAAGAACTATAGACGGATTTAATTCTGAGTTACAAAACTCTCCTGCCAATGTTATTATAAAGGATGGCGCCATTATTAAATGTGATAATTGGACGCTCACTTTGGAAGCGGGATGGGATGTAATCAAAAATGATGAAACATATTTTCTTTTACGGATTGATGAGTAGCATCAAGGGAAAGAAGAAGCCAGGTGGTTGACTTCCCTTTCAAAAGATTCTTTATTCAACAGATTTGAAAACGCAAGGTACAGTGGAACGTCAGCCCGGAATTATTGGAGAAACTGTGAATAAATTTGACAAGTTGTTACCGGCCAACACCCTTGAAAATGCGAGGAAAATTGTTGGATTCAGGTACCGATTGATTCACACTTACGATTCTGTTGATTCATCAATGATTTGGGTGATTTTGGAAAAACATCTATTCCCGCTGAAAAATGAGATTCTTGAAAAATGAAATAAAAATTGTGCACCCCCAGAGGTTGATTAAAAATGAACCTTTCCCAAAAGTTTTACCACTTCCCTCCTGCGCCCCCACCACCGGTGCTTCCACCACCCCATGAGCCTCCTCCTCCTCCTGCGGAACCTGAAGAACCTGACCCAGAGCCAGAAGAGCTGGATTGCTTCATAGGAATAACAAATGGAGTGATCATTTTGGCACTGCAGTTTTTGCAGGTATATTCCCGCTCGCCTTTGCCGGAGGCAGAATAGGTAGCCGCCAGAACGGTTTTTTCGCCGGTTTTCGCCATCGTTAGGGTGTGGCACTTGTGGCAGGTGCGGAAATCAGCAGCCTTTTTGCCGGCAAACATAATTTTGGTGAGATGACCCTTGGGGCATTGGTAAAACCGGGTATCCCGGCTTTTAAGCTTGATTTCCAGCATTTCAGCCGGATTAAGATGCCGGCCATAATCAACACGCGGTAAGGGAATTGCATCCATATGGCATTGCCGGCAGATGATTTTTTCATCTTTTAGGCGGTTAAGTTTCTTTTTGTAGATAAAATAATACGGCAGAAAAGCCAGGGGGAAAAAGATCGTACGGAGCAACAATAATTTATTGGCTTGAGTGAGTGTAAGAAAATGTGATGGTCCGTCCGGGGAGAGGCGTTTGGCATTCCGGTTAAGCCGGTATTGAACGATGACCGAAAGGGCAAACAGGTAAATGTAGAACCCGAAAACGGCATTTCCCACGGGATTGCTGAATAAATCACTGTAATAAGAGGCCATGCCCGGCACTATACCCGCCATTCCATAAACCGACAGAAATTTAACGGTTCTGTTGCCACTCCACACCTTCACTTTGGCAGATTTATCGGGGACAAGCACCACCATGTCGGTTGCTTTATTATCAGTTTTAAATGGGATTGTATTAGCATTGGTTTGGGCTTGCCTTTTGCGCTTTTTCTGCATTGCATACAAGGCAATTCCCATAATGACAAACCAGGCAATCCAGAGCGTCATCTGAAAAGTATCCCACCAGGGTTCGTAATGCATGGCATACCGTGTAGCTTCCGCAACTTCTTCATCAGTCAATATCTGATTGATTTTGGTAGAAACATCGATCAATCCCTTGCCATAGTTTTCAGCTCGAAATGCCGGAACAATATAGGTTTCGCCCAGTCTGTTCAGCAGCGCATCGGGCAAAGTTCCTTCAACACCATAACCACTGAAAAAGCGCCAGTCATGCTTATTTTTAACGATAAGTAAGAGCAAACCATTATCCTTATCCTTCTGTCCTATACCCCATGTGTTGAACAGCTCCACTCCAAAGCCCATAATTTCCCACTTCTCGCTGATCTCATTCAACACCACAATGGCAAATTGTACCCCGGTTTCCGCTTCAGTTTGCCGGAGAATCTGGTTAAGCTGTTCGATTTCAGCGGCATCCAGATTTCCATCAGCATCAGAAACATAAGAGTTATCGATGCTGCGCTGATTGATGACCGTTTGCGGCTCCCATTGAGCAGTAAGGCTTCTCGCAACAAGAAACAGTAACAGGAAAAGAATGATCGTTCTGACATTCATAGGGGAATAATTTCCGGGCTAATTTAAGGCTGAAATTGTAAATACATAGTAAATAAATGCAAAATGATTGATTTTACATGCCTGGGAGGGAAGATAAACTCATAAAAAAGGTGTTTGGTGTTCTCCGGTTAAAAAAATCAATTTGATGCGTCTCTGGTATTCTATCAACCCAAATCCACAAAAAATCCGGAACAGAACATTTTCATGCCCTTGTTCCGGATGCTGATGCAGGTTTACAATCCGTGAAAACCAAAATGCGTGGACTGGTTATCCACATCAGGTTCTTTTAGAAGATAATTCCCAGTGTTAGGCTCAATGCCTTGGTGCGGTAATCATCGGGCTGGAAGTTTAGCTTTGACAAACCCATATCATACCTCAGGTCGGCCTGAAGTTTCAGGTTTTTCACGGGAAAGGTTACGCCCATCCCAAAAATTACACCTAAGTCAGGCTCTTTGTCTTCATTATCGTATTTGTCATCCGTCCACTCATTGCAGTTTTTGAGTTTACATTGCGATTTTAGCAAGGCTGAAGCATAAGGACCGGCAGTGAAGTAAAGTTTTGTATTTTCATTGCCGGTTACATTTGAATTATACCTCAGCATCACGGGCACCTGCAGGTAGTGATAGCGGCTCTTGAATTCGCTGGTTCCAAAGTCTGTTTTAACGTTACTCCGGCCTTTGCAAACGTAATTGAGTTCAGGCTGAATGGCAAAATCCCCTCCAATGGGAACGCCAATGAACAGCCCACCGGTGTAAGTGGCAATCATCTTGTCATTATCGGCAAAATCACCGGTTTTTGAGAGCGTACTCAGCGAAATTCCGTGGCGTGTACCAAAAGACACCTGAGCATTCACGCCATTTACGAAGAAAAGCGTAAGCATCAGTAAAGCAATCATTTTTGTTTTTGTTTTCATTTTTTTGTTTTTGAAGTTTGTTTTTTGTTAAAAAATGGGACGGGGGACGGGGGGCGAGGGACGACTCTTTCTGCTCGAAATCCCATCTTCTATTTGGGTGACAAGGGGTCTTGTTGACCTTTCCCGCATACATTCTGCAATTTTTTTCCAAGTCATCATCTTTTTTTCAATTTATAATAGTCTCCTTTTTCACCTCATCCGCCTTCGGAACCTTCTTCCGCCTGAGGCGGACTCTTCTAACACTAATTGGTTATTCAATTAGCATTCTACTTGTCTCTTTGTCTCCTCGTCCCCTTGTCCCTCATGCGTCAATTCTCCCTACCGCAATCAGCTCTGCATGCACGGCATTACAATCTGAAATCTGAAATCTGCAATCTTAACCTGCTTCCAGTAAACCAGGCAAGCCATAAGGAAATATATCCCACTCTGCACCCACAATGCCATAATTTCACTCCGTGTTTCGGAGATACCGGCGCCCAGTGTATTCATTTTAATAAAGCCATACATGGCATTGGATGATGGGAAGATTTCTCTCACCGCCAGCCACAGTGGACCCATATTGGATAGCGGCCAGATAATTCCCGACAGGAAAAGCAATGGAAAAGAGGCGAAGAGGTACAAAAGCATCGGGCTTTCCCGGTTTTTGAACAGTACACTCAATGTCATTCCCATGAAAATGGCCGATAAGAGATAGGGGATAAGGAGTGCTGACAGTTCACCGGCACCAGCCATTTGCGGATAACCGAATATCCGGGGAATAAATGCAAGCATATATACACTCAGAATCAGATAAATGGTAAAATAAGCGGCAGATTTGCCCACCACCAGCCTCAGTGTGCCTATCCTGCGCCTGTCGGGAGGAACCAGCAATCCGCCGGCATGGCGTTCGCGGGCTGTTCCGGCCAAAATTCCGATGGAAAGCACCAATGTTTGCTGAATGATGAGCATAAGTGCAGCCGGAATACCATAACTGGCAAAGCCACCGGCTGAATTGGCCATAGCATTGCCATTCAACAGAATAGGATTGGCCTGTATATCTGCCTGATGAGCGCTAAGACCACCGGCCATCAGCCGCTCTATCTGAATATCACTGCCTTTTTGCAGAGTAACAAAAGCGGATCCCATCATAATTGCCTTGTAATGGAGGAAAAATTTCATATCGGCATACACCGAAATCACCGCCTGTTGCCCGGTGGCAATGTTATTGCTGAAATTTTCGGGAATGACCACAATCCCATTGCTTTGTCCCTTTTTAAAGCGAACGATGGCCTCTTCCATACTGAGACAGTAGTGTTCAATCTTAACTTCCGGAGTTGCATTCAAGCTTCGGATATAGTCGCGGCTGGCCGGCGAATGCGAAAGATCAACCACCGAAACGGGCAAATCGTGCACCACCTCCGGATAATAGATAAAGGAGTAAAGTGCCGGATAAACTACCGGAACAACCAGCAGAAGAACCACCACCCCGAGGTCGGTGAATATCAACTGATACTCACGCATACAAACCCTGAAGGTGTTGGCAACAGCCTCCTTAATTTTCCCGGAAAGGTTTAAAATATATGTTTTCATTTTTGTAATTTCAATAATTCATTAAGTTTCATTGCCATGTAATGACCAGCCTTCGGCGGGCATGTACGAAGTCGCAATGAATTGATCTTAAATACTTTCAAGATTTTAATTTTATGTTTTAAAACAATGTTTTGATTTTTCAAAGTGACAAAAGGCATTGCGTCATTACGTCTCTGCGTGATATTTTGTCAGCACCTCATTTTTATGGATATCTTCAATAAAATTCTGATAGATGAGTGCAGACTTTAGCCGACCCAGAATGGTAAAAGGCAGCAATATGAACAACATCAAAAGGATGTAAGACCAGGCTGTATACCAGACCTCAAAGCCTGCCAGCATCTGGGTTTGGAAAATATGCATATAGTGCCTTGCCGGGAAAAGCACAGCCCACGCCCTGAAAGGCGGCAACATTGCTTCGGCAGGAAAGGAAAACCCAACCAGGCTGAGTGCAAGGATTGTATAAAAAGCCGTAAGATTCAGCGCATGCCGCATCATGGGGAGCAGCCCTATAAAAAATACTCCTATGGCCTGATAGGCCAATACAAATATACCCGAGGCAAGAATCATCCAGCCCATATTTACGTTCAGTGGAACCATCAATACCCGGTACAGTATGAAATTCTGAAAGGTCATCAGTATCAGGAATATAATGGTATAAGGAAGCAGTTTCCCTGCAATAGCCACTACCATGGACTTATCCGCCATTTTGAGCCACTCATGTGAGGTGCGTTCTTTAATTTCGATACCAATGCTATAAACCGTAATCATCACAATAAAAATCTGAAGCATTATGGGCAGCATTATGCTGGTAACATAAGCCGGATAGCTGGTGGTTGGGTTGAACAGCAGATGCGTGTCCATTTTGATGGGCTGCACATTCGCCATCATGGTTTGTGAGGGTATACCCATGGCTTCACGTTTCTGGATATTGACTCCCGCAGCCAGGGTATGCAGCATTTTTGTGATATCGTTTTGAATCAATCCGCCGGTAATAATAAAGGCATTCTGATAGTAAAAACTCACCACTGGTTGTCGCCCGGCCATAATGTCTGCCTGCATATTTCTGGGAAACATCACAAAACCATAAATATTGGTTTTACGCAACTCGCTCATGGCTTCATTTTCTGAATTCAACTGCATTACCACACTGGAACTTTGAGTAGCATCAATGTTTCGAACAAATTTGCGTGAAGTAACCGTCTGATCTAAATCCACCACAGCAATAGGCAGGCGGGTGGGCAGCCCCTCTTTCATAACGGAAGCAAAAAACAGCATGGAAAGCACCGGGAAAACCAGCACCGCCAGAAAATACAGCTTGCGCGATGACATGCGGTAAACTTCCCGTCGGGCAATGGCTAATATGCGATTTATTGTAGATTTCATTTTTATTGTTGATTTGTTGATTTGAAGATTGAAAGTTTTATTTTAGAAGTTAGAGGTTAGAGGTTAGAGGGTAGAGGGTAGACGGTTAGTCCTGTCCCGTACTTACAGGATCGGGAAGATTACCTCATGGTCTCCCCGTCCCTTTACTACCTCATCCGCCTTCGGCACCTTCTCCTGCCTTCGACGCCGCTCAGGCACCAAAGGAGAAGGGACCCTCTAACTATAATAGGTTGTTCAAATAGCATTCTCTTTGTCTCCTTATTTCCTTATTTCCTTATCTCCTTATCTCCCTTTCCCCTTTTAGTCTTTAGTCTTTGGCTGTTGGTCTTTGACTGTTGGTCTTTGGCTGTTTGTCTTTGGCTGTTTGTCTTTAGTCTTTGGTCTTTGGTCTTTGGTCTTTGGTCTTTGGTCTTTGGAAGTTAGAAGTTGGAGATTAGAGGTTAGAAATTCTTGGCCTGTTCCCCCGTCCTCTTGTCCCCATGTCTCACCTTCCGCCCCAGCCTGTCAGCCTCGGGCTGATCCCTCGTTTCTTTTCCGTGTCCCTTGTCCCTTTTGGTCTTTGGTCTTTGGTCTTTGGAAGTTAGTGGTTGGAGGTTAGAAATTCTTGCCCAGTCCCCCCGTCCTCTTGTCCCCATGTCTCACCTTACGCTCCTCGTCCCATTTTCCGAAACCAGCACACTCATCCCCGGCAGCAGCCCTTCAACCACCGAAAGCGGCCTGGCGTGTACCTCAAAGGTTTTGATATCGAAACCTCCGCTATTTTTGGTGGGTTTATATGTAGCGTAGCTTGCCAGGGCTTTGATGTAGCTTATTTTTAAGCGAACCGTTTTATTGCCCAGGGCAGGAATAATGGCATCAAATTCTTTTCCTTTGGAGATATTTTCCAACTGGTCTTCGCGTATGTTGAATACGGCCCACTGATCGCTTAAGTCAACGATGTTCATCACCGGCGCACCGGAGCCTACCAGTTCGCCACGTTGCGGGAAAATGTCAGAGACCTCTCCATCGATTGGCGAGAGCAGTACGGTTTCCTGCAGATAAGCTTCTACTTCCGAAACGGCGCCTTTTGCACGGCCTACCAGGGCACTGGCTGCCATTTTATCTTCATTTTCGGCACCGTTCATAGCCATATCGTATTGCGATTTAGCTGCTTTGGCTGTGGCAACGGCCGCCTGAAGATTGGCTTCGGCTTCATCACGCTTCTGGGTGGGAATCACGCCATCAGCATACATATTTTCCACCCTTTCGAAAGTCTTTTGGGCCAGCGAAACGCCAACTTCAGCTTTCTGCCACATTTCGTAAGCTCCGGTTATCTGTTCCTGACGAGCCCCCTTAGTGGCTTTCCGGCTTTGTGCCGATGCTGCATCCTCGGCCGAAGTAGCCTGGGCGAGTTTGGCATCCAGCTCGGGGCTGCTGAACCTGACCAGCGTATCGCCCTGTTTAACCTTCATGCCTTCGGTGACCATAAATTTCTCGATACGCCCCGGCACTTTACCCGAAATCCGCACTTCGGTGGCTTCCATCTGGCCCTGAAGCAGTTCGGGTGCGGGTTTCAGCAGTACCCAGCCGGCAAAGCCAACCGCTGCTATCACCAGGACAAAGATTACAAATGCATTAAGCATCCCGGAATTTTCTTTTTTGTTTGTTTTCATTGTTTATTGAGATTTGGTTGCCACAAAGGCACGAAGGCACTATGTTGCACTAAGGTTTTTAAAGATTCTATTAGACTGATACAGGCATTATCTTTTTTACAGAACATTCGCCAGATTCAGATCACCGGTTGCTTTGTAGCACTCCAATGCTGCCTGACGCTGGGCAAATACGGCCTGCAGGTATTCCATTTCAGCCTGCTGAACTTCGTTTTCCACAGCCAGTCGTTCAGTAATATTTATCATTCCGGCATTGTATGATTTTTGAGCAAGCTCCAAAGCCCGGTAAGCCGTTTGTCGTTGTGTGTTTTTATACGCTACCTGCTCCAAAGAAGCCTGATAGGTTGTAGTGGTTTTCCAGTAATTCAACTCCAGTAATTCGCGGGCTTCATCCAGAGAGTTCTGCGCTTTCCTTACTTCAAGCTTTGCCTGTCGCACTTTGGCTGTGCCTCCCGAAAGGTCAAACAACTCCCATTTGAATCCTATACCGGCCATAAATGTGGGTCCCATTGCCATGTGATTGATGTCCATTCCCATGGGCAAAGGTGATTTGAAGGTTGCATCGGCATTGTACAAATTGTCATATCGTACCGAGGCCAGTGCCTGTATCTTTGGAAGATAGTGCGAACGTTCCGCTTTAAGCAGGTATTTTTGAGCTTCCAGTCCATAGGTAAGCGCACTAAATTCAGGGCGATGGCTGATGTCCTGCGATTTAGCTATAAATATCATGGGCTCAAGTACCGGTTGTTGGTTTTCGAAACTTATGGCCGGCTTTCCGGTGAGTTGTTCCAGTTTTTGGTGCAGCAACTTTCGCTTGCTTTCGTATTCTGCCCGCCTGGCATTCAGGCTGGCATCGGCCACCGCAATTCGCAGTGTGTCGTATGCAGTGGCAAAACCATTGTTGAGTGCCGAAACCGCGTAATTCTTCTCAGCCTCCAGCCTCCTGGCCGACTCTTCCAGTAGTATCTGAGACTGTCCGAGCAGGGCAAGCTGGTCATAAAAGGTAATCACCTCGCCAATCACGTCCGAAGTGCTTTTTTCAACCAGAGCTTCCTGTGCTTTAGCCTTCCCCGAAAGGGCTTTAGAGATATTAGGCACCTGCCCGCCGCTGAACAATACTATGCTTGCCGTGGCATCCACTCCGAAATAGTTTCCCGAGAAATCACCATCCATCTCTTTGCTCAGCGATGGAAGTACCATTCCCTGCTGTGCCATCAACTGCTGAAGGCGCATTACTTCATCGGTCATGCCTGCCAAACCGGGAAACATGGTCGGGAAGGCAGGATTGGCCATAAATTCCTGAAGTTGGGAAATTCCCTCAAAACCGGTGATGTTGCCCATTTTGCCATCCATCTGGGATTTAGCATACAAATACTTGCCACCGACTTCCAATTTTGGGACATAGGTCATGCGCACTCCCTGACGTTGCGAAAGGGTAATTTCCTTGTCAAGGTGCCTTTCTGTAACTTTATGGCCTTTGTTTACGGATAGTTCTATCAGCTCTTTCAGCTCAGGCGAAATGCCCGGTATTTGTGATTTGGCCACATTTGTAGCCATGAGCAGGGCAAACATCCAACAGAATATTAAGCAATTGTTTTTCATTTTTATTTTTCAATTTTAATTCTTGTTTTAAAAGGCAGTTTTTTGCTAAAATGCATTTAAACAGCAAGTTGATTTACAATTCGACCATATTGGTCAAATGGTCGAAGGGTTGGCAAAAAAATTTTATCGTTTCACCAAACCATAAAAAAGGATATTAATCAGATCATCCAGGCGCTTTTCTATATCCTGCTCTTGTTCATCCTGCCAAAACATGGGAATTTCCAACCCTTTCAATGCTGTAACAATAGCTACCGCAGCCAACCTGGTGTTGTCAATATTAAACTCATCGTTTTGGGCACCGGCCTTCAATATATTTTCCACCATAGCTATCTCTTCCAAATCGAATTTCTTACGAACATTCTCCACAAAATCGAGATGACTGAGGTACTCACTTTTGATGGCGGCATAATAATTGGCCAGTTTTTTAAATGTACGCATCCTCACCAGTACATATGCCTTAAGCTTCTCCTGCGGATCTGATAGCGGCTCAATGGCATCGAGAAGTTCATGCTTAAGCATGGAGGCCTCCTTTTCAACTACCGCCTGAAAAATGTCTTCCTTGCTCGAAAAGTAATAATAAATGGAGCTCTTCCCCTTGGCCGAAGCCTGGGCAATTTCATCCATGGTGGTTTTTTTAAAACCAAACCGGCTGAAAATTTGTCGTGCTACACTTATAATTGAGTTTTTAACCTCGTCTTTATCAAGCATAATGATTGTATTCCTTATTGAGGCTGCAAAGATATTTCAGGTTTTGATAGAAAGCAAGAAAAAAATCGACTAATATGGTCTAATAGTCTAAAATATTTATTTTTAAATTGTAAAGGGCACATAATTAGTTGTATACACGAATTTAAAAATGTTCTTTTTCCATGAGTTTACTTCAACCGATGGGTTTTTCTTTTTAATTAGGAATTATTAAGGGCCCTTTTGACACATATATCAAGTGTTTGTCTAATTTTACCTGCTCAACAAATTCATGTCTTATGTCACCCAGAACTGTGCTTATCCAGGCAATCGCCTCCCTTCAGTTGTTGGCAGCCTGTAACCAACCAAAACCTCAAGAACCCACAATCGCCATGCAAAGTGACTTCCCGGCGCCACCGGTCGCCAAAATATTGTCTGAATCCTTCAATGAATTTGGTGTTCAGCGAATCGATGATTATTTCTGGCTTAAGGAAAAAACAAATCCTGAAGTCATTGCCTATCTTGAAGCTGAAAATGCCTATTGTGATACCGTCATGAAATCAACAGCAGCATTGCAGGAGGAACTTTTCAATGAGATGAAGGCACGCATTAAAGAAACCGATGAAACGGCGCCAAAGCTCAACAATGGATACAATTATTATTCACGTACTGAAGAAGGCAAACAGTACCGCATTTATTGTCGCAAAGCTTTGGCGGACGAATCTTCTGAAGAAATCCTTTTTAATGTAAACACCATGGCAGAAGGCAAACCTGCGTTTATTTTTGCTGGGTACGACGTGAGTTTAAACAACAATTTGGCGGCCTATCTTTCCAATGAAACCGGCTCTTTCGCTGATTTTACTTTACGTATCAGAGATCTGGAAACCGGTCAGGATCTTCCGTTAAATATTGATAAAGTTCAGAGCATGGCCTGGGCCAACGACAATACAACTATATTTTATACCCTTGGTGATGAAACACTTCGGGCAGATAAGGTTTTCCGTATGGACATAAACTTTCCCGGTGAGGCAGAACTGGTTTTTGAAGAGCCGGATGAACAGTTTATTTTATATGTCCAAAAGACGAAAACCAATGACTTTATACTAATTAATTCGGGGAGTACAACTACATCAGAATACTTGTATTTACCTGCCAATGAACCGAAAGGAAAGTTTAAGGTTTTTCTTCCCCGGACGAAAGATGTTGAATATCATGTAGACCATCACAAAGAGAAATTTTTTATATTATATAAAGATCGTGAGCATCTTAACCGGATGGTTTACGAAGCTCCGCTCAAAGGTTTTTCAGATAAATCTACCTGGAAAGTTATTGTTCCGTACAACGACAGCATTAAAATTGAAAACATGGAGGTTTTTCAGGATTTTCTTGCTATTTCTGTCAGAAAAAATGGACTAACCGAAATCAACGTATTGGGTTTAAGGGACAATTCTCATAAAAACATATCATTTCCAGAGCCTGTTTACACTTCTTATCTTGATGAAACACCTGAATATGCAGCATCCGTCCTGCGTTATGTTTATACCTCATTAAACCGGCCTTCAAGCACCTATGCGTATAATATGGAAACGGGAATAAGCACTCTGTTGAAACAGCAGGAGGTGCCAGGTGGGTTCAATCCAGATGATTATGCAGCAGAAAGGGTTTGGGCAAAGACAGCGGATGGGGTGCAGGTTCCCATGTCGGTAATTTATAAAAAGGGACTTAAAAGGGATGGAAATAATCCTGCTTTGCTCTATTCATACGGTAGCTATGGAGTGAGTTCGGATGCCTACTTTATTTCAAGCTTTTTCAGCCTGATTGACCGTGGATTTGTTTTCGCCATAGCACAGATAAGAGGTGGAAGCGACATGGGCGAGCAATGGTACGAAGATGGTAAATTGCTCAAAAAGAAAAATACATTCAATGACTTTATTGCCTGTGCTGAACAACTGATTGCAGATAAATACACTTCATCTCAAAAACTCTCCATTATGGGTGGCAGTGCCGGTGGTTTGCTGGTAGGGGCTGTTTTAAACATGCGACCCGACTTATTTAATGCTGCCGTTGCACAGGTGCCATTTGTAGATGTGATTACCACTATGATGGATGCTTCTTTACCTTTAACCACTCAGGAATATGAAGAATGGGGAAATCCCAATGAAAAGCCTTTTTATGATTATATGCTTTCCTATTCACCTTACGATAACATTAAGTCTCAGGTTTATCCACACATTCTGGTTACGGCAGGTTTAAATGATTCTCAGGTATTGTATCATGAACCGGCAAAATATGTTGCTAAGTTAAGAGCCACAAAAAAAGGTGACAATATTCTTTTGCTTCGTACCAATATGGAGTCGGGACATGGAGGCGCCACCGGACGATATAGTGCATTGAAAGAAACTGCCTTTGAAATGACATTTCTGTTGAAACAAACCGGGACAGTAAATGTTGAGCCTTAATAATTTGCAGTAATTTAATTTTTTTCGGCATTAAAATGTCGGAAATATGTTTTTTTTAACTATATTTACCTTTTAAATTCAGCAAGCCATGGGAAACACTTTGCTTAAATATATGGTAGATAGTTATGAGCGCCGAAATGTTGCGGAGGAGTCAAAACAAACCGGTTTGCCTTTTATTACCATATCCCGGGAACATGGTTGTCAGGGCAATACACTGGCACATATGATTAATGCGGAACTGCTCAGGCATAGGCAGCAGTGGGACATTCTAAACAAAGAGATATTGCACGAGACAGCACGTGAACTGAACCTTCCTGCGGATCATGTTCAAAAAGTAGCTGCAGGTCTGGACCGGACGGCCATTGATGAAATATTAAATTCATTTTCGGTGAAGTACTATAAAAGCGATCGAAAAGTCAGGCGTACGATCGCCATGGTGGTTGAGACCCGTGCCCAGGCAGGAAAAGTGATTATAGTGGGTAGGGGAGGAGCTGCCCTTACACGAAATATGTCAACCGGCATTCATATTCGTCTTTGGGCTCCCATAACTTATCGTCTTGCCAACATGATGGAACGCAAGGGGTTAAATAGGGAGGAGGCATTTGTTTTGCTTTCAAAAGTTGATTTGAAACGATATAAATTTCAACGCGACTTCGCCAAAGATCATGGGGATATCAATGAATTATTTGATGTCACTTTCGATTGTAGTAAAATCAGTCTGGCTGAAATTACCAAAATGGTCATGACTCTGCTGACGGAGAGAGGGATTGTGTGAGTGTTGAGGGGGGAGGGGTTAGAGGTTGGATGTTAGAAGTTAGAGGTTAGAAGTTGGAAGTTGGAAGGCTCGCGTCCACGGTTCTGGGTTCTGAATGTTATTTCAGACTTTAGTGGTGAGAGGTTAGAGATAGAGGTTAGACGTTGGAAGCTGGAAGGCTCGCGTCCACGGTTCTGGGTTCTGAATGTTATTTCAGACTTTAGTGGTGAGAGGTTAGAAGTTAGAGGTTAGAAGTTGGAAGCTGGAAGGCTCGCGTTTATGGTTCTGGTTCTGAATCCCTCTCCTTGACCCATTTCTCCCCATCCCCTTGTCCTTTTTTTAGCGCACTCTTATTCCTATTTCACCGCTACCACTATCGCCGTAGCTCCCATCATCAGCGGAAAGCCCTCCACTTTTGAGAAGCCTGCATCCAACAATAATTTTGAGATTTCAGGAATGGAATAATAATGATTGGCTGAATAAGCGAGGTAGTTATATGCTTCGCGGTTGCCTGAGATCAGGCCACCCAGCGGAGCCGTGATGAATTTCTGATAGAAATGGTAAAGGCTGCGGATAACCTTATTTTTTGGCTGACTGGTTTCCACAATCACAAAACGACCTCCTGGTTTCAGCACCCGCAATACTTCACTGATGTGCAGGGCTGCATCCGGATTTTCGAAAGTAAGGTTGCGGAAACCGAATGAAATGCCGACGGAATCAAAATAGTTATCTTCAAAAGGCATATTTCCGGCATCGCCCTGAATCAGCTTTACCCTTCCTTCACCAAAAACAGCCACTTTTTCTTTGGCCCTTTCGAGCATGGTATGGCTGAAATCCAGTCCGTAAAGTGCTGTTGATTCCGGTGCATCTTTTGCGATATGCATGGTAAGATCCGCTGTGCCACAGCAAAGGTCGAGCACCCGCTCAGGCTTGTTTTGCAATACTTTAACAGCCGTTTTCCTGCGCCAGCCTTCATCCAGATTAAGGGTAAGGATGCGGTTGAGTATGTCGTATTTCGGTGGGACTTCGGTAAATATTTTTTGAGTCGGTCTTTGACCGGATTCGTCTCTGAACATGGGCGGTTGGTTGGTTTCTTTGTCTGATTTCACAAGAGCAAAGTTAATAAGTTTTGGACATATTGGATGAACCGGATTAGATTAGTTCAATTGACTTTCTTGCAATAGCTTAGCTCTATCAAACCATCACCAACACACATGCAAAGGCTATAAAAATGGCTTCTGCAATAAGATTATTAAGGAATTTTAAAATGTATTGTATTGGTATTTTGTCCTTTACAATGAGCTTTGCTCAAAGCTGTCTATAGTTGTCGCCTTCTGTAAACACCACTTTCAAGATGGACTTTACCTTCTTTAAGCCCATTAAGTAGATTGGTCATTTTTTTCTTTGTAGATGCTCCCATTAATGCAATTAATCCTAATCCGGATGATGGGTGTTTTGACATTTTATCCAATGATTTCTCAAGAATGTGAATGCCGCTCTCTGTTTGGTCGGTATATTTGTCTTTCGCCAGCCCCAGCCCTTCAAGAATAGCGTTCATTTGCGAAGATACTCCAAGAAAACTGATTGTTGATTCATCTGCCCAGGGCATGGGATAATTTACTTCCTTGTTCTCTTTTTTAAATACTTCATAGTAAACAAAGGCTCCTTTATGGCTTAGTACCCGGGCTATTTCACTGTAAAATTTCAGTTTATCACCAATGTTCATCTGTACGTGTTGTGTCCACACCACATCAAATGCATGGTCTTCAAAGGGTAGATTTGTTGCGTCTGCCTGAATAAACTTAGTTTTAAGGTTTAAGCCGACAAGTGCTGACAAACGATTCGCTGTCTCAATATGTTCCGGGGATAGGTCTATTCCGATGACATCACAATCATACTCATCAGCCAGCATTCTGCACGGTCCGCCAATGCCGCAGCCAATATCCAATACTTTCGCACCATGAATATTGGCCATTTCAGCCAATTCTCGTGATACCATGGCTCCTCTTACGTGGAATTCATCCACACCTGAAATGTCCTTTCTGCCAACGTTATTTAAATCGACACCCATTGCTGTGAGTCGATTTATAATATCATTGTATAAATCTGGTTGATAATAGAAATTTACAATCTGTGAGTTCAAAACATTCATGATGCAAATTTAAAATAATCTCACCATTTGTGGCTATGTGCGTTCGGTATGTGTGAAGTTAACAACGTCGTAGCCTCCTGTTTTTAGCTTGCCGCCTGACGTCGGCTATTTTATTGTATAATTCGCTCCTACTGAAAAATTCAGGGAATTTATCAGCATATACTGTTCAAATAAGCCTCTGTCAAAAATACTGAGTAAACCGTTGGTATATCTTAAATTTAAGTCGATAGCAATGTTGTCCCTGATTTTAAACTGAACACCGCCTCCTATCAGTGCTGCAATGTCAAAACGGCTCATGTAAAATGGGTCTGGATCAAATTTATACTTTCGCTGTGGCCCTTTATTCCCATCAAAATCCATTGTGTGGCTTCTGGTCCTGGCTGAAATCATGTAGGATGGAGACAGTCCTAAATCCAAAAACCATTTAATATCCTTTGACGTTTGGAATCTTACATAGCAAGGTAAAGCTATATAATCGAACAAATAAGTATGTTCAAAAGTGCCAATTATTTCCCCCAGTAGGTTGGTGTAGGTAAATTGATCACTATAACCTCTTTGGTCATACATCAATTCAACACCCAAATCTTTATGAGCTGAAATTGGCTTTAACAGACTTATTCCTGCAGAGAAACCAAGTCTATGGCCTGTTTTTGGTGTGAAATTCGAGTATAACAATCCGGAAACCACAGGTCCGCCCTTTATTCCAACAATCAATTCCTGACCAGACACCTGCCCGTAGAGCAAGGGAATCAGTAGAAAAGTAAGTAGTAGCTTTCTCATTTTTTAGCTAATTGGGTAAATATTTAATTTATCAACAGTTTGTTCAGGCTTTGAAGGCTGATTTAATCATATATATCTATTACGAATACAGATATTTACGATAAAATCAATGGATTTATGCTGCCTCAAAAATATGAACATTCAGGTTAATAATCACTAGAGACCGATTGAAACTCTTCTCTATGGCAAGGATTCATCACTTTATCTTTTGAAATTATCTGGTCACTATTGTTTCCAATGGTAAAGACTTAAAATTCTTTTATTGGGACTATAGATTTTTTTCAAACACTACTGCTGCTCTTCCGCTTTCATAGCCTGCGGGCATAAAATACTTTATTTGTGGGTAACTGCTGTATCTTAGTGATTTATGGCTCATGCTGGTATAGGAACTTAGCCAGATTCATGTGCCTTTTTAACCCGGGCCTGCTTTATTATTCACAGGAATGTTATAAATATTTATCAGACCTAAAAAATAAAAGATTATTTTTGTTTAAGATAAACAAACCGGAGGGAAGATTATCATGCTTCTATGTGCATACCGGCAACTAAATATGAAAGGTTTACCAATTTATAGAATTTTGTTAACAAAATAAAGACCAGTAATAGAAATGTGGAGCATCATAAAAAAAAATGCATACAAAGCCATAACCCCTTTAGTACTGTTACTGAATAAAACCGGAATAACCCCCAATGGCATTACTACCATTGGTTTAGGGCTTACGCTAATATCAACCATTGTACTGATTGCCGGTGGCGAAGTGGGCAATCGGGGCGATTTCAGGTATGTGTTCTGGTTCGGAGCCATTACGCTTTTTGCCGGGATGTTCGATATGCTGGACGGACAACTGGCCAGGCTGACGAACAAAATGACTAAATTTGGCGCACTTTACGATTCGGTGCTTGACCGCTACAGCGAGATGTTCATGTTTCTGGGCATTTGTTACTACCTGGTGGCGCACCATTACTTCCTGAGCTCACTGTTTGCATTTATCGCCATGATAGGTTCCATTATGGTGAGTTATGTGCGGGCAAGGGCCGAGGCTCTGGGTGTGGAATGTACGGTAGGCATCATGCAGCGGCCCGAAAGGGTATTGACTATTGGCATCGCCGCTTTGCTGGCAGGAGTGGTTTCGTATGTGTTTGGAGATTTTAAATACTCTGTTTCCTGGCTACCCTTTCCTTTGTTCGAGAATATTTCCGTATTCACCATACCGATATTTATCCTTGCCATTTTGACCAATTTCACTGCTTTTCAACGAATATATCATTGCAACAATAAAATGTAATCCAAATTCAATAACCCATGAATCACAAAAAGAACATTCAGGCTGCCACGGGAAAACTTGGCATTCTTATTCCCGGCCTCGGGGCTGTTTCAACCACTTTTATAGCCGGAAGCCTTGCGGCCCGGAAAGGCGCAGGCAAACCCATTGGTTCCATCACCCAGATGGGCAGGATAAGGCTTGGTAAAAGAACTGAAAACAGGAATCCGGCAATCAAGGAGTTTGTGCCACTGGCATCGTTGGACGACCTGGTTTTTGGTGGTTGGGACATTACGCCCGACAATGCATTTGAGGCCGCCATGAATGCTGGGGTGCTGGACAAGGAGTTGTTGATAGACCTGAAAGGGGAGATGGAATCCATAAAACCCATGACAGCCGTTTTTGACCATAAATATGTGAAAAACCTTGACGGGGAACACATCAAGCGCGAAAAAACCAAAATGGATTCTGCCAAAGCTTTGATGGCCGATATTGAAAAATTTAAAGCTGAAAATGGCTGCAGCCGGCTGGTAATGATTTGGTGCGCTTCTACCGAGATTTTTGTGGAACAGCAGGAAATCCACCAGAGTATAGATCAGTTTGAAAGGGCACTTGAAAGCAATCATCCGGGCATAGCACCAAGCATGATTTACGCGTATGCAGCCATAAAAAGTGGGGTGCCTTTTGTTAATGGTGCACCCAACCTCACCTGCGATGTCCCCGCTATTGTTAATCTTGCCAATGAATTAAATGTGCCCATAGCCGGCAAAGATTTTAAAACCGGTCAAACCCTGATGAAAACCATATTGGGCCCCGGATTAAAAACCCGTTTGATTGGCATTGATGGCTGGTTTTCGACCAATATCCTGGGAAACAGAGACGGCAAAGTACTGGATGATGCCGATTCTTTTAAAACCAAAGAGGTATCCAAACTAAGTGTGCTCGAAAGTATCTTAGAACCTGATACTTATCCGGAATTATACAAAGATATGTACCACAAGGTGAGGATCAATTACTATCCACCCAAAGGAGATGACAAGGAGAGCTGGGACAACATCGATATCTTTGGCTGGCTGGGTTACAAAATGCAAATCAAAGTGAACTTTTTGTGCAAAGATTCCATTCTGGCCGCCCCGGTAGTGCTGGATCTGGCCTTGTTTATGGATCTGGCCCAACGTGTACAAATGAAAGGCATTCAGGAATGGCTCTCTTTTTATTTTAAATCGCCTCAAACTTTGGAAGGCTTACAACCCATACACGATATTTTCCTTCAAAAAATAAAACTCGAAAACACCCTGCGTTATCTGATGGGTGAAACGCTGATCAATCATTTGGGACTGGATTATTATCAGGACCAGGAATGAAGTTACACAAATTGATTGCAACAGCTTTCGGGTCGGGATATTCACCTTTGGCTCCCGGAACAGCAGGGTCAATAGTTGGAATAGGGATGTTTTTTCTGGTAAACTACCTCCTCACTTATTGGGGTTTTGCTCAGATGGCTATACTCTTATTTGACGTGGTACTGATTTCCATGGCGTTTTTTTGGGGAACCTGTTCCATAAAAAAAGTACATACCATCTGGGAGAACGATGCACCAAAAATAGTGATTGATGAAGTGGTCGGGGTATGGATTGCTGCTCTTGCCCTTCCCCTGCGATGGGAGTATTATCTTGCTGCACTGTTGCTGTTCAGGTTTTTTGATATCGTAAAACCGCTTTTCATCAAACGAATTGATGCCATAGATGGGCACTGGAGTGTGATGCTTGATGATGTAGTGGCCGGTGTTTATTCCGTTATTGTATTGCACTGCATTCTCTTATTTATTTCTTTTTAAGGTAATCAATGGGCCCCGCTATGCCATCCAATCTCACATCATTCATACGCTACAATATTGTTGCAGGCCTGGCAACAGCCACTGATTTTCTGGTATTGGTTCTGCTCACCGAAGTATTTCAGCTGTGGTACATGTTCTCAGGAATAATGGGTGCCCTGAGCGGTGGAATAGTCTCCTTCATTATTGAAAGAAATTGGGCATTTCGCAAGCGGTCTGGCAATATCTATTTGCAGTCATTGAAATATTCAGCCGTATGGGTTACGAGTATTTTGTTAAATATAACGGGACTTTTTCTCCTGGTTGAGTATTTCCATATCCACTATATTTTATCAAAAGTGATTGTTGCGGTGGTTGTCGGAATGGGATTCAACTTTTTGACCCACAGGTATTTTATTTTTAAATAAAGAAAATTCAACAAGTATAAATAATGGCTTCGAACATGAGGATATATATTGAGCTTTATGGCTTTCTCCAACAACACAAATTCTGATGCAAACCAACCATTGAGTGGTTCCGGAGTGGATAGGAGGGAGAATCCCACTTTTACCCGATTTACCCGGAAAAACCTTTGGGTAAATCTGGCATTGGTGCTGGCTTATCTGTCGTGGGCAATGGTGATGGGACCTATCCGTGACGACCAGTTTTTTTTAACAGGTTTTTACCTTTTACTTTTTTATGGAAATGAAAAAACCCGGAAGTTTATTATCGGTTTCTCCATTTTTATTGTCTATTGGATTATTTATGATTCTATGCGCATACTGCCCAACTATGAGGTTTCGCCGGTACGCATTCAGGAACCCTATTTGTTGGAAAAAAATCTGTTTGGCATTTCAATAAACGACCTGGTATACACGCCCAACGAGTATTTTGACCTGATTCAAACCCGTTTTCTGGATATTGTTTCCGGTTTGTTTTACCTCAACTGGGTGCCGGTTCCTTTGGCTTTCGGGGTATATCTGTATTACAAAAACAAGCAGTTGTTTACGCAGTACTCCCTGGTTTTCTTGTTTACCAACCTGCTGGGTTTCGTAATTTACTACATTTATCCGGCTGCACCGCCCTGGTATATCGATTTGTATGGTTTTGATTTGCACCTGGGCGTTCAGGGAGATAGCGCAGCACTGGCCCGCTTTGATGAATTAACCGGAATGCCCGTTTTTGCCAGCCTGTACAACAAAAATGCGAATGTGCTCGCCGCTATCCCCTCCCTTCACGCGGCTTACCCGGTAATTGTGATCTATTATGGTATACGGAATAAACTGGGTTGGGTAAATGCCTTGTTTGTACTATTTATGCTGGGCATTTGGTTCTCGGCTGTTTACTCCGGGCACCATTATATTATTGATGTGCTGCTGGGAGCAATAGTGGCTGTGATAACAATAGGGCTTTTCAATTTGTTGATGCGCTGTAAATGGGCAGGGAGATGGATGGAGTGGTTTGTGAAGATGATTTAAAATGCGTATCGAAATGCAAATATACCATCTGGTGGCTAAAAATGAGATCATTGGATGGGCTTAATTCAATAGCTATTACTCACGCAAAAGGTGCTCGACTTCCTGGCGGAGCCGGGTTAAGTGATTGACAACAATACTCCAGATAAGCGTATCTGATACTTTATCATATCCGTGAATTATCAGGTTTCGGGTACCGACAATGTTTCTGGCAGATTCAATATTAAATAAGGGATCGTTTTTTAAAATCCGGTTTACTGCTTCTCCAATGATTTCTATGTTTCGCTCAACAGCTCTTTAGGTTTTGATATCATGAATAAATTCTTCGAAAATCCTTGGCTTGTTTTCATAATAACTCTCAATCTCGGTAATGGATTGTAGGATATCATAAAGCCAGGTTTTTATTTCATTTTCCATAAATTACTTGTTTTGAGGCATCAATAGATTTTCTGAGAAAAGGGTTTTTGATTGCTTTATCTTCAAGCAAATCAACCTCTCTTTCCAGAATTTCTTCCAAACCAATTTTGAAATTGAAATAATTATCCGCATAATTTACCACATCTATACCGCTAAAATCAACTCCCATATCTATATCACTGCTGCTATTGAACTTGCCGGTTAAAATAGACCCAAATACATATAAATAATCAACGTAATGCCTGATGCATAGGCTGCGAATCTTCTCTATATTGTTTTCTAATAATGCTCATAATGCAAAGGTACATTCTTTTTTAATTTGATAGCCAGGTTATTTAAACCATTGGTGTTGTGAATGATGGGAATACATTTCCTCACAAAGCCCCAAACTTCAAAATACTTCCTTGCCCTTTGCCACCTTCGTTGGATATAAACAGGGTGCCGTCGGGTGAAAAGCAAATGCCTTCGGGTTGATTGAAAAGACCGGGGTTTAGTCTTTGAATATGTATAATCTCTGCCTGGCGGTTAAGCACCAGTAAAAGTTTGGCCGTGTGCGAAATGATGTACAGGTGGTTGGTTAGGGGATGTATGGCTATGCCGGAAGGTTCGAAAAATAGTGCATCGCTTATCAATCCGGTTTTTTTTGTGGCCTTGATGTAAAATTCACGGATGGTGCCATTTGAGCGAAACGCTTCGATTACCGAAAGGTCTATAAGATATTTAGGCGTGGTGTCGAGTTTGAGCTTATCCAGCCCAAAGCTGTAAATGGCCTTAAAGCCCTCGTATTTCTCTCCATTTTTCAATCCGGGTTTGCCTTTGCATGCAATGAGCAGGGAATTGGCCTCCCTGTCATACACCAGCCCCTCCACGTTATTGGCAGCGGAGAGTAGTGTGGTGTATTTGGTAACCACCGGGCGGGCCTGCCAGAATTGCTCCACACGGAACAAATCGCCATTGCTTTTAACTGCCCAGGCCGTAGAGCCGACCATCGTAACACCCTCGTAATCGCCCTTTTCGCCAAAAGTATAAACATTCAGGAGATTGCCCGATGAGCTGCTGAGCAGATAAATTTTTGCATCTTCATCCTGTATGGCTGCCAGTGTGGAGTCGTTTACATACGCAAGCCCGGAAATTTCCCTGAGTTCAGCCGGCAAGTGCCAGACAGCCTCCGCTTGCTCTAATTGATAGGGGAAAGTGAAGGATTTAAGTTCCATTTCCTTAGACTTGTCCCCCTCGTGGCGAGGGAAGTTACAGCCACTGCATAAAAAAAGCGCGATTATTCCCAATTTAATATAAAGGTTCATGATGTTCAGTCGTTTTGTTGTAAAACCAATTTGTTCACTGCCAGATTTTTATGCCCTTCGTTTTCTGCTACGCGCCATCCTCTCCGGTTTAAAATTTTCTTCAGTTGCCTGTTCACCATTCCGTGGGCCACCACCACGGTGCGTTGGTTTCGTCCGGCAAAGTCGATAAGCTCATCTGCCACTATTTTCAACTCCTGCATCTCTTCTTTCAAAGTGGGCATCTGCCGGTTGTTCAGGCCCATCATCCAGGTGACGCGGGATATGCCCAGCCAGACTGCAGTTGGCATTACCAATACCGGAATGCGCACCACCGGATAATCCAGTTCTTTCAACCGGGGCTCAACACGGTAATGTACGCGGCTGCCAAATAGTTGTGTAGCCGTTTGCCTGGCACGCGCTTGTGGGCTCACAAAAACCGTGTCAATGTCATTGCTGTGGTCAATTTTAGCCAAAACTTCATCCGCATCAAAGTCCACTATGGGTGTTTGATTATACGTTTGCTTATGCGCGATGGCCGTTTTATAACTTATCCAGCCGGGGGTGTCCAGTTCAACCTGTGCATGGCGGATAAGGTATATTTCGCTTTGGGCATAAAGCCCCCCTGCACTATGCACCGACATAAGCACCCAAAGTGTGATAAAGTTTATCCATTGCATCAAAATTGATATTTTAGTGTGATGTATAGCAGGTCATCCTCATTGCTGCGCGCGTAAGAAACATTCAGCAGGGCCATATCAAAGGGCGAAAGCCACAATCCCAGGCCATAGCCCTGATGCCAGCGCGAGGAGTTTTCACCATCAAGCCACACCCGGCCTACATCGTGAAAGAGGGTTAATCCGGTGCTGCCGTTCAGCATATAGGTTTTAAACTGCTTTAAGCGGATGCGTATTTCGGTGTTTTGATAGAGCGATGCATCGCCGTAAAACCGGGTTTGCCTGAAGCCTCGAAGGTTGCTCTTTTGCCCCAGTTTGGCTGCTTCGTGAAACACGTAATCCCCGAAAACTTTCTCGCCGCCCACCCTGAATGCATATACCACACGCGGGCGTTGTGCAAAGCTCAAATAAGTGATAAAATCTGCCGAGGCTTTTGAAAAGTCTTCAGCAACATCATTTAATCCGGTGAATTGAGAGAACCCGGCGTCCAGTTTCATGCCCCGGGTGGGGAAAGTATGGCTGCCCACAAATTCTTCTTCAATCTTTAGCTCCCGGTTGTTGAGGGTGTTTATCCGGTACATAAAGGATAGGCCCACGTATTCATGCGTTTTCAGGTCTTCACCAATCAGCCCGTTGCCGGGGATGTCCGTAATAAACCTGTCGGCTGTTTCCTCCACATCGGTGTTCTTGTAAAACAGTCCTATTCCTATTTTATGGGCTTCGCCCTTAAAGATTTGTTTGTTGAACTCTGTCGTGACGAAATATTGGGTCATGCGCACCAAATGGTATTCAATCTGGGAGCCGTCTGATGGCCATGTACTTTCGTTGCCCATGCCAAAATAGTTGCTGACATATCGGGGTGCTTTTATATCGGCCAGTACATTGATTTCAAGCCTTTTTAGTGGATAAAAAAAGTCTCCGGAAAGGTGAAAATTGGCAGAATTGGTCAAAAAGGCATAATTCCCCAATATTTTGTATTGCTGCCGGCTGTATCGTGAATATTTATTGATGATAGGGCCGCCGCCCAAAAACACGCCATCATCGCGGTTGTAGCCGGTAAATACACCGGGCAAAATTACATCCATCATATAAGCCTCCGGGTTGTATTCCAGAGCTTCGGGGTTATACCTGCTTCTTAAACGTGGCTTAAGCGAAGGCGACAGGGTGGTTCCCTTTTCATCATAAATGGTGATGAAGCGTGGTGTGCGATGGCCTTCATAATCCATTTCATTTTTGTCCTGGCCGCCAATCAGCGTCACGCTTATTTTGCTTTTGTGCTGACCGCTTAGGGCAAAATGGTCGTTGCCTTCCAAACCATAAATTCTTATTTTACGGGTTTCGGAAGCATAAAAAGTACGGTTGTACAGGGTGTCGGTACTGTTTTCTCCCTTTATGCCGGCAGTTTGAATGACCTGTAAGGAAGTGTCGTTGGGAACAATTATCCGGAAATGGTCACTTTGAAGGGTTCCGGTAATGTCCACTTCCTTCGCGAGGTTTAGATACAACTGACGCGCCATGGGCTGCAGGTTTGCAAGCCGGGCTTTTAAAATGTCAGCCGTTTGATTAGCGCACAGTGGCTGGACTTCTTTGGGGAAGGCCTGTATTGCCGAATCAATTTTTGCTGTATCCAACTGCACCTGCAGGGAGTCAATCTCTCTAAGCCAGTCGCTCCAGGTGGACTGTGTTAAAAAGAAGCGGTCAAAATAGCGTGCATTGTAGGCCAGTCCGGGCACATTTTCGGTAAATTCATCAAAGCCCTGTATTTTTGGCAGCAGCCATTTTCGGGCTGCAAGCCAGGGAATAGCGCCCTGGTTCACGAAAAATGCCTGGTCGCGGTCGCGGGGAATGGGTTTGTAAATGGTTTTGTCATCTTCTTCAAAGGCAGCCCAGCGCCACTGATCAGCGTGCCTGTCCCAGTCATTTATCCAGATATCGAACAACCGGGCCCTGAGGATGGCATCTGAATCAATCAAATGGTCTTTTTTCCCCAGGGAGGCCTTCACTACCTTACTGGTGGAGATTATATTTGTGGAGCGGCCAAAGCTGGCCACGTCTTTGCGTTTACCATCCGGACGTTCCTCAAACAAAAAGAGTTGATTGGCCACATCGGGGCGGTAAATACCGAACAGTGGGTCATCGGGCACATAAAAAATTTCGGGATTGGTGTGAAAAACGCCGGCATAATGCGCCAGGCGGGCGACTACCGGTGCGGCATAGGGGTTGGAAGCGGATATCTGGTCTTGCACCAAATCAACGGCAAAGGTACTCCTCATGCTTGCCGGCAATGCCCCTTCGGCATATTTTTCTAAAGAGCGCAGCACGTATTCCCGGCCGTTTTTGTCCTCCAGCCGCAATGATTTGGTTTGCTGACCACCACCCCGCTTTACCACGGAAAGGCCATCCATTTTGGTGGAAATGTCAAAAACCGGTGCTTTAATTTCCGTGGACCACACCTCCCGGTAGTTTTTCCCTAACCAAAAGAAACGTGATGAAGGGATATTGTATTGACTGCTGGCTTTTGCCACGATACTGTCGGACAATTGCCGGCTGCTAATATCCTCATCCATCCTATTGAGGTCCCTGGTATAGAGTTGCTTATGAAAAAGCAGGCTGTCGGCCCTATAAAACTCCAGGGTTGCCTCTCCCGCGTTGGAAAAGTTCAGTCGGGCGAATCCTTTTTGTGTAGTGCCAAAAGCTTCCGGGCCGGGATTAACGTAGTCCTGATGCACCATAGAGCCACTAATGATGTGATGCACACCCTCATCCTCAAAATACTGCAAATTTCCATCTCCCGACGAAAGATAGATTACGTTCGGGTACAATTGTAACATGTCGAGCATTGCATCCCGAAAGGCTTTAAATTCAGGATGATTATGGTCTGTGCGCAGTCCCAGGGCTTTGCGGTAAAGGGTGTAAGGTGCCTTCAATACCGACTGTTTCCATGAGAAATGCCCGCCACTGTTTCCATAACCTTCCAGCGACTGATGTCCTGCAATCACCACATGTTTTGTGGGATAGTGGCGCCTAATGGCATCCTGAATCAATATCAGCACATCGGCATCGGATTCAATGTCGCATTTTCGGTAGCGGCGGTCGTGTTTATACACCCACCAGTAGGTGTCGAGCAAAATAACCACCAGGTGGTCGTTAAGCACCACCTCTTCAGGGCCGGGGCAGGCCGGCTCCGGCAAAAAAACTTCGCCACGATATTGTTCTTTGAGGGCATCTTCCACCTTTTTTATGACCTCTTTTCCGTGAAGCCTGCCATTGTCCCATTCGCTGCGACCGGGAGCCAAAAGCAGGGGGAGGTCGAAACCATCGTAAAGCGTTGCCGGGAATCGGTTTTCTCGTGCATCATACAGGTTTCCCGTGAAAAGAAAGGCAGAGGCAGTATTTTCCCGTGCCAACTGTCTCCATTTTCTCAGCAGCAGTGTATCCACGGTTCCGCCGGCAAGGTTCCCGCTTGTTAGCAAGGTAAAGTCCTGATGCTGGGCATAGGCTGTTTCATTCGCCATTATGGCAAAACAGAATAAAAGTGAAACAAGGATTCTTGATACGGGTCGGGCCATGATTAAAGGGATAGTTTTAAATCTTCGGCATTTTCCATGATGGGCAACTGCACCCCTGCTTTGTAGCGATTTCGCTGCAATTTTTTTAAAATGCTGTCCAGCACATCCACGGTTTTTTCGATATACTCGCCTTTGTTGAGCATTACGCATTCGGCGCGCTGTGCCATGGCGGCATCGGTAATTTCGGAGCGGGTGGGCACACCGGTTTTGGCCATGCGTTCCAGCACCTGGGTGGCCCACACGGCGGGGACATGGGCTGCTTCGCCTACGCGCATAATTTCTTCCTGAATGCAGGCAAAATCCTTCCATCCGGTTTCAACCGCCAGGTCGCCACGGGCTATCATTATCCCCACCGGAAATATCTGCATGGCATGCAACAAAATTCTGGGCAGATTGGCAAATCCTTTGCGCGTCTCTATTTTCAGGATGAGCCCCGGCTTATTTTCTTTGGTTTCAATTTCCCTGAGATACGTTTCCACATCGGAGGGGTGATTCACAAACGACAGATTGACCACATCGGCCCATTGAGCCACAAAATTGAGGTCTTCTCTGTCCTTTTCGGTCAATCCACTTACTTTCAAATCACTTTCCGGGAAATTAATGCCTTTCCCGGCCCTTAGTTTACTGCCTGAATTTTTGGCATGTATAATCTTTATCCTGAACTGATTTGTCTCTTTTGTTTCAATGATGCCTTCAATTTTGCCATCATCAAAAAACACCGTTTCTCCTGGTAGGACATCATCAAAGACCTCTGGCAGGGTGCAGGAAATATGTGCTTGTGCCACAAGGTTCCCATGCGCATCATATTGAGCCGGTTCACCGGGCCGGGGGTCTTTATGCAAGATAAGGATGTCGTTTTTATGCAGAAGTATAAATTGTTCTAGTGGTAATAAGGTACCTACAAAGTCAACTTCTTTTCCGGACTGCTTTACTTTGTTGATTGTTAATCGGGTTCCGGTTTTCAAATAGGCAGAATCATAGCATAACCCCCACTTTCCATTGCCCTGCTTCCGCTCGATGATAATTTGGTTTTTCTTTCCGCGTGCATCGGTAAACCGGATGATGTTACCCCGCTTTATCTTTTTTACCAGGGATTCTTCCACCGGGATAATGGCATCTGCGCTATTATCCGGCGGAAGTACCGTGGGTGGGGCAATCCAAACCCTGGCCGGTTTTATTACATTTCCCGAGAGGTCACGCTCGGGTTTAAAGCGCAATATTTCGGGGCCGGGCTGCATGGCACCGGTGCGTATCTTGGGCCCCGCAAGGTCCATCATCACTTTACAGCGCTTTTTGGAAGCCTGGTTCGACTGCTTAATATGCTCTATCATTTGGGCCCATACTTCGGGACTATCGTGAGCACAATTGATTCTTGCACTGTTCATTCCCTTGCGTATCAGGCGGTTAATCAATCCGTAATCTTCCGCAGCCGAGGTGGGCAGCGTGACCATAATGCGTGTCCACCGGTTTTTCGATTGATATCCAAAGAGCTTTCGGGTGTTCATTCTAAGTAGTTTTTCGCTTTTCTTTACGGATAGGGTGGCAGCCGGTTGCACAGCATCGGGTATCCCACGCAGGTGGTTTACAATGTTCTGAATAGACCACAGACTGCTTAATACATGTGCTTCGGCCGAATCCAGGGCCGGAAGTCCCAAATATCTCAAGCGGGTTTGCAACTTTTCGAGGTCAAAACTGCGAAGTGCCAGGTAATGAACCAGATTGAGAGCGCTTTCACGATAGAGCGGGTGCACCTGTTCAATTAATTCCCGGTGATTCTCTTCCATTTCATAGGCTTTGGCGATGATTTCAGCTATCTGATTGCTTATGCGCAGTAGCTTGTCTTGTGTATTCATAATATTTATTTTTTTGCTTATACTTTTTATCTTTATTTCTGGCAAAGCATTGGAATTCAGCGGTAAATGATTTTTTAAACCGGCAGAAACACCAGCAGAAAGGCGATTACTGAAACCACTATCCCTACCATAAATATATTGTAGGCCCAGCGCAGCAGCTTGTACTTTTTGGCCAATACTTTCCCAAGATAGTACTGGTCTTTAATCATGGCGGCATACAGGTATTTGTCATCGTTAATCATTTCGCGAATGGCCCATTCATATTCCGGTAAGGGCATGTTGTAGAAATTCCCGAAAAACAGCAGATTGACCTTCTTTTTTTCTATGTCGGCCCTGGTAAACTTTCCGGTGGTGATGTTTGGACGGGTTGACAGTATGGCCAATACTATGGTTGACAAACTAAATATCAGGAAAATTATGGTGGGAAGAATGATGGCCGGATCCTGTTTGAACCGGCTCACCAGCGCTGCCAGACCCAGTGAAATGATGATACCGTTAAGCGAAATCAGTATATTGGATTTGTTATCGGCAATAGAACTGAGGTTTATCTGTGTGCGCGCAGTAAGCCTGAGCATGGAGTCTGCCCCGCGGGAATAGGTATTTCTTTTGCCGGATGACTTTTTGTCTTTCTTCTTCTTTTCACCACGTTTTTTCACAGATGCTTTCAGGATCTCGAGATTTTTCTCTTTAATACCTGTCAGTTCGCGGCGACCATAGTCCGTGTAAAACATATGGTCATGAAACATCTGTACCGATTCCTCTTCAAATTCCCCCTTTTTGATGATTCTTACACCCGCATCATTCCATTCCCGGCGTATCAGTTCAGCATATTCAAAATAATTTTCCTTGCCCAGATGCATGAAATCAGCATCGCGCAAAGCTTTCTCGATTTTACTGACCGGCTTTTGGGTATAAATGGTCGCCTTAATGCAGTTGGCAATCACTTCAATGATAGCCTCATCCACCTTTTTCTTTTTCAAAAAACCGGTCGCAATGGCTATGCTCTCCTGCTCGTGCCCGCTGTATGTTTTGACATACCCGGTATCGTGAAACCAGGCTGCGGTTAACAGTATGTTGGTTTCATCGGGAGTGAAATTTTCATGTTTGGCGATACGCTTCGCGTTCTCCACCACTTCGCGGGTGTGGTCAAGATTGTGATATCCCAGGTAGGGGGGCGTGTTTTCACGCAGCAGTTTGCTGACAAACGCTTCACTTTCCATCAGCAGGGTTGAATCGATTTTCATATTGCTTCGTTTTTGAATTCGGGGTTAATATCGTTTTCGCTTTCACGGAACTTGTAGATGGTAATTTGGTTGTTGCTTCCTTTCAGCAGCGCATTTTCGGCAAAAGCAAAGTCTTTTTTAGCATCATCCTTTAGCTTGTCATACACCTCCTGCGAAATAAGCAATTGCGACAGGTGCTTTTTATTGAGTTGCTCTATGCGTGATGCGATAATCACCACGCTGCCGGTAATGGAATATTGCTTGCGCAATGAGGAGCCAATGTTTCCGGTAACGGCTTCGCCATAATGAATGCCAATACCTACCCGTGTTTCTGGTAGATTGCCGGCGGCCAGTTCGTTTTTCAGTTCGGTAATTATTTCGGTGGCAGCCAACACCGCATGTTCCGAAATATTTCCTGTGGAGACCGGTGCCCCGAAGGTGGCCATAAAACCATCACCCACAAACTGGTTTATCACCCCATGATGCGCTTCAATGATCCGTATCATAAATCTGAAAAGGTCGTTGAGGTAGGATACCACTTCTTCGGGCTGGTGGCGTTCCACAAAAGGGGTGAAGTTTCGGATGTCGAGAAACATCACACAAACATTTTTCTTTATTCCGGTAAGTTCGTCTCTTTTCTCCAATATGCTGTTGGCTATCTGTTGAGATATTTGCTGTCCAAACAAGTCGATGACCTCATTTTTTTCATTCACCACCCTAAATGAAGAGTGTAGTTTCTTCTTAATCAAATCGGCCACAAAGCCGGCGGCAATACCCGTGATAAGCATGATAAGCCCCTGCCCCAGATATTGCATGCCTGTTAAGTTCAGGGCCGCTTCCCGCGGTATGTCTCCACTAGCACTTACCGTCGAATAGTAAATAGAAATCGCAACAAATTCAATGGCGGCAAGCATGCCGGTGAACACCGAAAGTTTAAAGCTGAGCCGCAGTGTGGAAAGTACGATGAATATAAAATAGGTAAGGGTAGCCGGGGTTTGCAAAATGGTGGTCTGTTTGGTGTATTCCACCACGAAGATTAACAACAGGCTGAGCAGGGTAATCTCTGAAAATGCATTGAAATAACTGAAAACCCGGGGATTCAAAAAGAACAAACGGCTGTTTCTGCCAATCAGAAAATGAACCAGCACTTCGTAAGCAATCAATAGGGCTGTAAACATAAGGATGGCATATATGGCGATGTAGCTATGAAAAAGCTGCAGGTAAGCCTCTTTGTAAAACGAGTAAATAATAATTAAAAGTGCAGCCTCAAGGCCCAGCAGACCTATAAGTATAAGGGAACGCCTGCGCTCGCTTCTGAACATTTCTACACTGAATTGTTCTGCCAGTTGATTGTTTGGGCCCTGCATAGCACAAGTATTTATTGGATTTAAAGTTGCAAAGTTAGTGAATGTTCACACTAAATACAAACGTTTTAACAATTATTTTGTTCGATTGGTCATTTTCTCCTCCGGAAAGAATCCTGTTGAATGATTTATAGTGCTGGTGACAACATTGGACTCCTCACTCCTCCAAAAGAATGCACAACTTTCGGAATGACAGATAAATGCAGGTTTGCAGGGCAGGTAGGGAGGCAGAGCGGTGGAGTCGCTCTGCCTCCCTACCTGCCCCCTGAACAATACTAAATTGTCGTTCCAAAACAAAGTGAGGAATCTTTAGGTTATTAAACGCTCCTTTCACCCGAAGAGACCTGTGATTCTTTATATTTATAAATAATTATTTATTTAATTTTAATTACATAATAATCAAAGTATTACGCAGAGTTATCATTGGTAACAAAGCGATAAATCGTATAAATTTTCGCGGCCACTTTAATAAGAAATCATAATAATATAAAATAAACTTGACAAGTGAGCGAACATTTACTAACTTTGCTGCGTTTTATATTTCATTCCCTGGAATCAGCTTGTATTGATGTGCAGGTTTTAAATCACTAAACAGAAAAAGCTATGGCCAACCCTAATGAAGATATTATAAAAGCAGCAGGGCGCATCATGGTTCATTCCGGTATTGCCGGTTTAACCCTGGATACACTTATGCAGCAACCGGAAATCTCCCGGAAGAGACTTCCAAAGGAGATGAAAAGTGAAAGTGAGCTTTTTGAACTGTTGCTCCTGGATTTTGAACGGGAATTAAAGGCATTGGTTTCAGAGATAGCAATGAAAAAAGACCACCCGGATAAAGAGATTGATTTACTTTTTAAAGGTTTATACGAGCTGTTTAAAAAGAATCAATGGTACCTCGACCTGGTTTTTGACCCGGCCTTAAAGGCACGATGCACAAAGGCTGAGGACATTATTTTCAGGGTAAAAAGGATAGCAAAGAGTTATCTGACACGATTGATACAAAGGGGCAAAAGAGAAGAGGTGTTTGCAACGACCGAAAGTACCCATGTACTGGTAAATGAAATTCTGGAGAGTTTCCGGGCATTGATGAATGACTGGCAACTGACCGAAAAAATGATAAAGGATATTAAGTATGCACAGGCAGCAAAAGACTGAGCGGTTGCCGGCAAAAAGTTTCCTCTGAAAAACCCAAATACATCATAAAGTTATGTGGAGCACCCTAAAAACAAACGCGTACACATCCATAACACCCATAGTGCGTATGCTGAACAAAACCGGTATCACCCCCAATGGAATTACTACCATTGGGTTAGGGATTACGCTGGGTTCAACCATTGTGCTGATTGCCGGTGGTGAAGTGGGCAACCGGGGCGATTTCAGATACGTATTCTGGTTTGGGGCCATCACGCTTTTTGCCGGGATGTTCGATATGCTCGACGGACAACTGGCCAGGCTCACCAATACATCAACAAAATTTGGTGCATTATACGATTCCGTTCTGGATAGATACAGTGAAATGTTCATGTTTCTGGGCATCTGCTACTACCTGGTGGCACACCATTACTTCCTGAGTTCGCTGTTTGCATTTATCGCCATGATAGGCTCTATTATGGTGAGCTATGTGCGGGCCAGGGCCGAGGCGTTGGATGTGGAATGCACCGTAGGCATTATGCAACGGCCCGAACGGGTGTTAACCATTGGCATAGCCGCTTTACTTGCCGGAATTGTTTCCTTTATGTTTGGCGATTTTAAATTCACGGTCTCCTGGCTGCCATTTCCCTTGTTCGAAAATATATCTGTTTTTATCATCCCGATATTTATCCTTGCCATTTTGACCAATTTCACTGCTTTTCAACGAATAAATCACTGCAACAATAAAATGTAACTCAAAAACAAAAACCCATGAATCACAAAAAAAGTATTCAGGCTGCCACGGGTAAACTTGGCATTCTTATTCCCGGTATCGGAGCTGTTTCAACCACCTTTATAGCCGGGACACTTGCCGCCCGGAAAGGCGCAGGTCAACCTATTGGTTCCATCACCCAGATGGGCAAAATCAGGTTGGGCAAACGTACTGAAAACCGCAACCCGGCCATAAATGATTTTGTCCCCCTTGCCTCCTTAAACGACCTGGTTTTTGGCGGATGGGACATAACACCCGACAATGCATATGAAGCGGCCATGAATGCCGGCGTGCTGGACAAGGAGTTGTTGATGGACCTGAAAGGGGAGCTGGAGTCCATACAACCCATGACAGCCGTTTTTGACCATAAATATGTGAAAAACCTTGATGGGGAACACATCAAACACGAAAAAACAAAAATGGATGCCGCCAAAGCTTTGATGGCCGATATCGAAAAATTTAAAGTGGAGAATGGTTGCACCCGCCTGGTGATGGTGTGGTGCGCTTCCACCGAGATTTATGTGGAGCAGCAGGAGATTCACCATGACCTGCTTCAGTTTGAAAAAGCGCTCGAAAACAACCACCCCGCCATCGCGCCAAGCATGATTTATGCTTACGCAGCCATCAAAAGCGGGGTGCCTTTTGTTAACGGAGCGCCTAACCTCACCTGCGATGTTCCCGCTATTGTTGACCTGGCCAATGAATTGAAGGTGCCCATTGCCGGTAAAGATTTTAAAACCGGCCAAACTCTGATGAAAACCATACTGGGCCCCGGATTAAAAACCCGTTTAATTGGCATTGATGGCTGGTTTTCCACCAATATTCTGGGCAACCGGGATGGCAAAGTACTGGATGATGCCGATTCCTTTAAAACCAAAGAGGTATCCAAACTAAGTGTGCTCGAAAGTATTCTGGAGGCTGACCTTTATCCGGAACTCTATAAAGATATGTACCACAAAGTGAGGATAAATTACTATCCACCCAAAGGGGACGACAAGGAGAGCTGGGACAACATCGATATTTTTGGCTGGCTGGGGTATAAAATGCAAATCAAGGTAAATTTTTTGTGTAAGGATTCCATCCTGGCCGCCCCGGTAGTGCTGGACCTGGCGTTGTTTATGGACCTGGCCCATCGCGCCCAAATGAAGGGCATTCAGGAATGGCTTTCATTCTATTTTAAGTCGCCCCAAACCATGCAGGGACTACCACCCATTCACGATATATTTCTACAAAAAATAAAACTCGAAAACACCCTGAGATACCTGATGGGCGAAAACCTGATCCACCATCTGGGCCTCGATTATTACGAAGAAGAGCAATGAAATGGCATAAACACATAGCTGCGGTCCTGGGTACAGGATATTCGCCTTTTGCTCCCGGAACAGCAGGGTCAACAGTAGGTATTGGAATGCTTTTCCTTACAAACTGGCTCTTTAATGATTTGGGTTTTGAGCAACCTGCTGTTCCTTTTTTCAACCTTTTTTAAACTTAATCAATGGAAACCACAATGTCCTCCAATTTCACTTCATTCATACGTTACAACATTGTTGCAGGTCTGGCTACAGCAACCGATTTTTTAGTGTTGGTTCTGCTCACCGAAGTATTTCAGTTGTGGTACATGTTTTCTGCTGTAACGGGGGCGGTGAGCGGGGGGGTGGTTTCCTTTATTTTTGAAAGAAACTGGGCATTTCACAAGCGGCATGGCAACATCTATAAACAAACGCTGAAATATTCAACCGTTTGGGTTACAAGCATCCTTTTGAATACATCAGGCCTTTTTCTTTTGGTGGAATATGTTAACATCCACTACATCCTATCAAAGGTGATTGTGGCGGTGGTTATCGGGATGGGATTCAACTTTTTCACCCACAGGTATTTCATTTTCAATTAAGTGTTCAGGAATAATGAAAAGATTGCTCTATATATTACCCTTCGTAATTTTTAACCTGTATTCAACAAACGGAGTTGGCCAGAAATATGTGAATATAAAAGGCCGGGTTATCGATGCCAAAACCAAAGAACCGTTGCCTTTTGTGAATGTTGTATTTGTAGGGAAAAATATTGGTACCATCACCGATTACAATGGTGATTACAGCCTTGCCACCCAATGGGCTTCCAATCAGTTGCAGGCCTCATTTATTGGATATAAAAGAGAGGTAAAATCAATTGGGCAGGCCAAAAACCAAACCATCAACTTTGAATTAGAACCCGAAAGTATTTCATTGAACGAAGTGGTGGTAACCGGCCAACGGAAGCGCTACCGCAACCGCGATAACCCGGCGGTGGAACTCATTAAAAAAGTGATTGAAAACAAGGACTCCAACAGTAAAGATGTGTTTGATTATTATGAATTTGACAAACATGAAAAAGTGGAATTCGCACTGAATAACATTACCGATGAGTTCAGAAGTAAAAAGATGTTTAAAAAATTTCAGTATGTTTTCAGTTTTGTGGATACTTCTGAAATCAACGGGAAACCCTATCTGCCGGTGTTCCTGAAGGAAACCCTCTCGAAGGTATATTACCGGAAGGAGCCGCAGACCCGGAAAGAGTACATCTCGGGCACCAACATGGTTGGGTTTCATGATTACATTGACAACGAAGGGGTTGGTTTTATCATTGACAATCTTTATCAGGATATTGACATCTATTCCAACAACATTACCCTGCTCACCAACCAGTTTATCAGCCCCATTTCCACGCTGGCACCCTTAATCTACAAATTCCACATCATTGATACTATCCCCATAAACGGATTACGGGCCATTAACCTGGCTTTTCAACCGAGGAACAAGGCAGACTTTGCTTTTAAGGGCAATCTTTACATTACCGACGATGACAAGTACGCAGTGATTAAAGTGGATATGCGGGTTACCGAGGACATCAACCTGAATTTTGTAAATGATTTGCAGATTATTCAGGAATTTGAGAAGCTAAACGGTGAAGGTTGGATGTTCAGCAGAGATGAACTGGTTGTAGATTTTAACCTTACAAACAAGGGCACGGGGATATTCGGCAAAAAGACAGTGTTTTATGATAATTACGTCTTTGATATTCCCCGTTCTGACAGTATTTATTCGGGAATTGAAAATACGGTTAAAACCATGGGTCATGCAGAGCGCGACACTTCCTTCTGGGAGGCCGGCAGGATAGAAAAACTTACCAGGCAGGAGCAGAATATTTTTGTGATGGTTGACAGCATACAGCAAGTGCCGGCATTTAAACGTACCATGGATGTGGTTATGCTTTTGGTCGCCGGATACTGGAATTTCGGCAATTTGGAGGTAGGCCCCGTAAACACTTTTTATAGCTTTAATGATGTGGAAGGGTTCCGGCTTAAGGTAGGCGCCAGGACTTCCGATAAATTTAACGAGCGGCTGAGGCTGGAGGGTTACCTGACCTATGGGTTTAAAGATGACAGGTTTAAGCATTCTGTCAGCGCCACCTGGTCGCTGAACGGACGTCCGCTAAAGGAAAACCCGAGGCATTCCATAAAGGCCATGTACCAGGTTGAAACCAACTTCCCCGGCATGGAAATGCAGTTTATCAACGAGGACAACTTCCTGCTCTCCTTTAAGCGTGGCGTGGCCGATAAAATCCTTTACTACGAAATGTTCAAACTGGAGCATTACCGTGATTGGGGAAACGGCTTTTCAACCATGCTGAACTTTAAGAACATGGTGCAGGAGCCGGGGGGTACTTTATATTTCAGATTTAGCGACGACCGCGAAATAAACTCCATTACCTCCAGCGAAATTGGCATAACCTTGAGGTTTGCACCCAATGAAAAATTTTATCAGGGGCTGAGTTACCGGACACCCATCATTACCCGGCATCCCATTTTTCAACTTTCTTACACCCAGAGTATTAAAGGTTTGTTTGGTGCTGATTACGAATATGGTAAAGCAAACTTCAATGTTTTTAAGCGGGTTTACCTGTCTCCCATCGGATTTATGGATTTGGAACTTGAAGCCTCTAAGATACTGGGAAGTGGCGTGCCTTTTCCATTGCTTACCGTGCACCGGGCAAATCAAACCTATTCCTATCAGTTGCTCTCTTACAACCTGATGAATTTTCTGGAGTTCGTGAGCGACCAGCATGTGAGCTTGTTTGCCGAGCAGCATTTCAATGGCTTCTTTTTCAACAAAATACCTCTGATTAAGCGCTTAGGCTGGCGTGAAATCATTTCATTTAAAGGTGTTTATGGTAGTGTAACCAATAAAAATAATCCAAGCGTTACGCCGGGACTTATGCTATTTCCAACCGATGAGTTTGGTAACGCCACCACCTTTACCCTCGAAGGTTCACCTTACGTGGAGATGAGTGCCGGAATTGGGAATATCCTGAAATTTTTCAGGGTGGATTATGTGCAACGCCTTACGCACCTGGAAAACCCCAATGTGCCCACCCATGGCATACGGCTAAGGTTCAAGTTTGATTTTTAAACAGTGTTGACCATAAAATATTTAAAAAATGAGATGCTTCACTCCACTTTGTTCAGAAAAGGAAGTCCCGGAAAGGAACCTGAAAACGGTGAGGGCAAAAGGAAGAGCGTCCGGGTGGTACGCTGCGCTTGCGCGCGTTTCCCAACCCGTGCCATCACACACTTTTTCATTAGTCATTTGCGGAGGAGCGAAGAATCGCCTGGTTTTTCCAGACAAAAATGATGTTTAACCAAAAAACCCAAATCAACATGAAAACACTACTCAACAAGATGGCCGGATACGACCGGCCCCAGATGATAAAGAAAATGGGCATTTATCCTTATTATCATCCCATTGAAACAGGTCAGGACACTGAGGTGCTGATCAATGGAAAAAAGGTGCTGATGTTTGGCTCAAACAGCTATCTGGGTTTGACCAATCATCCGAAACTGATTGAAGCGGCAAAGGATGCATTGGATAAATACGGAACCGGCGCTTCAGGTTCGCGTTTAATGAACGGCAACCTCGATTTGCACGAGGAGCTGGAAGCAAGTCTTGCTGAATATACCGGCAAACCGGCTTCGGTGGTGTTCAGTACCGGTTTCCAGACCAACCTTGGGACGATTTCGGCCCTTACCGGTCGCAATGATTTCATTGTTATGGATGAGAAAAACCATGCCTCCATTATTGAGGGCAGCCGGCTTACCTTTGCCAAAGGCTTTAAATTCAGGCACAATGATATGGCCTCATTGGAGGAAAACCTCCAAAAAACCGATCCCGGTCAAATTGTCCTGATTGTGGTGGACGGGGTGTTCAGCATGGAAGGCGATATAGCCCCTCTGGATGAAATTTGTCGTCTGGCCGAAAAATATTCAGCCTCTGTAATGGTTGACGATGCCCACGCACTGGGTGTATTGGGTAAAGATGGCGCAGGTACCGCATCTCATTTTAATGTAACCGATAAAGTGGACCTGATTATGGGTACGTTCAGCAAATCGCTTGCTTCGCTTGGCGGATTTGTGGCCGGTGATGTGGATACCATCAACTTTTTGAAGCACACTGCGCGCTCGCTGCTGTTCAGCGCGGGAATCCCGCCGGCATCGGCAGCCGTGGCACTCAAAGCTCTACAAATTATCAAAGAAGAGCCCGAACGGCGGGAAAAGCTCTGGGAAAATACCGATTATGCCCGCCGAAAGCTATTGCGGTATGGATTTGATATCGGCAAAAGCCAGACACCCATTATCCCCATCTTTATGGGAGATGACCAGAACACATTCACCATTGCAACCCTACTCATGACTCAGGGGGTGTATGTTAATCCGATTATTCATCCCGCGGTAGGGAAGGACGAAGCCATGCTGCGGTTTTCATTGATGTCAACACACACCAGAGAGCAGATTGATACGGCCATTGCCAAACTTATACAATGCCGGGCGATGATGAACGGGAAATTATCTAAAACCACAGCCTGAAATGGAAAAGATACTCATAAAAGAAGTGCAGTCAGCAAAAGAACTCAATCGGTTCCTTGCATTCCCCAATGCCCTGTATAATGGTAATCCTTACAGGGTGCCACAACTGTTTGGGTTTGAAAGGTCAACGCTTTCGCCCTCGAAAAATCCGGCACATGCCTTCTGTAAAACAAAATACTTTTTGGCTTACAAAGGGCAGCAGGTGGTTGGGCGAATTGCGGGTATCATTCACGAAAGGGCAAATGAAAAATGGAATGAACATAGGGTGCGCTTTGGCTGGATTGATTTTGTGGACGATATTGCCGTTTCGGCTGCATTGATTCAGGCGGTTGAAGATTGGGGCAAATCAGAAGGCATGACCGCCATTCACGGCCCGCTTGGTTTTAGCGATATGGACCTGGAGGGCATGCTTATAGATGGTTTCGATGAACTGGGCACACAGGCGGTGATTTACAACCATCCCTATTATCCGGTGCATATGGAATTGCTGGGGTTTGCAAAAGATGTGGATTGGGTGCAGATAGAAATCAACCTGCCCAAACGGGTGCCCGAAAAAATAAAAAGGTATGCCGCACTCGTCTCCGAAAGGTATGAACTTAGGCCATTAAAGGTTAAGAAGGCCAAAGAGATACTTCCTTATGCCAAAAAAATGTTCCATACCCTGAATGCCGCTTTTGTTGATTTGTATGGCTTTGTTCAATTGACCGACGAGCAAATTGATTACTACATAAAGCAATATTTTTCCATCGTAAAGCCCGAATATATTTGTTTTGTGCTCGATAAAAACGATGATGTTGCAGGGTTTGGTATCTCCATGCCTTCTTTGTCCAAAGCATTGATAAAAGCAAGGGGAAAGCTTTTTCCATTCGGATTTATTCCTGTTTTACAGTCGATTTATGGTAAAAATGATATGATTGATATGTACCTGATTGGCATTCGTCCGGATTATCAGGGCAAAGGGGTGCACGCCATATTTTTCAATGAGATGACTCAGGCATATATCGACCACGGTATTAAGCTGGCCATTTCGAGCCCGCAATTAGAGAACAATTCCGATGCATTGAAGCTCTGGAAGCATTATGAGTACCGGGAGCATATCCGCAGAAGGTGTTTCATCAAACATTTTGAATCATGAAAAGCATATTAATCACCGGCGCCAATGGTTTTATAGGCAGTTTCCTGGTAAAGGCCGCACTTGAAAAGGGTTACCGGGTAACTGCCGGCATTCGGACTACAAGCGACTTAAGCTATCTGGAAGGACTGGATATAACCTACCTGGAAATGGATTTATCCGATAAGGCTTCCCTCGCCGAAGTGTTGATGAGGCAGGTAAATAAAAACGGCTACTTTGATTACATCATTCACAATGCCGGGATTACCAATACTTTGCGCAAACAGGACTACAACACGGTAAACTATCAATACACCAGGAATCTGGTCAACGTATTGATTGATTGCCGCTGTGTGCCCGATAAATTCATCTATATGAGCAGCCTGGCTTCATATGGCCCATTGAATAAAATAAGTATGCAGCCTATCCGGGAAAATGACCTGCCGGAGCCGGAGACGTTGTACGGTAAGAGTAAACTGAAAGCGGAGCAGTTTTTGGCATCCAAAGCGGGCTTTCCCTACCTTATTTTTCGACCGACCGGCGTTTATGGCCCGCGCGAAAAGGACTTCCTTATGATGTATAAAATGATTAACCGCAATATGGAAACCTATATTGGGACTTCGGCTCAAAAGCTTACGTTCGTATATGTAAAAGACCTTGCGCAATTAATTATGAGGGCGCTGGATTCAGATATTTCCCGGAAATCCTATTTTGTGACCGACGGCAATCAATATTCAGCCCTCGAATTTTTCAATATTGTAAAAACCATCCTTAACAAAAAAACGGTGAAGCTGGTTTTCCCCAAAACACTGGTCTGGTCAATGGCTTACGTGCTTGAAAAGATGTCGCGGATAAGCGGTAAAACGCCCACCCTCAACACTGAAAAGCTGAAAGAGATCAGCCGTAAACACTATTTGTGCGACAGCGACCCGATTTTCAGGGACTTTGGGTTTGAGCCCGATTATGATTTAACACGTGGCCTGCAGGAAACCATTGCGTGGTGCAAACAGGAAAAATGGCTCTGATATGGTTAAAGGGATATTAGCTATGATATTAACCGCATCATGCGGTCTGTTCGCCCTTTCAGGAGACGATGGCGGTTATCCTGTGCCCGCCAAAACCACCGAAAGGCTGTTTTATATTCAGCGCAACCACAATGCCAATACCATTGTTTACGACGCCAACTTTGATGCCGGGGGCACCTTGCTTGCAGATTCCCCTGTGGATGTCTATTGGCTGCGGTATCAGGAGCAGGGGCAAAGGATGGAACTGCGCAAAGTTGAAAAATTGTTTGCTTATGGTGCGGAGTGTTCCCCCGTAAAGGGCAAAAAGAATGAATACGAGGTAAAGCTGGTTGCCGACCGGAACAGGGATTTCCGGCTGGTGCAAAAGGGGCCGTTCAATGCGATGGTCGTAGCCTCAATCAACAATCAGGAATCGCGAATCGAACACTTATATATCTATGCCGACAACACATCTTATTGGCCAAAAGTAAAATACATAGAATTTTTTGGATACAATATAAAGACCGGTGAACCAACCTATGAGAGGGTGTGGAATGAATAAAATGGCTGAAAATTCAACTTTTACAAGGTTTACCCGGAAAAACCTATGGGTGAACCTGGCATTGGTGCTGGTCTATATGGCTTGGGCACTGGTGATGGAACCCATTCGTGGCGATCAGCTTTTTTTGACGGGCTTTTACCTTTTACTTTTTTATGGAAATGAAAAAACCCGGAAATTCATTATCGGTTTCTCCATTTTTATTGTCTATTGGATTGTGTATGATTCCATGCGCATACTGCCCAACTATGAGGTTTCGCCGGTGCGCATTCAGGAACCCTATATGTTGGAAAAAAGCCTGTTTGGTATTTCGATAAACGACCTGGTTTACACGCCCAACGAGTATTTTGACCTGGTCCAAACCCGTTTTCTTGATATTGTTTCAGGTTTGTTCTACCTCAACTGGGTGCCGGTTCCATTGGCTTTCGGGGCCTATCTCTATTATAAAAACAAGCAGTTGTTTACGCAGTATTCTCTGGTTTTCCTGTTTACCAACCTGTTAGGTTTCGTAATTTACTACATTTATCCGGCTGCACCGCCCTGGTATGTCGATTTGTATGGCTTTGAGCTGCACCTGGGTGTTCAGGGAAACAGCGCCGGCCTGGCCCGCTTTGATGCCTTAACCGGAATACCCGTTTTTGCCGGCCTGTACAACAAAAATGCAAATGTGCTCGCGGCCATTCCCTCCCTTCACGCGGCTTACCCGGTAATTGTGCTCTATTATGGCATCCGGAATAAACTGGGTTGGGTAAATGCCTTGTTTGTACTGTTTATGCTGGGCATTTGGTTTTCGGCTGTTTACTCCGGGCACCATTATATTATTGATGTGCTGCTGGGGGTAGTGGTGGCCGTGGTAACAATAGGGCTTTTCAATTTGTTGATGCGCTGTGAGTGGGTAGGGAAAATGGTGGGGAGGTTTGTGGGGGGAATATAAAAACCGGGTGGATGGTTTGGGTAGTTGAAAACATATTATCTTAGCAGTGGCTTTTGTTGGCTCAATAGAGTTTTCTGAACTAAGTATAAGTCGGATAGGTACGCAGGATTGCGTATTAACATTCGCTGTACTGTATTATATATAGACCAAATGGGACGACTAATGTCAATATTAATTCTTCTTATTAACAAGTTGTTCAGGTGAAAAAGCCAGAATTGAATTGTTAGAAAATGAACTCAGATTAAATCTTCCAGAAAAATATGAGACATTAGAAAATTCAACGGATGGATATATTGACTTTGCTATTTATATCCTGTTAAAGTTTGATAATAATGAAATGAAAACAATTACCAAACAAATAGAAAGTTCAAAATATTTTGAATTTAGTAACATTCATGTTCTATCGAAATTTCCCGACAAAGAAACAACTGTCAAACAAGATTCGACTATAAATGGAATATGGAAGAATGCTGAGAAAAGGTGTTTACTTTTTGAAGCCTTTCTCGTTTATAGGCACCTTTTTAAGCAGACAGTGCTTACCTCAGAATAATTTCATCTGCAAAAATCATGGAATCATATCCTGAGCCGGCCGGATGCCACTCGGGCAGTTTGCCAAAGTAGCGTGCAACCACTTTTATAATAGCGGGTTGCATTTCATGAAGGGAAGCTGTGTAATGCTCTTTTATGCTTCCTTTTGTTTCAGGAGGAATGCTGCCAACTATGGTGGTAAAGAGTTTGTATTCATCTTCCGGGGCTTGTTTGGTATATATTTCCACCCTTTTGGGAAAGATGACCCATATGTCGGTGTTTTGATAAAACCCCATGGAGAAAGATTGCATGGGGCCACTATTTCTCATATCCAGTTCAAGCTCAATGTCCTGTCCGGAAAATCCCTGCCAAAGTCCACTCCATAGATTGTTGGGGTCTGCGGTGCGTCCATCCAGTAAAGCGATTTCTCCTCCGCCATTATAGGAGGGATGATAAGTGCTGGGTTCGGAGTTCAGCCTTAGGAGTTTGCCTATGCCTTTATGGTAAATCAGATTTATTTGTTGTTCCGGGAAAGCAGTTGTTCCCTTTATGGATCTGGCCCGGATATTTGCATCTTCATTGATAAAAATGGGAACCTGGTAAATGGGCGAATCCGCAGTTACTGTGTCTTCGTTAATGGTATAATGGATGGGATATTCATTGAAAACAGAACGAATCACCACTTCTCTTCCCCGGGAGTCCACCTGTTTGGATGGTTCAAAAAGAACATAGCCATCCAGCGAATTTAAACTTTGAATGAGTTTATCAAACTGTTTTTCGTTGACATCCAGCCAATGAGGGCGGTTTTCATTATTCCACAAAGCGATGTAATGTTCTTTTTGTGTGGTGAGTGCTTCAATCAGCGAAGATTTTTGCAGCTTGAGGGCTTTTTCGGAGGCCCGCGAACCATTGTTTAGGTGTTCGCTCAGCGCAATCCGGAAAAGATTTTTATGCAGTGTAAACCGTGCCTGGTTTATCGCAAAAAGCAAATAATCAAGTGGGGTTCTATTGATTTTTACCAATGGAATCAACCTATTCAAACGATCGGCTAATGAGTCAAGCAGTAGTAAAGAAGTTTGATTTTTTTCGATTTCTCCTGCCTGAATGTACTCTGCATAAATGGGAAATACAGGTTCAAAAAAGCGGTTGTTTTTCAGTGCATCGCGGATGCCCGAGTGGTGCAGGGAAGCGAAGTGCTCAATAATGGCCGTCACGCTTTCATCAGGGCTGTTCAATCCATAAAATTGAACGTCAAAAGCCTGATTAAATCGGGCATACCGCTTTTCCCGTTCACTGTCTGATGGGTTTTTATCCAGATCAGGAGGGGCATTCCAACTGTTTTCAGCACCCCATGCAAAACCATGCCAGGTATCGTTAAAAAAGTTCAGCCCATCATCATCCCAACTGGTGTTTAGCACGCCGCTGGCATTGAGTTTATAGCCATCACGGATCAGGTTGTAAATGTTTATTTCGGCGCTTTTTACATCCGGATAAACATTCGACCAGCAATTGACGCCGGGCGCCACCCAAAAGTCAAGACCTTCATCCACAATGGGGCGAATGGCGCAATCGAAGCTATCTGCGGGATGATAGGCCCAGACAATTACCGTGATGTCTTCGGGCAGTGCGGACACGATGTCAGGGTAAGCCGCCGCAATATCGCCCCACATGAGTATCTTTTTGTCGTATTTTTTGAGCAGACCATTTAATTTGTTGATGTGCAGGGCATAAACGCCGGCCAGACCGAGAGAATCAACCATGGTTTTTGAAGTCTCCTCACCCAGACCAAAGGTTTCATCACAGTTGATGTGAAAGAATTCCCCGCTATATGCCGGAACCACCTCTTTATAAACAGATGATAAAAATGCATATGATTCATCCATGGCCGGGTTGAGGATGTGGCCGCTTTCCAGCAAGTGGGTGTATCCGGGTTTATTGAGACTTTTCTCCATATGCCCGAACGACTGGTAATTGCCAATCAGGGTAACCTGATAATCTTTGGCAAACCGGCTCAATTCGATGATTTGCTCCCTGGTAATGCCATCTTCGGGCGCAATATCGGGATGACTGTCAAGCTTAAAAATATGTTCAGTGTAAAGGGTAAAGTAGTTGAGCTTAAACGAAGCCATGGTCTTAATTTCCTGTTTCAGCACCTCCAGGGTTGAGATGGGTCCACGGCTGATGTCGTCCTGCCAGGCACGTACCGCAAAGTCGGGTTTGTCATAAATCGTCATGCATGGAATACTTCGCTCAGTACGATAATTTTGTAACAATTGCCTGAGTGTTTGAATCCCGTAAAAAATACCGGCATCTGTCAGGGCGAAAAGCTGAATGCTTTTGGCCGAAATGTTCAGCACATAACCTTCAGCTTCGGTGTCAAAAGAATCATCCAGATTGATGGTTTGAAGTCTGCGTTTTAATTCAGCCGCTGAGCCAGCCTTTTCAATAATGAATCCCGGTTTTCGGGCCGTTTTTTTATCCGCGACAAGCGCAGTTATACCTGCCGCTTCAAGAGTATGAATGGCAAGCTCCCGGTTGAAATTGCTGGTATTCAGCATTGCAGCCGGCATGTTGGGCTTGAGAACAAAAGTGCCATCAGCCGGCAGCAGCTTTTTAGGGAAAGGAGTAAGAGGCTGCCCGAAAATTGTAAAAGGAACAAGCAAACCCAGACAAAGTAAACGAATAAGTTTTTCCATAGTTTAAGTGTATGGCAATTAAAGCGGTATGTAGCCTTTATTTTTTTCTTTTCTTATTGTAGTTTTTATCGCCCCGGGTTTTGGGCTTTTTATATTTGGCAGCCACGGTGCGTTTATAGGAACCGCCCTGATTGGTTTTTTGATTTTTTTCTTTCTTCTCATGGAAAGCGGTACCAGAGGTTTCGTCAGCGAGCTTTTTTCGCAGAATTTTTATTTCCGGCATCCTGGGACGCTCCTCCGGCACCAGTTCCGTGGATATTTCTACCTCTTTTGGGAATCTCTTTTTTGGGATCTTGTAGTCCATCAATGTCTCAATAGCCAGTTTAGCATCTTCTTCCTTTTTGGTGTAAAACAGTATGGATTTGCCTTGCTGTTCTGCCCGGCCAGTGCGGCCAATTCGGTGCAGGTAGTTTTCGGGATACTCCGGAGTGTCGAAATTGATGACATGGGTAATTTTCTCCAGGTCAAGTCCCCGCGCCATGATATCGGTAGAAACGATAATCCGGAATTTACCTTCGTCAAACTGCCCTACGGATTTAATCCTGAAGTTTTGGGATTTGTTGGAATGGATGATGCCAAGGTCATTGCCAAAAACGGGTTGCAACAGCTCAAACAGCCGGTCGGCCCTGCTTTTGCCGGAAACAAAAACCACTACCTTGGCAAATGTTGTCCTGTTTTCAAGTAAATAAATTAGAAGGTTGACTTTGGTGTTGAAATTCGGCACAGGATAAGATTGCTGTGCGATATTGTCGAGGGGAACACCGCTTACTGCGATGGAAATGCGAACCGGGGAAATGAAAAATTCGTTGATCAGTGCATCCACCTCCTGGGTCATGGTGGCTGAAAACATGATGTTTTGGCGGCGTTCGGGCAACAGCCCAAAGATGTCGGTGAGCTGTCGCAGGAAACCTTCATCCAGCAAAACATCTACCTCATCAATCACCAGCTTGTTTACCGATTTGAGTTTCAGTGCTCCGCTGACCGCCAGATCGTACAAGCGGCCCGGAGTAGCTACCAGAATGTCAGCACCCTGCATTACCAGTTGTTTTTGGGTGTTGATGCTGGTGCCGCCAAACACACCCATGGCGCGCAGGTTAATGTAAGTAGTTACACTATCTATCATTTTAACCACCTGAAGTACCAGTTCGCGGGTAGGAACCAGAATGAGCACCCGGGGATTAATTTGATTGGAGAATTTCAGACCATGGATAATGGGCAACAGGTAGGCGAGGGTTTTCCCGGTGCCCGTCTGGGCAATTCCTACCATATCCTTTCCCGAAAGGATAACCGGAAAGGAGGCTGCCTGAACAGGAGTGGGTTGGGTAAATCCCATTTCCTGGATGGCGGAAGCTAAATGGGACGAAAGTTTCAGATTGTCAAAGGAATCCATGGGAATGTTTCTGCAAAAATAGGTTTTTTTGTGGATTTGGTTTTTAAAGTACCGCACTTAGCGATGCATTAAACTTCGGAAGATGAAAATAAATTAAAAAGGAGATTCCGGAGGCTATCTGAGGGTGATTTGTCAGAATCATGCCGGATATGTTTCGGCTGATTGTTCTGAAAGCAAGACGGGCAGTATGTAATTCCGATGAGCAGTTTGGGTTTTGGGCATAGTGCAAAGGAATTTGCTAATTTTGTCGCTCATCTTATCTATCTAAGTGGGACGTTATGGCATTAAATCACTTCCTGAACGACAGCATTACTGCGGAAGACACTTACCTTCATACTTTTCCTGAAATTCTGAGTTTCAGAGCTAAAGAAACGCCAGATGAGGTAGCTTATACTTTCCTTCCTGAGGGAGAGGGCGTAGAGGTTTCCCTTACTTATGCATCTCTTGACCGTTATGCGCATGCCATTGCCATGCGGCTGAAGGAGATTGCAAGCCATGGTGAACGCGCATTGATGTTTTTCCCGCCCGGACTGGAATTCATCAAGGCACTATTCGGCTGCTTTTATGCTGGAATCATTGCCGTTCCGGCCTATCCGCCGCGTAAAAACCGCTCCCTCGAACGCATAAAAGTGTTGGTAGAAGATGCAGGTTGCACACTGGTGCTTTCTACCGCTGCCATTACCCAACCGGCAAGGATTTCTTTTTCGGGCATGGATGTGCTTAAGCAACTGCCCTGGATAAATACAGACGAAATAGATGAATATGAAGGTGAAGCCGGTGTTGAATTTCCGGATCCCGGGGATGTGGCACTGCTCCAGTACACATCCGGCTCTACCGGTGCACCCAAAGGCGTAATGGTTACCCATCAAAACTTTATGCGTAATGCCGAATTTTTTCGGAACTGTTTCCGGCTATCCCGCCAAAGTATAGCAATAACGTGGTTGCCTTGTTTTCATGACCTGGGGCTGATTGATGGTGTATTGATGCCCATGTATGTAGGATATAGGCTGATTGCAATACCTCCGGTTGCTTTTTTGCAACAGCCTGTCCGCTGGCTGAAAGCCATTACTTCTTACAGGGCTACCCATACAGGCGGGCCGAATTTTGCCTTTGATCTTTGTGTGGATGGCATTGTGACAACGGATAGAGCGAAACTAGATCTGAGCAGCCTACATTCCTTTTATAGCGGCTCAGAACCGGTGCGTAAAGCTACTTTTGATCGTTTTACCGAGAACTTTCAACCTTACGGCTTTCGACACCAGATGCTACTTCCGGCTTATGGCATGGCCGAAACAACCCTCATCATTACCGGCCCTGAATGTGGACGTGGCCCGGTTTCTCTTTGCCTTTCAGCATCAGCACTGGAGCAAAACCGTGTGGTGCCAGCGCCCCCCGAAGGTGTTGATGCCCGCTATCTGATAGGAGTTGGGCATCCCTGGCTGGATACGGAAATAATGATAGTTCATCCGGAAACCTCCCAACCCTGTGAAAGGGATGAGGTAGGCGAAATATGGGTTCATGGCAGTATAGTTACCAAAGGATATTGGAACAAACCGGAACTTACGGTGGAAATGTTTCAGGCACAAATTGCAGGTCAGCCAGGGAAAAACTGGTTTCGAACAGGAGACCTGGGATTTATCCATCAGGGTGAAGCATATATCACCGGAAGGCTCAAAGACCTCATCATTATTCATGGGAAAAACTATTACCCTCAGGACATTGAATTTGTGGTCACAGAAAGTCATCCTGACCTGAAAGCCAATGCATGTGCAGCCTTTTCCATTGAAGCGGACGAAGAAGAAAAGCTGGTAATCACAGCCGAAGTAAAGCGTACTGTCCTGCGCCGTATAAATGTTGATGCCATTTGTGAAGCCATCAGGCGGCAGGTAAACGAAGAATTTGAACTTAGTGTTCACGCCATACAATTGCTGCGCACTGCCAGCCTTCCCAAAACTTCGAGCGGCAAAATACAACGTAAAGCATGTAAAAAAGGCTATCTTGAAAAAAACCTTGCTGTGGTGGGTGAATGGACCATGCCCACACCGGATGTAACCACAGATCAATCGGGAATAGCTGACCCCGCTTCAATAGAAACATGGCTGGTGAACTGGTTACATCGCAACCTCGGTATTCCGGATGCTGATATTGATTTGTCTAAACCCATCACAGTTTATGGCCTCAATTCGCTGAAGGCCATTCAATTGCAGCAGGATGTGCTCGATAGCTACGACATCAACATCCCGCCTCATATGATGTACAACCAGCAGAGCCTGAAAGAACTTTGCAGACATGCGATGGAGATGTTGAATGTGTAATGATTTACCTTCCGGTGAGCTCCGCTTCGCTCCGGTTCAGATTTCAGATTTCAAATTGCGGATTGCAAACTGAAACCGCGAATTACATCGAAAAAACGGGGCAAACACGGATTAACGCGAATTGATTTCTCAACGACTCAACAAATCAACGAATCAACAGATCAACAGATCACAGATTACAGATCACAGATTACAGCCGCGAATTACCCCGAAAAAACGGGGTAAACGTGGATTAACGCTAATTACTTTCTCAACCACGCAACGCCTCAACCAATCCCCATTTACGCAATATTTCATGCCAACCACCCGACAATTGGTTTAAAAGTTATAAATTAGCAGTTTTAAACGTATTCAACTATTTTAAATTAAAATCATTATGAGGCAAAAATTATTTTTAGCCATAGCAGCATCATTTCTGGTGGCTGCTATGAGCAGTTGTAATCAGCCAGTTATCAACGAAGAAGAGATGGAAAACGCGCTACCCGGCACTATCCCTGCCACCGGGAGTTTTACTGCAGCCGAAGATGTGGATGTTTCACGTCGTGTTCAGATTTATGCCCCGGTTACTTTAACGGCGGACATCAGCCACCTGAGTGCCAAAGAGAAAGAGATGCTGCCCCTGCTTTTTGACGCAGCAGCTTTGATGGATGATATTTTCTGGAAGCAAACCATTGGCAATAAAGAAGCCTTTCTAAGCCGCATCAGCAATGAGTCGGTGCGCCGTTTTGCTGAAATCAATTATGGTCCCTGGGACAGACTCAACGGCAACAAACCCTTTATCGCTGGCATTGGTCCCAAACCTCTGGGAGCCAACTTTTATCCGGAAGATATGGAAAAAGCTGAATTTGATGCCATTGATGATCCTGACAAGACCAGTTTGTATACCCTGATTCGTCGCAATGAAGATGGTACCTTACGGGTAGTATGGTATCATGAAGCCTTTGCATCCAAGGTAAAACAGGCAGCCGAACTGCTGCGGAAAGCTGCTACCCTGGCCGAAAACGAATCCCTGAAAAGGTATCTGGAACTCCGGGCCGATGCGTTGCTCACCGACAAATTTCAGGAAAGCGATTTTGCCTGGATGGAAATGAAAGATGCCAACCTGGATCTGGTGATTGGACCCATCGAAAATTATGAAGATGCCTTGTACGGATATAAAGCTGCCAATGAGGCGTTTATATTGATTAAAGATGTGGAATGGAGCGAACGGCTCTCTCATTTTGCCGCCCTGTTGCCTGAGCTTCAGAAGGGACTTCCGGTGGATGCAAAGTACAAAGCAGAAGTACCCGGTTCCGATGCCGACCTCAACGCCTATGATGTGGTTTATTATGCGGGTGATTGTAATGCCGGAAGCAAAACCATTGCCATTAACCTGCCAAACGATGAGGAAGTGCAATTGAAAAAAGGATCGCGGAAACTTCAATTGAAGAATGCCATGAAAGCAAAATTTGATAAAATATTGATGCCTTTGTCCGAAAAACTCATAGATCCCTCCCAGCAGAAATATGTAAAATTCGATGCATTTTTCAGCAATACCATGTTTCATGAAGTAGCCCATGGCCTGGGGATTAAAAATACCCTGGATGGCAATGGCACGGTGCGTGATGCGCTTAAAGAGCAATATTCTGCTATTGAAGAAGCCAAAGCCGATATACTGGGTTTGTACCTGGTAACCCGGCTTTATGAGATGAATGAGCTGACCGATGGTGAAGTGATGGACAATTACGTAACCTTTATGGCCGGCATCTTCCGTTCGGTGCGCTTCGGTGCTGCCAGTGCCCACGGCAAGGCAAACATGCTCACTTTTGCCCATTTTACCGAAAATCAGGCATTTACTAAAAATGCCGATGGTACCTATCTGGTTAATTTCGACAATATGAAAGCCGCAGTTGAAAGTCTTGCCAATATGATTCTTACCATGCAGGGCGATGGCGATTATGAAGGTGTTAAAAAACTGATCAGTACCAAATCAGTGGTTCCGCCTGCATTACAAGCCGATCTCGACCGTTTGAAAGATGCAAATATTCCGGTGGACATTGTATTTGAACAGGGCAAAAGTCAATTGGGGTTGTGAGAAAAATATGTGCGTGAATGAACAGGGGTTGTTCTGAAAACGAACAACCCTTTATCCCGGAATACGACTTTACCATATTGAGCAGCAGTATGTAGCGCCTCTGGCATGATTTTAGACGTGTCACATCCCTTATTTGTTACATTTTGCCCTATTCTAACGAAAATTTTCAATCCAATAAATCATATTAATTCAACTCATGAAAAAACTTTTATTATCCCTGATGCTCTTTACCATTGTTATGGGTGCAAGGGCAGGCAATCCACCTGATGAAGGTATGTGGCTTCCCATGTTTGTGGAACGTCTCAATTATGTTGATATGCAAAAGATGGGGCTTAAGCTTACGCCTCAGGAAATTTACGACATCAACAATTCCAGCCTGAAAGATGCCATCGTAAATCTGGGCAATTTCTGTACTGCTGAGGTAGTTTCTGACAAAGGACTGCTGCTAACGAACCATCACTGCGCTTATGATGCCATTCAAACCCACAGTTCCATCGAACACGATTATCTTACCGATGGTTTCTGGGCGCGCAGTCTTGAAGAAGAACTGCCCAACGAAGGCCTTTCCGTCTCTTTTTTGGTTAAAATGGACGATGTGACCAGGATTGTAACGGAAAAGCTTACTCCTGAAATGAGCGAAAGCGAACGTAACGCCACCATCTCAAAAATTGTGAGCGATTTAAAAAATGAAATGTCTGAAGATGGCAGATATACTGTATCGGTGAAGAGTTTTTATAATGGAAATGAATTTTACCGTTTTGTATATGAAATATATACTGATATACGACTGGTAGGTGCGCCTCCTTCATCTATTGGCAAATTTGGAGGCGATACCGATAACTGGATGTGGCCCCGTCATACCGGAGATTTTAGCATGTTCAGGGTTTATTCAGGTCCTGACGGTAAGCCGGCAGCCTATGCTAAAGAGAATATCCCGCTTAAACCCAAACATTTTCTTAAGATTTCGGTAGATGGTGTTGAACGTGAAGACTTTGCAATGATCTGGGGCTATCCGGGCAGTACTGACCGCTATATGACCTCCTGGGGCATTCAGGCTACATTGAATGAAATCAACCCGGCCATTATCAATGTGGGAGGTGCCATCCTCGACATCATGAAAGCCGATATGGACCGGGACGATAAAGTGCGCATTCAATACGCTTCAAACTATGCGGGGCTGGCCAACTTCTGGAAGAATAAAATAGGTGAAAGCCGCGGTCTGAAACGGCTGAATGTGTATGAAAAGAAAAGAGCTATTGAAAATGAACTCAGCGAATGGATCAATGCCGATGAGCAAAGGCGTGAAAGATACGGCAACATTTTCAATGATCTGGCAGAAGTGGAGGCCGCCCTCAGCGCAAAAAATTATAACAAGAAACTGTGGTACCTTTCCATCTCATTTTTTGGATCACAAATGATGAATTTTCCTATGCAGGCACAGGGCATCATCAATATTCTTAAAACCGATTTAAAAGGTGAAGCGCTTCAGGAGCAACTGGCGCCGTTTTATGCCATGGGTGAAGAACAATTCAAGGATTACAATCCGGCAACGGAGCAAAAAATTGTGGCCAAAATCCTGGAACTTTACAAAAGAGACATACCAGCCAATGAATTGCCCGATATTTTTAACTATATCGATAAAAAATTCAAAGGAGATGTGAATCGCTTCGCTGAAAAATTGTTTGAAACTTCAGTGCTGGCTACCCGGCAGAATTATGAAGCTTTTCTGGCTAAACCATCCTTGAAGACTTTTGAAAAGGACCTGGCTTACAAGTTGACCAATTCTATCTACACGGCTTTTATGACCCAAAATATGGAAGCTGCTCCATTAAATGAAAAAGCCGGTCGCGCAGAACGACTGTTCGTGGATGCCCTGCGCAAATCTCATCCCGACAAGGTCTATTATCCCGATGCCAATTCTACCATGAGGGTAACCTATGGACAGGTGCTTGATTACTATCCTGCAGATGCCATTCATTATGATTATGTTACCTATCTGGAAGGGCTAATGGAAAAGGAAGATCCTACCAATGAGGAATTTATCGTCCCCGAACGCTTGAAAGAAATTTATCGCACCAGGGATTATGGCAAATGGGCTGATAAAAACGGACGCATGGTTGTGAATTTCCTTACCAACAATGATATTACCGGTGGCAATTCAGGCAGTCCGGTACTCAATGGCAATGGTGATCTGATAGGTATTGCCTTCGACGGCAACTGGGAAGCCATGAGCGGCGACATTGCATTTGAACCCGAACTTCAGCGCACCATCAGCGTTGACATCCGTTATGTAATGCTTATTATTGATAAGTATGCCAACGCACAAAATCTCATCGAAGAACTTCATTTCGTAATGGGCAAGCGTTAATGCTTTCTTTAACATGAAACAGGAATCCCGGGGTCGCTGAGCGCTTCCGGGATTTTTCTTACCAGGGTGTAAAGGCAGGCATCAGGTATATTTGAATTTGAAATTGGGGACTATTCCGAAAAGGTAAAAGATAAAAAGAATTACTGCGAGTCCACTCCCTCCCGGCTATAGGGTTGGAAGGGGAGGGCAGGCGTGCAATGTTTTTTATATCCCCCTTTCACTGTAAGTTTTTTTACCTCCTCTAACTCCCCCTACGACCAGGGGGAGGACCTTTCAACAGATAATTGTATAAAAACTTGATATTTGGTAAAATCTGCTCCCTCTCTATTCATAGGGATGGCTGGAGAGGGTAAGCATTCGTTGCTGTTTTTTATGCTTCACCTCAACGACTCAACAGTCTAAGGTCGTCTGCAAGTTTAAGGGTAAATAAGTCAGAGCCTTTTATATTCAGGTGGTCGGGGTCGAAAAAGTATTCGGGATGATCGAAAAACAAGTTGTGATAGTCAAGGGTGCCAAGATAGGAAGTATACCCTGATGCGATGCGCTCTACTTCCGGATAAAGTTTCCAGGCCGGAACAATCCTGGTTTCTTCGGTGTAAAATTCCTGAGAAACAGGATACCTGATCAAATAGACCTTAATTTCATAGTCATCGCATAGCTGTAATATCTTTTTAAAATACGCCTTTATGGTGGGATCGAAATATACGCCCGGAGTGGAAAAGAGCTGGGCCTTATCCCAGGCCAGTTGTTGGCGGTTTGGCTCCTGGGCAAAGTTACGATAATCGCGGTGGGGCCGGAAACCGTTGTGCATTTCAAGCGTCTTGATCTTTATGCGGTAAACAATGGAAAGCTGCACATCTTTATAATTGCCGGCATATGAAAAAAACTTCCCTTCCAGCCACTTAGTCAATACCTGTCTGTCGTTTTTAATCCGGGCCAGCTCGGGATAATCAATGTACTTTATCCAATAGGAATTGTATTCATAGCGATTGGCAATTTTAGCCCCGTAAGTGGAAATATCGGCCTGAAGCAGCAAATATTCAGGCTTCTTTCCCGAATGTTCAAGTATGTGTTTCAGCTTATAATACGATTGTATATAGTTCTCGCTGGGCGAACCATAATTAAAGCTCTTTTCCAGCAGGTAAGTATTCACACAGTTGTGAGAATTGCCCATGGAAAGGTATTTAAGGGTATCTGTGTATCCGGCAAACTGCTCATCCATCCGCTTGTTCAGGATGTTGTGTACCGAAAAAGCTTTAAAAGACTGATCAAGCATTACATTCACAAGCAACAGCAAGGCGATAAACAGCAAGGAACGGAGGACAAATTTTTTGCTCATAGCTCTGTTTAAAACTGAAAATAAATGAATTTTTGCTGGTGCAATACTCCAAAAAGAAGGATGAAGAATATAAATCCTATGTATACTGTCCATCGAATGGGCAACGGCCGCGAGGCAATCTTTTGAATCAGGTTATGCCGGGCATGATATTGCTCAGCAAGCAGTAGCACAGCGATCATCAATATTCCAAAGATCAGTTCATTGTTTCGGAGCATAAGCCGAAGGGATGCTGCTGTATTGCTGAAATCAATGGCTTTTGACATCAGCACCGCACTGTCAGAAAGATTGCCGGCCCGGAATAAGAAAAGTGAGAAGCAAAGCATAAAAAATGTGTAAAAGATGCCCAGCGCGTTTTTGATTTTTGGGAAACGCGAAAAACGGGTGCGCTCATACATAAGAGCAACCGGCCTTTCAGCAACAGCTTCCAACACCAGCATCAGTCCATGAAACAGACCAAACAGTATAAAAGTCCAGGCAGCGCCATGCCAGAATCCCATCAGTAAAAAGGTGATGACTAAATTGCGATGCACCTTCCAGGTGATGATTTTCTTTTGACTGATGTAAGGTAGCGAATAAAGCACATAATCACGAAACCAGGTGGTGAGGGAGATGTGCCAGCGGTTCCAGAATTCGCGCAAAGAGCGGGCGATCAGCGGTCGGTTGAAGTTGATCATCAGCTCATAACCCATCAGGCGGGCAGATCCGCGCGCAATATCGGTATATCCCGAAAAATCGCAATAGAGCTGAAAAGCAAAAAGTATGGTAGCCACAATAACCGGAATGCCATTGTGCTGACTTGGATTTTCGTAAATATAACTTACGAACATACCCAGACGATCGGCAATGACCAGTTTCTTAAAGAAGCCCCATAGCATCAGTTTCAGGCCGCTAACCAATCTTTTCTCATCAAATGCAAGCGGTTTATGAATCTGCGGAAGCAGACTGGTAGAGCGTTCAATGGGCCCGGCAACCAGTTGAGGGAAGAAGGAGACATACAATGCAAACTTTCCTGGATGTGTTTCGGGCTTTTTATACCCACGGTAAACATCAATGGTATAGCTTAGCGACTGAAATATATAAAATGAAATACCTACCGGAAGAAGTATTTTGTATAGAGAAAAAGGCGGTGATGCACCTGTGGTACTGAATAGTATATTGATCGTATCAGTAAAGAAATTGAGGTATTTGAACCCGGCCAGCATGCCAAGGTTTACCACCAGGCTCAGAATAAGCCATATTTTCTTCTTTCGCTTCTGGGTCTCCTGCCCGATTTTTAAAGCCACCAGGTAGTCTACCATCGTGGTAAAAGCGATGAGTATTACATACTCCGTTTTCCAACTCATATAAAATACATAACTGGCCACCAAAAGTAACAACCAACGCCATTTTGTAGGAATGGTAAAATAAAGTACCACCACCAAAGGCAAAAAGAGCAGATATTCCAGGGAGTTAAACAACATGAGTTGATGGTTTCGAGGCTGCAAAATAAAGCAATTTTGATGAACTAAAGTGCATAGTGTGCTGATAGATGCAAATAGATGTGAATGAGTGATTTAGGTTTTTGGTTTTCTGGAAAGTTGTATTGCAGAAGGTTACAGAGCCCGTTTCAGGTTCTGATTGGCAATTGTATGAAAGATTAAATGTATATAATACTTGACATCATGTAAAGTATTATATACATTTGCAAATAGATTTGTTTATCATAACAGGCAAATGGTACTAGGAAATAATTTAAAAATAAAGAGGTTCAACAAGAATCAGCTTACGCAGGAGGAGTTGTCTGCTGAGGTGAAGGTCTCCAGACAGACCATTCATGCCATTGAAAAGGGTAAATTTAATCCTTCTGTTAAGCTTGCCTTGCTGATAGCTCAATACTTTGACTGTCAGGTGGAAGATATTTTTTACCTTAAAAATGAGGAGAAGTAGAAATGAAAAAGCGATTTATATTTGAATGTTTCGTTGGCCTGATGATGGTGATTGCCATTTACTTTTTTGGTGTTAAAGGATTTGCGACAATGGCTCTTTTAGCTGCCCACCCCTTTATCGGCAAAAAGGAATCCGATGAACGCGAAAGTCAATTGTTCACTAAAGTCGGGAATTACACGGCAGGGGCATCCTTAGCGGCGGCTACCTTAATCTACTACTTCTCCGACCAGGTTGTAAATGGGCATTTAGTTGGAAACCATTGGTTTGGGTTATTGATTGCTTCTTTTTTGATGGCTCACGGAGTTTCCGGACTGGTTGTTTTCAGGACTATCGACCCATTCGATTGAAACCATTGCTAAAATGCTTTTTTAAGTAAGCGGATAATGTAAATGAAAAAGAAAGCCACTGAGACCCACCTTCATTACGTTTCGGCTGGCAGGCACGACGAAACCAGTGTTCACAAAGATTGTAAATCAGATTATTAAATTTAGTGATTTTTTCAACCTGCCTGAATGCTCACTCAGGCAAGTCTATGGACTTCTGTGGCAAAAATGATTTATCCGGAGGTGTTTCAACTTACATTCTGTGGATGTTTAATCAGCTTTGAGCTTTAATTCCCACAATTCGACTTTTTCTTTTGATCTTAGATATGATTTCCTCTTTGTTTTGGATGAAGCGGCACGCACTTGTTTTGTAATGAGTTGAACCTTATGAAACCGGTTTCCGCTATCCAGTTCTCTTATGATGGGATTTACCGCGTCTATATCCGCTATTTCAGCCAGATTTGAAAATAATACAACCAAACGGCTCTGCTTATGCATGTGATTTGCCGCTTGCTCAAAGAAACGTTGGAACAAGTCTTCCGGATAGTAAATTGCGGCATCCAGCGCACCAGGGAAATCCTTTCCGGGAAGCCAGGGAGGATTAAAAACAATGAGTGCAGCCTTGCCGGGAAAATTGTCAAAGAGATCGCCACAACTAAGTTCCAGCTTCGATTGAAAATTGTTATTTACCACAAATTCATACATTCCCAGTATGGCATTTGGGTTTATATCTGTGCCAAAAACCGGAGCAATGCCATGGTTCAGCATTTGCATGGACAGTATTCCACTGCCAATGCCTACATCAATGGCCGGATTTTTTGTACCCTTATATTGTTTCAGCCAGTTCCCGAATAACTCCAGATGTTCGAAGCGGGTGGGGAAGTAGGTGCCATACCAGGGATGGATTTTCCTGTTTAACACCGGGATAAAAATTCCTTTTTCATACCATTGCCATGAGCTGTTCAATCCCTGCACCTGAGGAAACGTCAATAAAAACTGCTCCAACTCAGGATAAAGAACCTTCAGCCAGCCAATATCGGGAGATTTCCGTACCTGTAATTTGTGGTTGTTTATTTTTAGAAATACCCGGTTTGACAATTCCTGATATGCGGCTCTGGCTGCCCGTTTGGCAGTGAACGAACTGCCGGAGTGATGATGCTGAATGTATTGGTTGATTTCATGCAACACATCCAGCCCGGAAGCATAGAAATCAGCAATTAATACCGGTAAGCCTTCAAGTATGGCTTCCAGTGCATAAGCCGGGCCCATGCGTTTGCGGTAGGGCACCACTTCCATATCAACCCCATATGGCTGAGGTCTTATGGGTTGTATACTTTGAGAACCAGCTATTGAAGCGATATCAGTTTTTCGGGACATATTTTCAGACCTCTTTTAACGGAATTTTATATATTCAAAGTCGCTTATGCTGATCAAAGTTACGAAATTATTCTGCGGTCAATCAGTATGTAGCAACAGAGACAGGGATGCTTATTTTAATGCCTGTACCTTGCGCTGGTTAAACTTCCAGTAGGTTTTCAGAAAAATTCCAAGGAAACGGTTTAGGGGTTGCTGCCAGCGCCAGGGGAGGCGGCTGCCCAGCAACAGTGCCCGATACATTAAATTGGCATATAGTAATAACGGACTGAGTTTAACGTATAGCCAGAGGTTAAAATGTGGATATTCCCTTTGATATCCGACTTTGTCAGCCATTTTACCGGCCACCAGATCAGCCAGCTTTATTTGTTTGGCGGTCATCTCTTCTTTCCAGCGATTGAGACGGTCGGTAGAGATGGGTTTCAGCAGGCTGCGATGAATGGTCTTTATCTCTTCGGAATCGCCATAAGCCTGTTCTACCACTGCTTTCTTTTCGTAAAACGACAATACTGAGGCATCAAAAGGCAGATTGAGGAAGTTGCACATTGCCCTGAGTTGAGGTTCAGGGTTTTTGGCAAGGTCTTCATAACGAAGCATATAGAGGCATTCCGGATTTTTCTTTTTAAGCTTTAAGGCCAGTTTAAGTGCAAATTTCCAGCGGTAAACCACCAGGGGAACTATCGGCACCTCAAAATTCACCCGGGTAAGTGAGAGGTAATTGTCCCGGTAATCGCGGGTGATGTATATGATTTTAGCTTCAGGGAAAATCTGGTGAACCCGGTTGATGTAAAGAGCGTAAGCGGGATTCTTGTCTCCAATCAGCACAACGTCCGATTTTGGATAGACTGACTGATAGGCAAGACACACTTTTTTTACCATATGCTGGTAAGTATGGATTCCCTTTTCCTGTAAAAGCCACTTCAGCAAGATTTCGCGTTCAATCAACCATTTGCTGAAATAACGCTGGGCCATCACATCATCGCAAAAGGCAGTGATGGTATTTTCATCCCAATGGTTAACCCGGCCATATTTCTTGTACAGAAATACTATAAATGGGCTTTCAGGTGGTATAATCACCTGTGGGTGAGCCTCAAACAACATACGCAGCAGCGTGGTGCCCGAACGTGGCCGTCCTATAATAAAAAAAATGGGAAGTGTGGGTTGTGCATCCATGCTTTGAGTTGAAACCGGGCAAATATACGATATGTTTTAAGTTTCAATGGTAAGTTTTTGAAGGTTTCAGTCAGAGAACGTTTGTTAAAAATTTCATTTCACCCCTGGCTTTTCCCGCCTAAGTTTGCCTGCTATCCCTGCCAGCCACAATGGCCCTTTGCTGAGTATTTTTTCGCGCCAGCGATAAGGGAAGCGGTCAATAATGCGGGTGAGCAGATAAAGTAAACGTGCATAAGTAAGACCGGGGAGTGCCCGCAAACGGGTAAAAACTCCAAAGTGTTCGTATTGTCTCTCATATCCGGCTATACCGGCGTACTTACCGGCTACCATATCAGCCATTTTGACCTGGGCCGGAGTTAAGTTTTGTTTCCATAAACCCAGGCGGCTTGTATTTATTGGGTTATACAGGCTTTTGTGATGCTTCTCGAGGATATCTGTCGGGTAGGTTTTGGCCACCTCATCCTTTTTCTTATAGAATTCAAACACCGACGGTTGGTATTCAATGCCCAGAAATGTACATACCTCCCCAAAGTAGTGTTCGGGTTCTCTGGCCAGGTCTTCGTACCTCAGAAAGAAAAAATCACCGGCATAGCGTCTGGAAGCTGACAGTGCCTGTTTATAAAAATACTTCCATTTGTAGGTGACCAGCGAAACAACCGGTAACTCAAAGTCTACCCGGGTCACCGAATGAAAGTTATCCCGGTAATCGCGCAAAACATAGATGAACTTTGCTTCAGGGTAGATGAGTTTCAGCCGGTCTATATAGATGGTGTAACCATGGTTTTTATCGCCTATCCATTGGATAGCTTCCTTCGGATAAAGAGAAATAAAATTCAGATATACCTGTTCACATATGTTTCTATAGGTATTCTCACCGGCGACCCTTAACAGCTCCTGCCTGAGCTTCTCACGGTCAATGTTCCATGCGCTGAACTGCCACTGGGTAAGCAAATCATCGTAAAATGCCTGTAATGTCTCCGGTGTCCAGTCTTTAATTTTCCCGTAACGGGGATAAAGGTTAAGCACAAACTGGCATTCCCACGGTATTTGTATATGGGTATGGGCATCGAACAGCGATTGCAACAGGGTGGTACCCGTGCGCGGCCTGCCGATAATAAAGAATAAAGGAAGGGGATGTTGTGATGCCATGCTAAAAGTTGAAACGGTGCAAAGATAAGATGTTGCAGCTTAAAAGCTAAAGGGTTTCATACTTCAGGTTTTATTCTGTGTATTCAGAGCAGTCCGATCCTTTCTGTTCATCTCAGTCGCGATGAGATCACCATATAGATAATTAATGGAATGAAACTGATTGCCAGGATGGATATAATAATAACCGCCATGGAATGGGTCTGGCCGCTTTTGGCGGAGTTGATCATCATCCACAGGATTAAAAGAAATATGATTCCAACTCCTATAGCCATGCCACGGATAAAGCGGGCAGCGAGGCGGTATTGGGCCAATTGGTTTTCAGGGGTGATTTTTACCATGTAATTAAAAATATGGGGATAGCGGCTCAGCCACAACATTGCCGGAATGAGCAGGGTAACCATAATGGGTGATATCATCAGGGTGAGCCGCGAACCATGGCCGTCAATTTGCCCTTTTATATCAAAATGTGTGGGTATGGTTTCGGGCAGGGAGCGATAGGCAAATACTGCCATGATCCACAATACGGCCAAAGTAAGTATAGCCAGCATCTCCAGCAGCCTGTCGGCTGAAGTAAATTCCGGACGTAGCGGAGGGAGTTGCTCTTTTTTTGTCTGCATATTGAGAGGTATTTATAAGCCAATCACTGGTATCATTATGGTAATGGGATCGGTTTGGGAATTCGGTTGTTTTCTATTGGCAGTAGTTGATTAAGCCTTAAGATCAACGGGCAATCCAGACAGCCAAATATAAAAATAAAATTCATCGTCGTTTAAACCGGGACAAAAAACTCCAGTCATCCTTTGAAAAGGTGAAAATTGTCTTTACTGAGAGTCCGGATATGCGGGCATACATCCAGACATAAAGCAAGGATGCCATCGCATAGCTGATGTTGGTTGCCAATACGGCGCCCAGAGCACCGTAATGGGGTATCAGCAGGTAATTGAGCAATACATTAATGACCAGGGCCGGGGCAAAGGCTTTAAGCGCTACTTCAGGCCGGCCCATGCCGGAGAGTTGTCCGCTGAGGATACGGAAAGCAATGACCATGATGATTCCTGGCATTATGGCCTGCATCACGCCGACACTTCGGGTGAACTGTTCCCCAAAAACCAGTGGAACTACCCAGGGCGAAAGCAACACAATTCCCAAAGAAAGAAATCCTCCGATGATTAGCGAAACCCGGAGCAACTGGGTCGTCTGCAAGGTCATAAGGTTAAAGTCGGAAGCATTGGCACTGCGGCTCATTACCACTACCCCAATGGCCAGTGGGATCTGCCACAGCAGTTCGGCTATGGATACCCCCAGTGAGTATATGCCTGTTTCGCCTGCGCCTGCCAGTTTTTTAAGCAGTAAAACATCCACCCGGTAATTCAACTGTATAACCAGAAACGAGAGGGCAAAGACAATTCCTGTTTTTAAGATGCGTTTAACCAGTGTTTTATCAGCTTTTAATCGGAGTTTAAACTGTCTGAGAACCATAATTACCGCAACTATGGCCACGCAAATGTTGGCCAGTAGCATGGCGGTTAAGGCACCCTTTAACCCCCAGCGGAAAGCCACCACCAGCAGCAGGGTCAACATTAGCATCAGCAGGCCGGTGAGCCAGTTCATAAGATTGGCTTTAGGTATTTGCTCCTTCCCAAGAAAGATGCCACCGGTGTATATGGTGGTTAACCGCATGGGGATAACTCCCAGCGCCAGACCAATAAGCAGGGGAGTATAGCCTGTGGTATCAGTAAGAAGGTAAGCCACTGCGCTGAATGCTATGCCGAGCACGGAGGTGAATATCAGGATTAAAAATACAGCAGAAACGACCTTGTCATCTTTTTCGGATCGTGAACCAAGTATATGTATGGTGGTGGCCCGGATGCCCATTTGGAAAAAGCTTACTACCAGCACAGGTACTACCAGTATGGCGGTGTACAATCCGTATTGCTGTGGCCCAAGCAGACGCGCCAGCAGTATTGCCACCAGTAAATTGGCAAACAAGGTGAACATATTGCTGCTAAGCACTTTTACAATGTCCCCGAAATAGGATTGCTTCGCCAAAACAAAAAGAGGTAAGGTTTTGGATGCAAAGGTAAGGATTTAGGATTGCGGATTTACCTTCGGTGAAATCCGCTTCGCTCCGGTTCGGATTGCAGATTTTGGATTTCACAGAATCACGCAGAGACGCAATGACGCAGAGAAACGCAAAGTATTGATTGCAGATAGCAGCTTACAGATCACAGATCGCCGATTACAGCTTACAGATCACAGATTTGAACCGCGAATTACGCGAATTCCCGCGAATTGATTTTTCAGCAATTCTACATCTTTGTAACTCAACAAATCAACAAATCAACAGATTACTAATTACAGAGCACAGATTACAGATTACAGATCACAGATCACAGATTACAGATCACCAAGTTTGTTTTCTGACAGGCCTCCTCACATGGCCGCCAGATGGTGGCAAATGTCGGCTCAACGACTCAACGACTCAACAAATCAACAGATCACTAATTACAGATCACAGATCACAGATCACAGATCACCGACTACAGATCACCATTCAGCCAACCTGGTCAGATAAACAAATTCCTCCACACTCAACTGTTCGGCACGGCGGTTGAGCATGTTTTCCAGGTTGGGATCAGGGGCCAGGGTAATGGATTTAAGGCCGTTGCGCAGGGTTTTGCGTCTTTGGTTGAAGGCCGTTTTTACTATTCTGACAAAGAGCTGCTCATCGCAGCCGAGGTCTTGTGTTTTGTTTCGTTTAAGCCGGATAACCGCCGATCTCACTTTGGGTGGGGGTACAAATACGTGCGGTTCCACTGAAAACAGGTACTCAATATCATACCAGGCCTGTAATAATACGCTGAGTATACCATAGGTTTTGCTGCCAGGAGGAGCTGCAATGCGCTCAGCCACTTCTTTTTGAAGCATGCATACGATCTCCGGAACCAGATTACGGTTTTCGAGGACTTTAAAAAAAATCTGACTTGAGATATTGTATGGGAAGTTCCCAATAATGGTAAAAGGAGCATCAAACAACTCGTCCAGTGTGAGATGCAAAAAGTCTCCTTCTTTGATTTTATCAGATGATTGCGGAAAAATCTTTTTCAGATAGGGAACCGAATCCCGGTCCACATCCAAAGCAATAAAGTTCTTCACCGGAAGCTGCAGCAGATATTTGGTCAGAACTCCCGTTCCGGGACCTATCTCCAGCAGGTTTTCGCAGGGAAAGCTAACACTCTCAACGATTTGCCGGGCGATGTCTTCATCTTTTAAAAAATGCTGACCCAAATGTTTTTTTGCTCTTATTGGTTCCATTTGATTTCGGATTTACCTTCGGTGAGCTCCGCTTCGCTCCGGTTCAGATTGCAGATTTTGGATTTCACAGAATCACCCAGAGACGCAATGACGCAGAGAAATGCAAAGCATTGATTGCAGATTATAGATCACAGATCACCGATTACAGATCACATATTTCAACCGCGAATTACCCCGAAAAAAC
>SWCF01000865.1_pt1 | contig 100438 bp, 100 predicted proteins | sample 4690081 | NCBI WGS metagenome assembly SWCF01 (sample SAMN10267280, study PRJNA491770) | bioreactor metagenome | isolation source: DHS bioreactor inoculated with | place: Japan: off Shimokita Peninsula
TAATATTTTTACATTTCAGCTATTGACTTTTTATAGTTGGTCTTTCATTATTGTTAATGAAATTATACAAAATAATCCTTGCCAATAGTATGTCAGGGTTTTATATTGGTTTTATATAAATTTAAAATTCTATTACATTTCTTTATAACATGATTCTTAAGGGAAACGGGCTCTAGGATTTCTATTCTGTCGCTTAAAGGAAATAATACACTACAAGCAGTCTGAAGGCTGATCATATCTAGTTCATAAACCCAATAACCAGCTTTTTTAATAGCCGAGAGGACAGAAAAGCCTTTAAGTATATTATCCACCTCTTCAAAGCACCTAATTTTAACAGAGAAGGCAACAAAGGATTCCTTAAGGGCGGTATGTCTTACAAATTGTTGCTTACTATAATTCCAAAATTCCTCTAAATAAAAATCATCAGCCATATTGAATCCCTCATCCAGCACCTCAATTACTTCAATTCTACCACACTTAAAGACCCTCATTTCTTCCTTCAGTTCACAGAAAGCGGCTAAATACCACTCTAGGTTTTTTACAATAGCACCATAGGGTCTGATCACTCTTTCTGTTACTTCACCAGCATATTTTCTATAATGTATCCTTAGCTTTTTTAAATCTAGAACAGCATTTTTTATTATGTCAATGTCTTTATGGGGCATTCTTTTACCCCACCAAGGGTCAGAATCAATAAAAAACCTTTCCTTAGCTCGAATAATTTCTTCCTTATGCTCCTCTGGTACGCTATTTTCCAGTTTTATGATAGCATTCTGCAGCTGTCGTGCCATTTCAGAATTTCTCTCTGGCTGTATACCCATGGTTGAAAGCAAAAGATTGACAGCATCCTTACCCTCTAAGACATTTGAATTAATTTTGTAGTCCTCCATAAAGGAGTAACCGCCATTTGGGCCTGGAATTGAAAAAATAGGAATACCTGATTCACACAATATATCAATATCTCTATAGATGGTTCTCTCAGAGGCCTCGAGTATTCTAGCTAAATCTTTTGCCTTCATGGTTCCTCTAGAATCAATTAGCATAATGATTCCTAAAAGTCTATGGAGTCTCATTAAACACACCCCTTCATTTTGCTGAAATATTTTTTCAGACCTTTGGGTCTAGTCAAGTATTAAACACCTTATTAGCAGCGACAGCAAAGGAACATTTCACCGCTACTGTGGTTGATGGCAGTTACTTAGTTATAAGCTTACTATAAATTAAGTATAATAATTAACGTAGATTAATACAATCAATGCTGATCTAATTTCTGCTGGAGTCGGCATAGTCGCTTTGTTTATTTCATAGGAAATTCTGTTTATTTCCTATGAAATGGGGGGGTGTTAAGGGGGGCGTCACCCCTTATTAAAATAAGGAGAGTACAGCGAAGCGTCCTAGGGAACGCATGGGTTCCCTGGAGAACAAACGTGGCATAGTCACTTTGTTTTAAGTAACTAAAAGATGTAGATGAAACCTATATCCATATCATTAAAATACAACAAAACATAATAAAATACAACAAAATCATTGACTATAGCAAAAAAGTTAATTATAATTTTATTATAGAGTGAGTAAGTACGAAAGGATGGAAATTATATGGAAAATAAATTTTATACAATAGACCAAATTGCAGAGCTGCTGGGGATGCACCATAAAACTATCAGAAAATTTATAACGGAGGGTAAGCTTAGAGCAGGAAAAGTTGGGAAACAGTGGAGAATTTCAGGACATGATTTAAGTGTTTTTATGGAACAAAACAATGTTAGAATGGGTGATAAAAAAGGAGAGGAAGCGTTAAATGTTGATTACGCTGCTGGAGGTGAAGGGGTAGAGGCCATACAACAACGGATAAATGTATCAACTGTGGTAGACATTAGTGGAACTGAAAAGGATGATTATATAAGAATATCAAATACGCTGATAGCCATAGCCAATTGTAAAAATAAAGAAATCGGAAAATCCACAATTCAAGTAAAATATGATGAGAAAGATAAACGAGTAAGAGTTATTCTTTGGGGGAGCGTGAAATTTATAGAAAACATGTTAGGTTCGGTTTCTATGCTTGTTGAGTAAACTAAATTAGTCATCTGAAATTAATTTGACCTTCTTTTTCTTTTTAAGGAGAAAATTTGGTTGTAAAAGACTAACCATTATAGGAGGGCGATCATGAAAATAACTACAATAAAAGAGAAGGATATAGAGATTGCCATTGTAAGAAGCAACGAAATGATTATAACTGATGTTCAGTCGGCACTAGATTTTATTGCAACAATAGGCTTTGAGGCAGGCTGTAATTGTATTATAGTAAACAAAACAGCAATATGCGGGGACTTTTTCCAGTTAAAAACACGGCTCGCAGGGGAAATCTTACAAAAGTTCATTAATTATCATATGAAAATAGCCATAATCGGAGATTTTTCAATGTATTCAAGTAAGAGTTTGAAAGATTTTATTTATGAGAGCAACAAAGGGAAGGATATGTTTTTCCTGTCAAATGAAAAGGAGGCTATTGAGAAATTAGCTGACACTAACTGCCATAAAAGTTGAGATTGAAGCCCTATAAGCCACATTATAAAGCTAACCCCTCCTTATTCAATAGAATATTAATTAAGAGTACTGAATCAATTAACTAAGAAAACCAGCACAAAGGCCAGGGGTTATCCCCTAGCCTTTGCTAATGATCTTACATATTCTCTCAGTTCATCATCGTCATTTTGATTAACAATCCTTATAATTTCACTTCCTATAATGGCACCGTCTGCGCCATTTTCAATGACTGTCTTAACCTGATCAGGACTGTAAATTCCAAAGCCTATCTGTATAGGAATATCTACTATTTTTTGAATTCTTTTCATAGTTGAAGTATAGGCATTGGGTAATTCACCCTTTCCGCCAGTGGTGCCTGCCCCTGACATGACATAGGCAAAGCCCTTGTTATTATTTAGTCGCTCTCGGATATTTTCATCAGACATTTCTTCATTATAGATTTGAATAAGGCTTGTGTCTTCATTTTCAGCAGTAATAAACTCATCAGGACATAGGATTACATCATAGAGCTCATGTTTGTCCAGTAAATTGTATTGATCAATTCCTTTTTTATAGGACATGATGGCAATGGGCAGCATTGGGTATTTATCCCTCAGCTCCTTCAAAGATACAACCAGCATTTCTTCGTTAAAGCCATTTTCTATTGCCTTATGATGGGTATCGGCAATGGTTTTCCCATCCAGTGAAGGATTTTCAACAGGTATCCCTATTTCCAGAATGTCCATGCCTGCTTTCACAAGTATATCTACATGCTTAAAGAATTCTTCTTTAGTAGGATAACCAAGTGTTAAATAGAGGGTGATACACTTTTTCTTATCCTGAAAAACCCTTTTTATATTATTCATTATCCTATTAATCCTAATAACCAACCAAGAATTGGTCCAAAGAAAGTATAGTCTGTTTCACTTAGCACCCTCATAACTGGTTCGTAGGCTCCTATATAGGGAAGCAGGAAGGCCTGTCCGAAGATAAGAATCAAACCATTGATAAATGAACCGATAATAGCTCCCCTTCTACCACCTGTAGAGTTACCAAAGATTGCAGTAATGGCTCCGGTGAAGAAGGTAGGAATTAATGCTGGGAATACGATAACAGGATATTTAATGATTCCCAGCACTAGCATTCCCAATAGGCTGGCCACTAAACTTGTTAAGAATCCAACGATAACGGAAGTAGGATGGGTCGGGAATAAAAGCGGAATATCTAATCCTGGTACGGCATTAGGCACTAGCTTGTCTGAAATACCATGGAAGGCTGGGATAATTTCAGAAAGCATCATACGAACCCCAGTAATAATAACAGTGATCCATAGTCCAAAGGTTAAACCGTTTAAGATAGAAAAGATGACGATATCCTTTCCACCGCTTACATTTTCCATAACAAATCTTGGTCCGGTAATGATTGAAATTATTAAGAAAATAATGGTCATAATAACACTTAATGCAATTGTTGTTTCCCTTAAAAATCCTAAAGACTTTGGAAGCTTCATATCCTCTAGGTTCTTATCTTTATTTCCGACTACTTTACCAACCTTGGCAGCGATCCAGCAACCGATTGAACTTGAATGGGCTATCGTATATCCTTCACCGCCGGGAACATCCTTCATCAGCGGGGCCATATAGGCACAGGTAAAGGTTAAATATAGTCCCAGTAGGATTGAACCAATTACGGTAACCCAGACAGGAGATAGACTTGTGCCCACTGTCAGCAGTGCAGCAATAAGGCCTGCATAGAAGAAGGAAACATGGGCAGAAAGATGGATATATTTATATTTAGTAAAACGTGCTAAAAGAATATTGGTCATAAAGCCTAAAGCAAATATCAGGGTTGCAGAGGCGCCAAAGGCCGCCATACTTGAGCCAATAGCTGAATTAAGATCAGCTACCCCTGCCTCCAGGCCAAATACATGCTGTAGCATGGACTGTATTGGCAGTAATGTTATACCCATACTTTGGGCACCGGTGGTGATAAGCAAGAATCCAACCATGGTTTTAACGGTGCCGCCAACAACATCACTGAATTTCTTCTTTTGAGCAACTAATCCCAGTAAGGCAACAATACCGATAAGAAATGCTGCCTCACTTAATACATTGGATATAAGATACATGATGATGTTTCTCATATGATTACCTCCCTTTAATTTTATGTTAAAGTATTACATTATACTTATTGATTGATTTCTTTTATTGTTTTTAATAGCTGTTCTTTTAAATATTGTTTATCGGTAAGGTTATCAATTCTAATTATTTTAGCTGTAGTATTTCTGATTACATTGGCAAAATCAGAAGTGGTAACAATGATATCAGCTGTATTTGGGTCCAGTGAGCCAATATCTGTAGCTTCAATTTTTGCATCAATATTCTCGCTTGAAATAATTTGTTGCGTAAATACCTTTAACATCATACTACTTCCTACTCCAGCACCACATACGGTAAATATTTTTAACATGTCAATCATCCTTTCATATTTTTATAGTACACAGAAAATTACGATTTATTTAAAATCATTGAGCTTCATAATTTCTGTATATATTCTAAAAAATTATCCTAAAACTTTAAATTGAAAATTTTATAATAGAATTTCATACAATGCTTTATTGGACTTACTGTTTAATATATTATTTAATTTATCATTGTCACCAAGTATATCCATAAGCTTTGATAAAGCTTCAATGTGTGCTTTGTTATCAACTGCTGCTAAGGCAATAAGCAATTTTACTGGATCATTTTTTTCATGACCAAAGTTTACTCCCTCCTCAAGGGTTATGATAGCCATTGAGGTTCGTTTAACACCATCCTCTGGCCGAGCATGGGGCATTGCAACCTGAGGTGCGATAACAATATAAGGGCCCAGCTCTATTACTTTTTGAATCATAGCTTCAATATAGTTTTCTTCTATGGCCTCCGAAGAGAGTAACAGTCCACCTACTTTTCTAACAGCGTCCTTCCAGTCATCAGCCTTCACATTAACAGCGATAGCTTCCGGTCTAATAAATTCATTAATCATAATCATTCCTCCTTTATTTAAGCAGTTCATAAATCTCCTCTGAACTTGTTGAAGTTGTTAATTTTTCAATGTTGTCTTTGATGGATAATTTGTCTAAAATGTGAGTCAGGGTTTCAATGTGGGTATAATTATCCTCCGCTGCTAAGAAAATCACCGTATGAACAGGATCATTTTTTTTGTGGTGAAATTTAACAGGTTTTTTCAAAGTCATAATGGATAAGGAGGCTTTACTCACACCGCCGTCACCTATTTCCCCATGGGGCATGGCTATTCCAGGGGCAATGACCATGTAAGGTCCATGAAGGTTTATCTTTTCTATCACGCTATCAATATAGCTTGTTTCAATATTACCCTTTTCCAACAATGGCTTTGCTGCTTTTTGTACTGCGTCCTCCCACGTACTGCATTCCACCAATACCTGTATATTCTCTTTATATAGGATGTTCTTTGGTGACCGGGAAGTCTGAGGGCTATACAATCGGTTAATATTGTTAAAAAGTGATGTTATATCGGTTTGTAGAGCATCAAAGTTCTCGATGGTACAATGCTTGGCTATGACATCCATAACATCCATAATAAAGCCAGCTTTGTTATATTTGAAATTGTGATTTAACATCAAATAGCTGGACAGTATCTGAACATCCTTTTTATCTAATAGGGGTGAAACCACAACCACTGGCAATGTTGATTCTTTAATTGGAATGGTAGATATAATTAGGTCTATCTTATTAGAGTCCATATAACCTGGGACATCTTGATAGGATACAACATCAATGATATTAAATGACCTAAAATAGGATAATAAATTGGCCTTTAACAGTCTTGATGTACCTATACCACTGGCACAAACCAATAGGATGTTGGTATTTCTGTTAATGCTAGACCGTTGTGCTTCCATTGCAGCCCCAAAGTGCATGGCCATATAGGCTACTTCATGGTCATTTATTTTAATGTCAAATTCCTGTTCCAGATAAATCTTAGACCTGCTGCATGCCTCAAAAATACTGGTATATTTAGAGATAATCTCTTTTAGCAACGGGTTGTGAAGGGGCTTATTATATTTCAATCGTTGAATAGTAGGCATAAGGTGAATGTACAGATCCTTTTTAAGTGAGGGCTGGTTTGTAAAAGTAATGCCCAACTCCCTTTCTACACTTTCAATCATTTTGTCAATGGCTGACAACAGCTCACTATTTTTTCTGATATATTTATCCTGATCCCCCACAAAGCTAAGCTTTGCTCCAATTAAATGTAGGGTAATATAACCCGTTTCATCTAAAGGCATCCTAATATTAAAGAATTTTGAAATGCTATCACTGATACTTTTAGCTATGGTAAACTCTTCCTTAGACATTAATTCATGTAATAGCTCTTTGCTAATCAATATATCTTTACCAAGGGATACCCTTTCAATGGCCAATGCTAAATGGGATAAGAGGCTAACGAATCCTTCATAGCTAAATTTAATCATGAGCTTTTCTTGCACCTTTTCAATCTCTTTTTTGATGAAATAAAGATCAATTTTTGGCAACCATTCCTTCAGCGAATCAATATATTGTTCAACAGATTGATCACTGAAAACTTGACTACTTGGACTAGCTAACAATTTTAATAGAGAACTGATGGCATTTCTCTTGTTTTCTTCAGTTCCTTCAACATAGATGCCATAGCCCTTCCTGCGGATTAGCTTAATGTGGTACTTCTTTAGCCATTGGCTGATATCATCTAAATCATTAGCAATCGTGGTCTTACTTACGGATGTTTTTTCTGCAAGATCTAGCAGATTTACAGGCTTGCTTTCACTTAAAATGTTGAGTAGTACAAATTTTTGTCTTTCTTCTGGAGAAAGGACATAGGAATAAAAGTCATTATGATTAAGCTTGTCTTTTATACAACTTCGTTCTTCTCCACTGGCCTCCAGAAAGACTCCTTTTCGTGGCAGCCTTGTTAAGGACTTAAAATAATTATCAACAAGCCAGCTATCTAAAGCATCTAAATCATAGCGAATTGTCCTTGGACTAACATGGAATTTGTCAGCCATTTCTTTAATTGTCAAAAAATCATTTTGTTCTAATAGACTTTGAAGAAGCAGTGTTTTTCTTTCATCTAGCATGCTATTCACTTCCTTGCCACATTATAGGATCCAATTTGAATAAGTGACACCTTAGCTTGGTGTAATATATATAACACTAATAGTGGTGTTTATCAAGGGCAATCATAGTATGTGGAGTAGGAATTTGTTTCATACCTAATGTGGCAAAAATTGAACAGAAGGGACTGGGATATAGACAATGGATAGTTTGTATCGCCTATCAATAAAAAAACGATACGATATTGAGAGATGGTATGATATCATAGTATTAAAGCAGAAAGGAGGGAATCGTGTGAAAAATAACATTTTTGATTCTTGGATGCATAGCTATATCGTAAAGGATTATATCACCAATAAAAATATTGAAGTTGGGGATTTTACTTATTACTCGGGCTTTTATCATGCTGAGCATTTTCAAGACTATTGTGTTAGATACCTATCTCCTGACAGAGACGATGTAGATAAGCTTAAAATAGGTAAGTTTTGTTCTATCGGATCAGGGGTCATCTTTATCATGGCAGGGAATCAAGGCCATAGATATGACTGGATTACAAGCTATCCCTTCTACTATTCTGAAATCAATGAAAATGCAAAGGATGGTTTTATTCCAGCGGGAGATACTGTAGTAGGAAATGATGTATGGATTGGAACCGAAGCAGTGATTATGCCTGGAGTAAAGATTGGGGACGGAGCCGTAATTGGAACCAGGGCCTTAGTGGCTAAGGATGTGGAGCCTTATACCATAGTAGGAGGAAATCCAGCCAAGCCTATTAAAAAACGTTTTTCTCAGGATGAAATTGAAATGCTTTTAGAAATGAAATGGTGGGATTGGCCCATAGAAAAAATTAAAGCCAATATACCGCTTTTATGTAGCGGTAACATCAAGTTGTTGTATGAAGCCCTTTAATGGGTTTAGAACAAAATAAAACCACTTTCCAATGGAGGAAGTGGTTTTATTTGCGATCTTTCTCTAATTGAGGGTTTTAGACAGGCTAATCATCCTAAGTTCAGATATTATCTATGAAACCTTACGATTACGCAAGTAAGGTATAATACTGGCTGCCAATCCAACTATGACGCCCAGTGCTATTAGGGAGTAGCCCACAGGTAGTAAAAAAAATGGTTCGATTAGCGTGCCATCTGGAGCTAGTTCGGATCCTTTTATGAAATAGACACCTAAACAGCCAAACCCCGAAAGGATAGATAGCAAAGCCAAGAGGTATTTTCTCATAATGATTCCTCCTTTTGATTAATTAAATATTCTCAATACCCTACTATATTTACTATTGCTTAAGCTTATCTTATTATACTATTGGATTGCCTCGACTCCTATTGATCTTGGTGACAGTTACCTTACATTTATGAAAGAATAGATCAGAAAAAAAGTCTATTGCTATGAAACTGTCATTGAAATGAAGAGTTAATAGAGAAATCAGTGTTTTCTATAAAAACTACTTTTTTTGTTATAATATATAGTAAGATTAAGGGGGACTTTACATACCTAATGGGGGGTTCATATGGTTAAAATTATAATTATTGAAGATGCAGAGACCATAAGGGAAGAGCTAAGCATATTTTTATCCAAATATGGATATGAGGTGGATGCGCCAGATACATTTGAAAATATATTGGAACATGTCAGGAAAGCTAGTGCTGATCTAATTTTGTTAGACATTAACTTACCTTTTTTTGACGGATACCATATATGTAGAGAGATTAGAAAAAATTCTGATATCCCTATTATCATCGTTACCAGTAGAAATAGCGAGGTGGACGAATTAATGAGTATGAATCTTGGAGCAGATGATTTTATTACCAAGCCCTACAATACCCAAATCCTTTTGGCTCGAATTGCTGCAGTTTTGAAGAGAACCAGCAAAAGTAACAGCACCGAAGAATTACGGTATAGAGAGATGGAATTAAATTTAGCCAATGCTTGCATTACCTTTAAGGGGAAGAATGAGCAGCTAACGAAGAACGAGTTAAAGGTACTATCCTACTTAATCAAAAATAAAGGAAATATCGTATCAAGGGATGAGCTAATGGAATACCTATGGGATTCAAATGTTTTTATCGACGATAACACGTTATCTGTCAATGTGACTAGGCTCAGAAAAAAGCTAGAAGAAATAGGGGTAGCAGATGTAATTGAGACAAGACGTGGGTTAGGGTACATTATGCCATGAATATCAAAGATTATTTAAAAGAAAGGTTCACATATTTATTTTTAAACTTTATTGGCTTTTTTCTTTTAGCTACCCTATTTTTTATGTTAAATATTGAAACCAGCGTAACCTTTTCCATTTTTATAATATGGTTTACACCGCTAACCATCTATATGATACTGGAATATATCAAAGGTAAGAGATATTATGAGCATATCAAGGGTATACTTGAGGGCCTTGATAAAAAGTATTTACTACCAGAGGTGATGGAAAAACCGATTTACCTTGAAGAGAAGATCTTTTACGAAATAATAAGGGAAAGCAATAAAGCAATGCATGAGCATGTGAATGAATATAAAAACCTTCAATTAGAATATAGGGCCTATATTGAGGCCTGGGTTCATGAAATTAAGACACCTATTGCTTCAAGTATGCTGATCATAGAAAATAATAAAAATGCTATAACAGAAAATATCCGACAAGAATTAATAAAAATAGAGGGGTTTGTAGAGCAGGCTTTATATTATGCAAGAAGCACTGATGTAAGTAAGGATTACCTGATTAAAGTGTTTCCACTAAAAACTGCCATTAATAATACTATTAGAAGAAATGCAAAAGACTTCATCAATAAAATGATCAATTTGCAATTAGATGAAATCGATCTGGTGGTTTATAGTGATATCAAATGGGTTGAATTTATACTGCATCAGATTATAAGCAACTCTATTAAATACATAAGGGGTCAAGGGGGCAAGATAAAAATTTATGCTCACACTAACAAAAACAGTGTAGTTCTGACAGTTGAAGACAATGGACTGGGCATTTCAGAAAAGGACATCAAACGGGTTTTTGAAAAGGGCTTTACAGGGGAGCATGGGAGAAAATTCAATGCCTCTACGGGAATAGGACTTTATCTCTGTAAAAATCTGTGCCATAAGTTGGGACTGGATATCAGCATTACATCTCAATTAGGCATAGGTACAAAAGTAAATATTATATTTCCCTTAGGGCAATTTAGTTTAGGTATATAGAAAAGTGTAGATCTCATGATTTACACTTTTTTGTTCATAAGAAAGCTTGTTTTTTCCTATGAAATGGTGGGGGTTAAGGGGGGCCACTTTGATTTTAGATTCTATTCTTACAAAAATGTAACGCTAATGAAAGGGAATCCAATATGTAAATTTTCCATAGTAGCTTATACTAACCCTATAGAAACATATTCATGAAGTGATGATACCTAAGGAGGGGGATCAATATGAAAAATATTTTAAGTGTTGAAAATATCGAAAAGTACTATGGGAAAAGGGGAAATGTAACGAAGGCATTGGATCAAATTAGCTTTACAGTAGATAAGGGAGAGTTTGTGGGGATCATGGGGCCCTCTGGTAGTGGGAAAACCACGCTGCTTAACTGCATTTCAACGATTGACAATGTGACAACCGGTCAAATTAAGATTAACCAGCAAAATATCACAACCTTAAAATCAAAAAAATTAGATGAATTTAGACGAGATGAGCTGGGGTTTATCTTTCAAGATTTCAATTTACTTGATACATTAACTGGCTACGAAAATATCGCTTTGGCATTAACAATTCAAGAAAAAGGGCCAAAGGAAATAGATCTACTAATCCAAAAAATTGCTGAAACCCTTCAAATTTCATCTGTACTAAATAAATATCCCTATGAAATGTCGGGGGGAGAAAAGCAAAGGGCAGCCAGTGCCAGAGCCATTGTTACTAACCCTTCCCTCATATTAGCAGACGAACCTACAGGGGCGTTAGATTCCAAATCCTCAAGACTATTGCTGGAGAGCTTCGAAAAGCTAAACAGAGAGCTGGAGGCTACCATACTACTGGTAACCCATGATGCTTTTACTGCAAGCTATGCCCACAGAATTTTATTCATCAAGGATGGGAAAATTTTCAATGAACTGGTTCGAGGGGGGGCTTCCAGAAAGGAGTTTTTTAACAAAATCATCGAAGTAGTGACCCTTTTGGGAGGAGATGCCGATCATGTACTTTAAAATAGCAATCAGCAATATCAAAAAGAGCTTTAAGGATTATGCCATATATTTTATTACCCTAACGCTGGCTGTCTGCATCTTTTATAATTTCAACTCCATAGAAAACCAGGCAGCAATGGAGTATATTAATAGTGTAGGACTGCTAATTAAGGCTGTATCCTATATTTCTGTTTTTATTTCAATTATATTTGGAGCACTAATGCTATATGCTAACAATGCACTGGTAAAAAAACGTAAAAAGGAACTTGGTATTTATGCTACCCTGGGGATGGCGAAGAGAAAGATTTCTCAAATATTCATTTATGAGACCTTAATCGTGGCAGCTATGGCCTTACTGATAGGGCTACTGATAGGGATTATACTATCCCAGGGTCTTTCAGTTCTGACGGCCCAATTGTTTGATTTTAATATGAGTTCCTACCATTTTATTTTATCAATGGCAGCGATTTATAAAACCCTCATGTATTTTGGAGTCATGTTTATCCTTGTTATGATTTTTAATATAACTGTTGTAGCTAAGCATAAATTAATTGATTTGATATATGCATCAAAGAAAAATGAAGAAATCAAGACAAAGAATCCAATTGTCTCTTTTATTATATTTACGCTATCCTTGGTGGTTTTAGGAATCGCCTACCATCTAGGAATAAAGTATTCCCTTACTCCAGCGGATGTAAGATTTCCCCTATCAACTATTCTGGGGGGCTTGGGTACACTGTTATTTTTCTTTGGACTAGCTGGGGTTATATTAGCCATCCTGAAGCGAAGCAAGCAAATCTATTTGAAAAGATTAAATATGTTTATCATCAAACAGTTCTATCATAAAGTGAATACGAATGCCCTTTCTATAGGGATCATATGCCTTATGCTGTTTATAACTATTGGTTTATTAACAAGTGGATTAAGCATGAAGTATGAATCAGAGAAAACGTTAAAGGATGGTATGCCCCTGGACGCCATGATTATGCTAGATTTGTATGATCAGCCAGAAGGTCAAAATATTGAAGATTCATTAAAGAGCCTGGACTTTGAATATGGAGATTTTGAATATGTAGTTTTAGATTATTTCAATACAGACCTGAAAGTACGAAGCCTTCTCATTGAATATGCGGATGAAAATAGGAAGGAAGATATAAAATCTTATGTAGGGGGTTTAAGGATCAGAAAGCTATCACAATATAACAGATTTAAAAAATTAAAAGGGGAAGCTCCATTGGATTTAGAAGAAAATGAGATTTTAATTGTGACCGATAGGGAGGAATTTCAAGGAGCTTTAGCTAATTTAATAAGTGAAGATAAGGAAATCAACTTAAATGGAAAGCGTTATAAAGTAAAGGGCGGCCAGGGAATAAAAGCAGATCAATATGGGATTATGGCCATAGTAGATGATGCTGCTACCGAGAAATTCGAAAAAATTTCTCAAACAATGCATATAAAAGCTAATGAGGAAAATATAGAAAAGCTGGAAACAATGGTTCGGGAATTAAAACAAAAGTTTAAAGATGTTGAATATAATCAAGAGGAGCTACTAAATCGATATGGGTTTATTTTATATGGAAATACCAAGCTCCAGGTATATGAAGAGGCATTGGCTGATATCGGAATAGTGCTATATATATGCTTATATATAGGTTTTGTCTTTTTAGTGGCCAGTGCAGCGATACTAGCCCTCCAGCAATTAACAGAAGCCAGTGACAGTGTTAACCAATATAAGGTCTTACAAAAAATTGGGGTCTCAGAGGATATGATTAATAGAAGTATATTGATCCAAATTGGTATACATTTTATATTACCTCTTAGCTTGGCATGTGTTCATGCTGTAGTGGCTTTACAGATCATCAATAGACTACAAAAATCTAAGGGCTTGTTGTTAAATGTTGAAGCTGTACCAGGCATAATCATCATTACAGCCATCTTAATGATATATGGCGGCTATGGCTATGCATCCTATTTAGGGTATAAAAATATCGTGAAAAATAACTGAAGGCTAATTAATATTAAAAGTAATTTCACTTGTATGAAGTCCCCATCTAGTAAAGGTGGGGACTTTTATAGGATGACTAAAAAATAATAAATTGATAATACTTCGTTACTTATTTGGAACTTTTTTTTGAAGACTTGGTGATACCATATAACTACAGAGATACAGTACATATAGACAAAGGATGGAGGCAAAATTATGAAAATGAAAAAAATAGTTGCGGCAATATTACTAGTAGGCTCTTTAGGGATGTTGGTGACAGGATGTATTGAAAAAGAGACAAAGGAACCTATAGAAGCCACAGCAGAAAAAGGTAATTATGAAGCCAGTGAAGAACGATTTAATGAATTTCGAAAAATAGTAGAAACTAACAATACCTTACAGGTAAAAGAATTTATTGAAGATAATATCACAAATATTCCTGAAAATATTGCTGATAAAATGGCTATTGAATATGAAATGTTATTAAATACCAACTTTAAGGAGCTTACAGAAAAATATAATCAGCTTGGAACCTATTTTGATGCAGTTAATGATACTATGGATCAACAACATAAATTACATTTAGAAGAGATTAAGGATCAAAAGATAAAGGAAGAGGTAATGAATCTTGTGGCTTCAGGCTACACTTTTGAAATGCTTGAGGGTAGTCACTACCTGGCTATTGATTACACTGCCTTAAATGATAAATTTGGAGAGTATCTTTCAGGAGGCTTACAGCCCTACTACGAACTAAGAAAAAGAGATTTAGAGAAGCCCCCATTTGTTGAAGAGGTTGTTAGCATTGACATTGAGGAGATAAAAAATCGAGTAGTCACACTTGAAAAAGCCATTAGAGATAATAGGGAACTTACTGGCAGGGAAGACATAAAGAATTTGATGAAGGAGTATACACAAGCTTTATTAACAGTGGATTATTTCAGCAATACTGTTGACTATGAAACCGGTAAGGTAGAAGAGGATGTCAAGAATGTATATAAAGAACTTAAGAAAACTGATCTAAACATTGTAAAATATGCAGCAGAGGAGATGGATAAGTTATTGGATGAATTACAATATATAATAAAGACAGAGGATGAAGCAGCCTATAAAAAAGTGAATGCTTTAAAGTTCAAAATAGTTGATGAAGTAGCGCAAATGGTTGATGAGTATTATTCAGAAAAATAACGGTTTTTTCCTCAGTCCAGCAGAAACCCTAACAAATAAATCTACTTTGACATAATATAATAAATGGGGTATAATATTTAAAGTAAATTTCATTTTAATAAATAATTCTTTAAAAATAACTATTAAGAAGCAGATGGGCAGCTCCAATTACCCATGTGCTTTTTTTATGTTCTAGGAAAGTTCTATTATTAGCAAATGCCCCATAAGCCGGTCATTTGCGTTTAAAGTTTTATTTGCAGTTGGAGGAGATAAGATTATGATGAAAATACTTAAGGATAGGAAATTTTTAATTACACTATTTACATTAGCGTTACCGATTGCTTTTCAAAACCTGATTACATCATCCCTGAATCTAATAGATAACTTGATGATTGGAAAACTAGGAGAAAATGCCATTGCAGCTGTAGGATTAACTAACCAGTTCTTTTTCGTTTTTATGCTATGCTTGTCTGGTATTAATGCAGGTGCGAGTATATTTATGTCTCAATTTTGGGGTAAGAAAGACATTAGTAAGATAAAAACGGCACTGGGTTTAGATATTGTAATAGGAGTAGGAATATCTGTTTTATTTACTATAATAGCATTGGCAGCCCCTGATGCCGTCATTAGAATTTTTACTGGGGATCAAGAGGTCATTTCTCTTGGGGCCAGCTATTTGAGCCTTATTGGCATTAGTTTTATGATGACAGGCATTACCCAGGCCTATTCTACAGTCTTAAGATGTACAGAACAACCCAAGACGCCCATGTATGCCAGCCTATTGGGGGTAGGCTGTAATGCTTTTTTAAACTATCTATTGATCTTTGGAAAATTTGGTTTTCCAGAGTTAGGGATAAGAGGAGCAGCAATCGCTACCACCATAGCCAGGGCAGTGGAGATGGTATATATAATCAGTATTGTATATGGAACAAAGAATATTATCAGTATAAGATTAAGAGAAGTATTTAGCTTTACCAAAGAGTTTGTAGCAATTTATTTTAAAACATCCTCATCAGTAATTATAAACGAGATTATATGGGGGCTGGGAATGACGGCCTATTCCATCGTCTATGCTAGAATTAGCATCAGTGCTGTGGCAGGCATGCAAATTGCCACCACCATTAATAATATTTTCATGGTTCTGTGTATTGGTATAGCCAGTGCATCTGCCATTATGATAGGAAACCAGATTGGAGCAGGAAGAACGGATGTAGCTAACGATTATGCATTGAAGCTAGGGGCAATTTCGCCCTTTATAGGGGTAATAATAGGAATCGGAATTTGGGTTTCAGCACCCTTCGTTTTACATTCCTTCAATATTAGCCATACTACCTTTACGTCAACTCTTATGGTTCTAAAGATCATGGCAGTATTTTGTCCCCTTCGCTTCTTCAATGTGCTTATGATTATTGGTGTATTTAGAGGCGGTGGAGATACCACCTACTCCATGGTTGTACAGGGGGCTACCCTGTGGCTATATGCCATTCCAGTATCCTATATTGCCGCTGTTTATTTCGGCTCATCCCTTTCTACCGTATACATGATTATTTGTACAGAGGAAATAATAAAGGCTGGTTTTGAGGTCAAAAGATTTGTTTCAAATAAATGGATGCGCAATGTAATTGATCAAATAGCCTAACAATCTCTACAAGCAAAAAACCACCTGGTGTCTACAGTACCCGGTGGTTTAAAATTTCATTTGCCCAAAATCCTATTTCAGCTGTAGGGCCATATCATACCATCTAGCACCGCCATGAGTAGACTCAGACAGACCTAGATTAACGAAGCCGAACTGCTCATAATACTTTATTAAATGCTCCTTACAGGTAAGTAAAATACTTTTTCGATGGCTTTTTTCAGCAGCTTCAATGAAGTGTTTCATTAGCTCCTTGGCGTAGCCTTTTTTTTGGTGCCGAGGATGTACATCAAGACCAAAGATGACGATATTATCGCCATTAGGAATGTGAAGATCCATGGTTTTAAAAAAATCATCTTCAATATGATTCTTATTTGTAGCTCCCCCATTGATAAAACCAATCACTTCATTATTTAGCTCTGCAACAAAAAAGCCCCCTGGGAACACGGATATTCTTTCCTTAAACACCCCCCTTGGGGCAGCCTCTGTAGCAGGAAAGCAACAGGCTTCAATTTCGGCAACCCTATCTAAATCCTCTGGTAAAATACTTCTTATCGTTAGTTTTTCCAATTTATTTCCCCTCCTATTACCATTATATCCTACCGGGGCCATGGATTATAGGGGAAATTAATATTACCAGCTATTTTAAAATATGTCTTAAAACTGTAAAGGAACACGTAGGAAATGATTGTAGACCCAAGGCCTAGTTTTGTAGGAAGGTTTTTAGTTCGGTTTTTAAACCAGAAAAAAATTAGACCCGATATACAATGATTTGATATAATAAAATCACCTTTTAAGCGGCTTTTCTATTCTGTAATTTTCAGCAAAATAGGAACAGATTTCATCTGAAAAAGTAATTATAATAGAATTACCCGGGGAAAGGTTGTGTAATCAATTGAATTATAGTGCAGACATAGACAGATGTATTGAATTTATTGAAAAACATATTAAAGAACCCATCACTGCACAAGAAATTGCAGATGAGGTAGGGTATTCTGTATACCATTTTTCCAGGGTATTTAGCCTGGTCAAGGGAATGACTCTAATGGAATATGTACGTAGCAGAAGGTTATCCTTAGGGGCCATGGAGCTATTCCAAGGACGAAGGATTATTGATATTGCCTTGGACTATGGCTTTGAAACCCAAAGTGGCTTTTCCAAAGCCTTTCGGAAGGTATACAATTACAGTCCCACCCAATATGCAGCTAGAATGTCCGGCTATATGGAAGCAAAGAAGACATTGAAAATCGGAGGTTATATTATGGAGCCTATTATCGTTAAAAAGGCTGCCTTTAAGGTTGCAGGCTATGGCATAGAAACCAATATTACAGAAAGTAACTACACAAAGGATATTGCATCCTTCTGGAGCCATTATGATGGGGAGCACTTAGAATCTAAAATGTATGAAATACTGCAACCTCGAAAGCATGGTGAAGTAGGGCTGTGTGTACCATCCTCCCAAAATGGTAGTGTAATCTATCTGTTAGGTGTAATTGTAGAAGATTTTTCAAGGGTGGATGAGGATATGCTTACGGTAGAGGTTCCAGAGGCCGAATATGCTGTTTTTACAACGCCTCCAATAGACACAGTCAACGACAAGGAACAAAAGGAGTTTGCATCAGTCATTAAATCAACATGGAAGTATATATTTGAAGAATGGTTTAAGAACAGCGGCTATGTCTATGATGAAGAAAAGCTGGATTTTGAATTTTACGATGAACGGTGTCATCATAGAGTAGATACAGTGATGGAGATATATGTCCCTGTAAAAAATATACTTTAGGTGTAACATTCCCTAATAGTGTAATATTTAACATAGTGAAGTCCAGTCCTCTGTATTCATTAACCATAGAACCATTGCTTATTTTCATAGAACTGGCAAAGGTAGAAGTGGGCATTTATTAACCGTTGATTTAGCAATACCTGAATCCATGGCAGGGGATCGAATAGTTGATTTCAATGAAGAGGAATACCTGGCCCAAAACGAAGGATAAATCAGCAACGTCAATCTCAACAACGAAAAGAGGTCATTACAATGAAAAAAATATTTTTGATTTTCCTTCTGGCGTTTACGCTTATTATGACATCGTGCAGTACTAAGATTGATACGACAGATAAGCCTATGGAGTCAGAAATTAGAATTTCTAGACATCCAAAGGAAGCAGATTTCAACAGGGAGAAACCTAACGAGTTACCTTCATTTAGCTGGGAGGCAGATGCTTTATGGCAGGTAGATGTAAGAAACACTGATTTATCAGACTTAAATCTTGATGATAGAATAGATGATTTACTGTATGCAGATTTTGATAGTAATACGAAATGGCCTGAAAATCTGCCGAAGAATTTTGATCTTGATAAAATAATTGAATTTGGTAAAAATCCTGGATTGATGATAGACCAACTGCATGAAAAAGGAATAACGGGTAAAGGAATTGGTATAGCAATGATAGACCAAACACTTCTTGTTGATCATGTAGAATATAAAGACAACCTTAAGCTATATGAAGAAATATATTGGGCTAGTGAGCAAGCAGAAATGCATGGTTCTGCTGTAGCTTCCATTGCAGTCGGTAAAAGTGTAGGGGTTGCACCAGAAGCTGACCTATATTATATTTCAGCACCCAATAGAGATAGAAAGAATAACGGTGCAGAATTAGACTTTACATGGCTGGCTCAATCGATCAATCGAGTTCTAGAAATAAATCAGCAGCTTCCAGAAGAAAATAAGATCAGAGTTCTCTCAATTTCAGTAGCCTGGAATCAAGGTCAAAAAGGATACGAAGAGGTTAATTCGGCTGTAAAGGAGGCAATGAAACAGGGAATTTTTGTTGTCTCATCTGCCTTACCCCAAACTCATAATTATTTTATAGCAGATCTAGGCAGAAGCCCCATGAAGGATTCTAACGATTTTGCTTCCTATGAACCAAGTATATGGTATGCTGATGGCTTTTATGATGGTTCCTATCGTTTAGCAGATAATATACTATTAATACCAGCGGAGTCAAGGGTAACAGCAAGCCCTACAGGTATAGATGACTATGTATTCTATAGACAGGGGGGGAGTAAGCTGGTCTGTTCCCTATATAGCAGGCTTATATGCCTTAGCTTGTCAAGTTAACCCCGATGTTACATCGGCTATGTTCTGGTCTCAGGCTCTAAAGACAGGTAAGACTATCACCTTAGAAAAAAACGATAAACAATACAAGCTTGGAAAAATAATATCACCATTGGAGCTGATTACTAATATAGAATCTTATAGGCAGAAATAATTTCCTTTGGATATTTATTTCAATCAAAAAATGTTTACTTAATGATATTTCAAAAAGAAGGAACCCCTTAAAGGTAGTAGAACTATATTTTATCCTATAAGAGGTTCTTTCCTGATTTAAATACATTTATAGCAAAAAAGCCTATAATACCGTCACACGCTTCAATGAATACTTCTCAAATCCCCCATCCCTAATAATCTTCTCAAGGATTTCTACTAAATGATATACCTCCTGGTAGGATACATATAATGCCACCGGAGCCAGACGTATTACATTAGGCTCCCGATAATCTGGAATTATCCCATGATCCCGTAATGCCAGACTGATGCGATAGGCTTCATCATGCTCAAGGCAGACATGTCCGCCACGGCGATGATCCTCCCGGGGGTTACCCACCCTGTAGCCATATTGTCTAAGCTTTAGATCAATTAAATACATTAAATAGGCAGTAATATGCAATGATTTAGCTCTGATATTCTCTATACCAACCTCATTGAAGACATTGAGAACCCCGTCTAAGGGAGCCATTGAAAAAATGTGGTGGGTCCCCAGCAACCATCCATTGGCATCCTCATCTTGATCAAAATTGTGATCCATCAAGAATTGCTTCTCATCCTTATTTCCAAACCAACCCTTAAGGCCGGCGCTTTTCTTAAAATGTCGATTGTTAATATACATTCCAGCGGTGGCTCCCGGACCTGCATTTAAATATTTATAGGAGCACCATACTGCAAAGTCCGGGGCGATTTTTTTAAAGTCATGGGGAACGGCGCCAATGGAATGGGCTAAATCCCAACCAATAATAATGTCCTGGGCATGGGCTGCCCTTGTAACTAGCTCCATATCCAAAAGCTGTGCACTACGATAAAGGACAGATGGCAAAAGGATTAAGGCAACATCATCCTTCATCTCAGCAATAATATCCGCTTCACGAATGGTACGGCCATCTCTGCTTTTCACTTGAATTAAAGCATCCTCAACCCTGTAGCCCTTTAGCTCAATCATACTCTTTACCGCATAAATATCCGTTGGAAAATTTAACTCATCAACAATAATCTTATACCTTTCCTTGGTAGGCCGATAAAAGGTTGCCAACCCCTGATGAATATTGGTGGTAATACTACCCATAACGATAATTTCATTGGCATTGGCATTAATTAGTCCCTTTAATTTTTCTGCTATGCTTCTAGAAAAATTGAAATAACGGCCATTTTCAACACCCCAGATTTTAATGGCTTCCTTCCGCCAGACAGTAAAGACCTCCAATAATGCCTCCTTAGCGTCCTTGGAGCTTAAGCCCAAAGAGTTTCCATCCATGTAGATTTCACCCTCATTTAAATAAAAACGATCCCTAAGGTAATGAAGCTTGTCTAATTTGTCCATCTCCTTAGCAAATTCCAATCCATCCTTGAACTCGTATCCCATATTCTTGCCTCCTTGTAGTGTTTGATGCTATACAAAAATACTAACATAGAGGTAATGATTTACCCTATGGACATTTGAATTAGTTTCTAGTAAAATTCCTTCATTATGAAGGCATTCTTTACATAGGGACTACAACATGAAGGGGTTTTTCCTCAGGATGTAAATTTAGAGAGGTTTTACCGGCCTATGAGGTAAAGGAGAATGTAAAATGATTGATGTAATTACATGACTGTATTGCATCAATTCAGATAAAAACTCGTTCATCATTTCTATGCTTGGCATAGAGGCCCGTGCTATGTAATTTGTGTTACCTGTTACACAATGGATTTCAGTTACATATTTATTGGAACGGAGGATTTGAACAATTTTGTCACAGGGTACCTTTATATTGCTGATCTCCATATAAAAGCTAACCTCATGACCAATTTTATGGGCCGGAACATAGACAGTAAACTTTTCTAAAATACCCTTTTCAATTAGGCGGGTAATTCTTTCGCTGACACTCGGTCTCGAGAGATTAATTGCTTTACCAATGTCAGTAATGGAAATACGAGCGTTATCCTGTAATAACTCAATAATCTGCTTATCTATTTCATCCATACAGAATCATCCTTTTACTACTATGTTATAGGAAAGTTCTATTTTTAGCAAATGCAGAGAATCAATAAAAGGGGTTAAAGATTAAGGATACTAAAAAAACACCAAGGACTAAAAGGATATATCTAGAATGAACCGAATTACTGTTGTATAGACTTAATAAAAAAATAAAGGGGCGGGGGGTAAACTACAAGGTGACAAAGGTAATTATTCAGGAATGCAGAGATTATAGTCTGATGAATCTAATGCAAAAGATTAACGAAGGAATGGAAAGACTGGGGGGCTGGAGTCAATTTTGTAAACCAGGGGATCGGGTTTTGCTGAAACCAAATTTAATAGGCCCTAAGCCTTCAGAATCTGCAGCCATTACCCATTGTGAGCTCATACGGGCAATGATACGAATGTTAAAGCAGCAGGGCTGTACCGTATGGATAGGAGACAGCTCTGGCGGGGCCATAGCAGGGATTTCTCCTACAGCTCAAAGCTTTAAGGTATCAGGATATGATGCCGTAGCAAAGGAGGAAGGGGCCGAAATTAAAAATTTTGACAGCGAAGGAGTTGTGGCAGTTCAACCGGAGAGCAAGTGTGAGGATAATATGTATCTTGCAAAGCCTATTTTTGATGCCGATGTAGTTATCAATCTGCCCAAGCTGAAAACCCATTCAGCGGCCATTTATACAGGGGCAGTAAAAAATCTATTTGGCTGCATACCGGGCTTAAGGAAGGCCAAATATCATAAAATGGCCCCAGACCAGGGGGATTTTGGTCAAATTATAGCTGATATCCATAGGGCTACTAAATTTAGCTTACATATTATGGACGGTATTCAAGCTATGCAGGGGGAGGGACCAACGGCCGGGGAGATCTATCAGGCTAATAAGATCTTAATTAGCACTGATCCCCTGGCATTAGATGCCATAGCCGCCAAGATGATTGGAATGGAGCTAGCGGATATTCCTATACTAGTAACGGCCCGTGACAGGAGACTGGGGGAAGGCAGCTTAGAAAACATTAAAATAGAGGGGGATTATCAATTAATTCCTAAATTAGATCAGTTTCATTTCCCTAAAGGCTATAGAAGGACCAAGAAGGTAAATTCCCGAATCATCGTTAAGGTGATCGATTTTTTAAGGACCCAGCCAAGGGTGAATATGAAAAAATGCAAGGGCTGTAATGTATGTGTAGAGAGCTGTCCTGTAAAAGCCATCCATCAGAACACAAAGATCATCAATTATCAAAGGTGTATTGAATGTATGTGCTGTCATGAGCTCTGTATGCACAGGGCTGTAGATTTAAAGAAAAAAAATTTCTTAGCTGATATCGTCACCAGTCTCTATCGGGGGCGGTATAGATAAAAATGCTTTATGAAAAACCAGCATGCTCAAAGGGCCTGCTGGTTTTTTAAAGAAAGCAATGGAAAGCTAACTTGACATCTATGGGATAAAGCTCTATAATAATAATGTAAAGCATACTTTCCATAATCATATACAAGGAGCGAAGCAATGAAAAACAGGTTAGAAGAAATCAGAAAAAAACGTGGGATCAAGCAAGAAGAGCTGGCAGAATCGCTAGGTGTATCTCGACAAACCATAGGTTCTTTAGAGAATGGAAGATACAATCCATCTATTATGCTGGCTTTTAAAATTGCTCGATACTTTGATATGGCAATAGAAGAAATTTTTATTTATGAGGAGGAAGCAAAATGAAAAAGAGAGATGTGATTTCCCTGGGTATATTGTTTCTATGTGGTGCGGTTTTTGTATTGCTGTCCCTTTTCAATAAAGAACTGGTCCATGGTTCAACTATTTTTGCCACGGGAATTTCCTTTATGGCTGGTGCTGTTATTGCAGTTGCAAAACGATTCTATTGGCAAAGGCCAAAGAATAAGCCCACCTATGATAAATGTCTCCATGATGAAAAAATCAATTTGAATGATGAAAGGAAAGTAATGCTAAGGCAAAAATCAGGGCAAATTAGTTATATCATTATGTTTTACGTCTTAACCATTGTCAATTTGATCTTTACCTTTGCGGGGGTAGAAAAATGGATTATTTTAACCCTTTGGGGCGTCATTCTATTTCAATATGTCTGTGGTCTTTTGGTATATAAAAATCTGTCTGCAAAAATGTAATAGACAACTCAAAACTTATACAATAAATTGTATTGACAATGTGACTTGGTAGTCATATAATGAAAACAACACTACATGACTACCGGGTCGTATTATAAATTTTTTTTACTTAGAATATGACTACCCAGTCATTAAAGGAGGATGAATATGCCGAAACAGACTTTCTTTAATTTGCCCCAGGAAAAGAGAAATCGAATTATAGAAGTAGCCATTGATGAATTTGCACAGAATAGCTTTTTAAATGCCAGTATTTCTAAAATTGCTGAAAACTCCAATACTGCCAAGGGAAGCATGTATCAATATTTTGAGAATAAAAAGGACCTATATAAATATGTATTAGAAATTTCTGCCTTAAAGAAACAAAACTATTTAATGGACTGTCTAAAGGATCTGGATCATTTATACTTTATCGATATCATCAGGGAACTATACATAAAAGGCCTGGAGTTTGCAGGGGATAACCCTAAGCTAGCCAGCATAGCAAACAATTTCACTAAGGAGGGGGATGCGAAATTTAAAGAAGAAATTATGGGAGCAGGTACAACCAAAAGCAATCAATTTTTTGAGATTCTTATTACAAAGGCAAAGGAAAAGGGTCAAATTAATCCCGAAATTGATACAAAGGTTGGGGCCTATCTTATTACTAACCTACATGCTTCACTTCTAGACAATCTACTCACCTATATGCAATATGAAGAGCTGTTGCAAAACAAAGAGAAACTATTAGATAATGTGGAAAAAATCCTGTATATTATGGAGAATGGCTTTAAAAAATAGAAAGGGAGCAAAATTTTCCTTAATTACCCTAAAGAATGGAGGGATTTATATGATAAAAGTTTCAAATCTGTATCATTCCTATACCAAGGATGAGAACTATGCAGTGAAGGATGTAAGCTTTGAAATTAATAAGGGGGAGATTTTTGGCTTTTTAGGTCCCAGTGGAGCTGGAAAATCAACGACCCAAAACATTCTTATCGGTCTTTTACCCCTGCAGAAGGGATCGGTTTTGATTGATGGAAAAGACATTAAGAAAAGTACACGGGAGCTATTCAATGCAATTGGAGTTTCCTTTGAAAGGCCCAATGTCTATAAAAAGCTTACTGGGGTAGAAAATTTAGAGTTTTACAGTGAAATGTTCAATGTCCCTACAGTGGATCCAATGAAGCTTCTGAAGATGGTGGGATTAGAGGAGGCTGCCTATAAAAAGGCAGGGGGATATTCCAAGGGAATGCTCCAAAGGTTAGTATTTGCAAGATCCATGATTAATCAGCCTACAATATGGTTTCTAGATGAACCCACTTCTGGCCTTGATCCCTATACCACAAGTATTATCAAAGGAATTATTAAAGAAAAACAGCAGCAGGGTACTACTGTATTTTTGACAACCCATAATATGCACATTGCCGAAGAATTATGTGACAGGGTGGCATTTATTACAAAGGGACAAATCAGTGCCATAGATTCCCCCAGAAGCCTAAAACTAAAGTATGGGGAACGGTTGGTCAACATTGAATATCGGCCAGAGGGTGGTACGCTAAAAAAAGAGCTGCTGTCTTTAGTTGACGAAAAACACAAGGATCGGATCAATGAACTTGTGGCAAAGGCTAAAATAGAAACCATGCATACCCAAGAAGCCACTCTGGAGCAAATCTTCATCAAGATAACCGGCGAGGAGTTGAAATAATATGAATCGATTGATGGGACTCTTGAAAAAGGATTTTAAAATCGCCTTTAGAAATTTCTTTTTCCTAATTGTAGTGGTGGTGGCAGTTATCTTAATCTTAGTTACCAACTTCTTAATACCCCAGGAGGTAAGGATGGATTCCAGAATCTACTATACTGTAGAAGGGAAGCAGCAGGGAGAAATTCAGCCAATTATCCAAGTCTTTCAGCAGCAGGAAGGCAATCGACAGGTGGAAGGGAAAGATGAGATTATTAAGGAAATGAAAGAAGATCGAGAAGCAATGGGACTGGTAATTAAAGTAGACGAAGAAAAGAAGCCCACCTTTGAAATTATCTTGCAGGGATACGAGAGTGAACAAAGTAAAAATGCTTTTATTTTGTATCTTGAGTCCATTCTGAATTCAGACCAGGTAAACCGTGATATTGAAACAGTGGTATTAAAGGAGGCAATTGACAATGAAGAGATTCCTTTTAATAAGCGCTTTGTTCCCCTTATGATTTTAAATGAGCCGGTGATGTTAGGATTTATCCTTCTTGCTACCTTAATTTTCATGGAAAAAGATGAAGATACCATAAAGGCCTACCTGGTTTCCCCTGGAGGCTTAATAGAATATCTGGGAGCCAAGGTAATCTTAATTGCCGTATTAGGCTTGATATCGACCCTATTGATTACCCTATTTACAATTGGACTCAACGTTAATTGGCCAATGCTTCTAACCATAACCATAGCAGGCAGCCTATTCAGCTCTACCATTGCCATGTTTCTGGCTAGCTTTTTTGACAGCATTTCAAAGGCCATGGTATGGGTTTTAGGGGTAAGCATATTGCTTACAGCACCTATGATTTCTTATTTTGTACCCAGCTTTGCCCCAAGGGTAATAACGGCTATTCCCACCTACAGCCTTATGTTTGCCATAAGGGAAGCTCTGTTTCCAGGAACAAATCAGACCATATATTTTGAAAGCATGCTGACCCTTATCATCATTAGCGCTGTGTTGTTCGGTCTATCCATTTTATCCTATAGACACAGCCTGTTAAGGGATTAAGGAGGTGCCAAATTAAAATGAAAAGAATTTTATCAATATTTAAAAGGGATGTAAAGAGTGGAACGAGGGAATTTCTTCTGCTGTACATGATGTTAGCCCCGATGATCTTTGCCTTAGCCCTACGTTTTTTTATCCCCAGTGTAGATGCCATTTCTTTTCAATTTGCACTGGATGAAGAGCTAAATCCCCAGGTAATAGAAGCCTTTAAACAATATGGGGAGACTGAGCTTTTTAAGGGAAGAACCCTAATAGAAGAGCGAGTCAATAAAATAGATGATATAATCGGGATCACCCAAAATGATAAAGGTAAATATATCGTTATAGTCGAGGGAAATGAACAGGAAAGCTCAAAATACATTGCCCAACAAATACTGAATAAGCTTGAGGGAGCAGGGGATACAATTGATGTGAGTACTAGTGATATCGGCAAAGAAATGTCCTCTGTGGCAATCTACGGCACCAGTGCAGTGATTATAGTCGCAATTATACTGGCAGGAATGGTTATAGGATTAAATATTGTTGAGGAGAAGGAATCAAGAACAATCAGTGCTTTGACCGTTAGCCCCATGGGAAGAATGGAATTTATCCTGGGAAAAAGTCTGATAGGATTTATCCTGCCTATTGTAGAGACAGTGATTATTTTGTGGATTCTAGGAATTACAGAGATAAATCTAGGAATGATCCTTGTCATGACCATTGCCAGCTCCTTAGTGGCCATCAACATGGGCTTTCTTATGGGGGTTATCAGCAATAACCAGATTTCGGCCATTGCCAATATGAAATTTTTATTGATTATCGTTTCGGCATCCTTCATAGGTGCAGTGGTTTTACCACAGCATCTACACGTGTTTCTATATTGGTCACCCATATATTGGAGCACAATTGGGTTAACAAAGATAGTTGTAAACGGTGCGGAATGGAGCCATATTGTCCAATATACTCTCTGGATTGCTGCCTTGACAGCCTTACTGTTTATTGCTTTTAGAAAAAAGATAGCCAAGGGATTAGCCTAATATGAAACTAATAACAAAAGATTACAAATAGGATATCAGATGAGTTATAAGAGCGGTATGTTCTCTACACAAATGATAGAAAACCAGTGGAACAAAAAGCAGCTTTTTCTCTTTGCCGTAGGTTGTGTTATGGCTACGGTAATTTTCTTAACAATTGTGGCATTTATTGGAAGTCTATTGAGCAGCTTTTTACCGAAGGCTATTGTGCAATTCTTGAATGTGGCTGTTGGTATTATACTAATTTTCTTTGGGATAAGTCTTTTATTTAAAAAGGATAGGGACAAAGCAACTGCCTGATAATCCTTCTTTCTTCTTGGTATGATGAAGTTAATCAGTCAAAAAATGCACCTCCAAAAGCTAGATTTTTTATCTAACTTTTGGGGTGCACTGCATTTAAGGTCTTTTTTAATTGTTCCAATCTCTTTTGCTATATTGTTGAGCATTAACCCGTTCCATAAAGGCTTCCATATCCATTACATTTTTAGTAGGTAAAGTAGCCTTAAAGCTCTTTAGCACCTTAGTTGTATTATGGGTGACAAAATCGAATGCCATTCTCTCTCCACCATCGGTAATGTCTAGGTTCAGCATTACAGAAGATTCATAGGTACTGCTATTTACTTTTTCTAATTCTACGGTTAGTTTTGTATCCTTTGCATACTTTTCTAGTTCACTTCGGAGCTCTGCCATCGTAGTGGTGACCATCGCTTTGTATTGGTCTTTATTTGCATTAACCTCAGTAACAACTTGATCAATGTATACATCTAGGTTTGCAAGTTCATTTTGAGCTTGTGTAATAATTTCCATGTTTCCACCATAAAGCTCATTTGCAGATTCAAAATAGAATGGTATAAAGGTTTTATAAAACTCTCCTACTTCGGTTACATGATCTATGGTGTAATTAAGGAAGCTTTCAACCAATTTTAAAAGGTCCAGGGCACTAATTGATAATGTATATTTATTATTATCGTGACTGATTAAATCTAAGCCACTGTCAAAATTCTTGTATATATTTGCTGACTTAATTAAATAGGGGTAATAGCTTTTTTGAATTTTTTCCTGCTTATCAAGTAATTTCTCTGGGTCTAATAATTCTTCCATGCCTTCGCGGAAAGATTCTAGTTCTGTTTCGCTCATCACTGCTGATAATTCAAGATTCTCTAAGTAGAAATCGATAAGCTGCTCATTAGTAAAGCTAATATATTGAGCATCTCCAAAGGCATAAGCAAAGGCTGCATCAATTTCTTGTCTAGGTACATCGGCAAATTTGCTAATGACTTTTTTCATGTCATCAATTTTTATGTAATGAATTTCACCATTAGAAACCATAGACATGAAAAGAATTTTTTGATTATTATTCTTATTATTAAGGAACAATGAAAGCTCATAGTTCATTGTTGTAATATCTTGTTTAATTTCATATTTGATAGAATAGTTTTTAAGGGCATCTAGCACCAATAATGCTTCATCATCCATGATGTCTTCTGGCATCTCTTTAATATCAAGAGAAATTTCTCCATTTGATTGATAGGTTTCTATTTTATTCATTTCGTTCATTAGTTTAATAAAGCCCAATTCATCCTTTGCCAGATGACCTGATGAACAACCGGTTGCAAATAAAGAAACCATAAAGATCACAATAACACTACTGATAATTTTACTATATTTCCTCATGTTTACACACTCCTTATGTATAATATATTTTCAAAAAAATAGCTCTATAGTTGTATACTACCATGTACAGCATTATATTTCAACCAAAGTATGTCAATTCAGTAGTATAGTAGTGTATCCAGAGTTCCCCCAAAAGCTACCTTTCTAAGGTCTTAGATTTATCCGACAAAATTTTTATAGAATTTTTTGTCGTCAGCATCGTCACTTGCAGCCATAAAACTTTCCTGCCGCAACAATATCGCTGTTAAGCCAGCGATAATGTGGTATAGCCGCTTTGTTTTGTAAGAACAGTTATATAGCTGGGCTGCCTTGAATATGATATTTTAGTATTAGCAATAGAAGGTTAGAGGTGGGAATATGAAAAGGTTATGTTTAGAGGAAATCCTTCAGTCAATAGATGGACGTATTTATAATGGGAAAAAAACCAGTATTATCAATGCCGTAGCCAATTCTTTTCAAAAAGATGTAAACAGTAATACATTATATTTTCTTTTCAATTCCAGAGGGTTAAATCGTAGGGGGATTTCAGGCAAAGATGCTATAGTAGTTACAGAGACCCCTGCCTATTTTTCTCGAACAAAGAACCATCAGCTTACAGTGATTGGAGTGAAAAATATAAATGATGCCTATTGGAATTTTATTCGATACTATCGAAGTTTATTCAATATTCCTGTAATAGGAGTAACCGGAACCTGTGGTAAAACAACCACAACCGAGATGATTAAAACCATTTTATCAGTTAAGTATAAAACCCAATCAACCTATGATGGCTTAAATGGGTTATCCTATAATCTGCAATATTTACTCGGTATTGATGAAAGCATCGAAGCAGCCGTATTTGAGCTGGGGGTTTCTCAGCCTGGATGTATTACCGAAAGCTGTACCTATTTCCAACCCCAGGTCGGTGTGTTACTAAACATTGGCGTTTATCATTTGCAGGGCTGTGGGACTATGGACAACTATATTAAAGCAAAGGCAGAAATACTAAATGGGATGGGAAACAGGGGAAAGCTTATTATTAATATAGATGATGAGAATATAAAAAAGATAGATTACAGTCTCTTTAAGGGAGATATAATAACCATTGGATTAGAGGCAAAGGGTCAATTCTGGGCAGACAACATAAATTATGCTGGTGAAGGAATGGCCTTTACGCTATATCACCGGAATAAATCCTATTCAGGATATATTCCAGGCTACGGTAAGCACAATGTATATAACGCCATGGCGGCTGTGGCAGCAGCCCATGCTATTGGTATTTCAATTGAAGAGGCAATTGATTCATTGGCAGCATTTAAGCAAATGCGAAAGCATCTGCAGTTTGCTAATGGCTTCAATGGATGTAGTATTATTGACGACACCTGGAACTGCACCCCCGATTCCATAGCTGCTGCCCTGGAGGTGCTACGGGATATGGGTAAGGAAAAGAAAAAGATTGCGGTAATTGGCTATATGCCTCGATTAGGAGCCAATGGCAAGGATGAATACCTAAAAATAGGGGAAAGGGTTGTTAAAGCAGGAATAGATCTGTTAATTGTAATCGGTAAAGAAGCAGAGGCCATAGGGAAAAGGGCAGCAGAGGCAGGCATTGAGAAAAAGTATATCTATTATTGCAATACAGGTTATGAAGTATTTAGTGCATTAAGTACTACTGTTGATATAAATACCCTTGTCCTATTTAAGTTTCCATATAAATGCCGATTAAGTAAAATTCCGTCGTTTCGGTATTTAATGAAAAAGATGATACTATCTTAATTATTGTTTTAAATTTTATGTGCCGACCAGTTCGATAAAAGAAGAAGGAGAGAAACTAAGGAAGTAAAAGTATGGAAAAAGTAAACCTGATTGAAAAGCTTAGTCTGGTAAAGACGTTTTGGAACCCCAAAATAGTTGGAGATTTAAATGAATCCCATATTAAGCTTGCCAAATTTAAAGGAGAGTTTGTTTGACATCATCATGATAATGAGGACGAGCTATTTTTTATAATCAAAGGGAATTTGTTGATTAAATTTAAGGATAGGGAGGTAACCCTGTCAGAAGGTGAATTTATCGTTATTCCCAAGGGGGAGGTACATATGCCTGTGGCAGAAGAAGAGGTACACGTTATGCTGATAGAACCGAAGTCCACCTTAAGCACAGGGATATTGTCAATGAGAAGACTGTGGAAAATCTGGACAGGATATAGCGGAAGGAGAAATGAATGGGCGTGTAGAACATAATTGTATCATTATCTTGGGAGATAGACTTCGTATATTGTAGATTTAATTATAAAAGGGGGTTAATAAAATGAACGATGTACTAAAGCAATTAAAGGACAGAAAATCAGTGAGAGTATATGAAGATAGGCCAATAGCCCCAGAGCTAAAGGAAGAAATCCTTAAGGCTGCCTTTGAAGCACCAACTGCAGGGGGGATGATGCTGTACAGTATCCTTGATATTACTGATCAGAATGTAAAGGAGAAACTGGCTGTAACCTGTGATAACCAGCCCTTTATTGCAAAGGCCCCCTTGATATTGATTTTCCTTGCTGATTATCAAAGATGGTATGATGCTTTCACCCATGCAGAATGTAATCAAAGGAAGCCCGGAGAGGGAGATATTCTGCTTGCCTGTGCCGATGCAATCATAGCTGCCCACAATACTGTGGTGGCAGCGGAATCCTTAGGAATCGGCTCCTGCTATATCGGTGATATAATTGAGAACTGTGAAACTGTGAAGGAACTGTTAGCCCTTCCTGACTATGTTTTACCTGCTGCAATGCTGGTATATGGTTATCCTGTCGAGGCTCAAAAAAACAGGAAAAAGCCTGTCCGATTTGAAAAGGAGTACCTGGTCTTTGAAAACAAATATCATAACCTAACAAAGGAAGCCCATATGGAAATGCAGCGAATTAAAAACGAAAAGTCAGGCTTCACCGATCGAAATATTAGTGAGGGCATTAAAGCCCTATGTAACCGTAAGTATATGTCGGCTTTTTCCCTGGAAATGAATCGATCAGCAAAAGAATACCTTAAAAAGTTCAGGGAGAAGTAAAGTATATTTTGAAGAAAAATACAATAGCAATGGTAGTAAAACGCTAGAATATCAGGAGGTTACAATGAAAATAGAAAGAAATACGCCAATTGATGCAGTTGAATTAGATGATTTATTAAAAACAATGGGATGGGGAGTAAGCCCGATTGAAAAGCTTGAAAGCTCTTTAAAATTAACCTGGGGCTGGATTACAGCCCGAGACGAGTCAAATAAGCTGGTTGGCTTTGTACAAATTCTTTCAGATGGAATTAAGCACGGGTATATATTAAGGTTGCTTGTTCATAAGGACTATCAGGGCCAGGGGATTGGCACAAGAATTCTTGAAAATTTAATGGAACTGCTTAAGGAAAACAAATTAAATCCCGTGCTTATAACAAAGCCAGCCGAGGAGGGCTTTTATAACAGATTTGGGTTAGCCAGAGAAAATAATGGATTCATATCCCTATTTAAGTGGGAATAATGGGAATACCTTCTCTTGATTTTTAAAATAGCCATTCCCAATGAAAAAAATGCAAAGGAACCCCACTACAGTTTTTTAACAATAGTGGGGTTACAATTACCTATTTTCTAAATAGGCCTCTAGGGTTAAATCCTTTTCAAAAATTTCATGAGCCGCCTCTTTACCAACATAGCGAAGATGCCAAGGCTCATAGCTATAGCCTGTTAAATCCTCTTTACCTTTTTGGTATCTAATAATAAAACCATATCGATGTGCATTTTTTGCCACCCATTTTCCTTCTCTAGTCTCACCGAATTTCTGAGATAATGAGAAACTAGCACTTTCACTTGTAATATCAATGGCTAATCCAGTTTGATGCTCGCTGTGACCAGGCTTAGCACTGATTTTATTGGCTTCAGTCTCACCTAATCGCTCAACATGTCCCGTATAAACAGTTTCCTGACGGCTGTAGGAACGATAGCCCGATACAGCAAAAAGATAGAATCCCGCTTCCTCAGCTCCCGCAAACAGCTCCTCAAGAGCAGCGGCTGCTACCTGCCTCATGTTTTGTTTTGGGTCGGGACCTTCAAAGCTAAATCTCACATTAGGAACAGTTAAATCATCAGGAGTATAATCTGGAGCTAGACTTGTCTCCTTATTAACTAAAATAAGCATGTCAGCATCATCATTTAATGACTGGCCTGACCCCTTATTTTCAGAATTGGATTGGTCAGGTGGGTCCTCTGCTAGGTCCTCCTCCCCATCTGGTTCCTCTTGATCGGACGGCTCCTCCTCTACAGGGGAATTATCTCCATTATCTATTTCCTCTGAAATTGATTGGTTACCCTGCTCCGTATGAATCCTTGCATCCAACTGAGTAATATTTAAAAGTGCAAAGATAATAAATAAAGGTACAATTAGTACAAATATAATCACTATTTTTCTTTTAGACATAGGGGTTACTCCTTCTATTCAACCTTTATTGATAAACAGACATTGGCCTTACCCAAATATCAATCAACATCCCCTTAAATGGCGTAATTGATAAGTATAATTATAAGAGAATGATGTTTCAAGGCTTCGATAGAAAGCATCTAAATTTTAAATAATTTGTATCCAATTTGTAAATTATATAGTTAGTCAATGGGGTAAAATGTAATTGTTAAGGTAAGGAGAGACAGAAATGGCTAAAAAGAGAATACTGATTATAGAAGGCGAAAAACCAATATCTGACTTGCTTGCGTATACCCTGAAAAAGGAGGGATTTGCCCCTAAGGCTGCCCTCGATGGAGAACAGGGCTTACGGCTTGTTAAGAAATTTAATCCCCATATGATTATCATGGATTTGATGCTGCCTGATCTAAATGGCTTTGAACTTTGTAAAATCATAACAAAGGATTCAATTATTCCAATCATTATCATTACGGCAAAATCAGATACTATTGATAAAATCCTGGGGCTTGAATTGGGAGCCGACGATTTCATAACAAAACCCTTCGACATTAGGGAGGTCATAGCAAGGATTAAAGCAATTTTTAGAAGGATTGAATTAACCACCGAACAACAGGAGCTAAATCAAGCCGAGGGCATCAAAATAGGGGCTGATATTGAAATTTTGAAAAATAAGCGTGAGGTGCTAAAAAATAATCATAGAATAGTGCTTACCAATAAAGAATATGAGCTGCTGGTATTTCTTGCAGAAAATAAAGGAAGGATATTTTCAAGGACAGAGCTTTTGGACAAGGTATGGGGGTACGAATTTGTTGGTGATACACGGACTGTCGATATTCATGTACAGCGGTTGCGGAAAAAGCTTGATGGACACAAAGAAACATCCTTGATTGAGACTGTTTTTGGAATTGGATATAAAATTCCTTAGGTCTGGCACTTTTAGTACACCCTATGTTGACGAAATCTAGACTTGTGTTAGTATTATTAGTAAGAATATAATTTCACTAAAAAGGAGGAGTAAAGATGATAAAGCGATTTGTTGCTGCAATAATTGCCGTCAGCCTCATATTATCCATGGCGGCCTTTGCCTTCGGAGCCAATGAGTCCCCTATACAGGTAACATTAAATGATGAAAAAATAATATTAGATAATGGAATTTATCTCAATGAAGCAGGGCAGTTGATGACCCCGTTGCGCCAGTTGGCCGAAACCTTGGACTATCAAGTTATATGGAACCCCGAGGATAAAAGTGTAGACCTCTCAAAAGACGAAGAAACCATTCAGCTAAGGATTGGAGAAGCCAATGTGAAGGTTAATGGTGAGTCAATGACATTAGGGGCAGAGGCTGTTATAAAGGGCAATAAAACCTTTATTCCGGTTTCATTCCTTAGCGATGCAATGGATCTCGTTGTAGGATGGGATGCTAAAACCCAGGGCCTCAAAATAAAGCAAGAGAAGGAAAATGTGGAGGACTACTTTATTCAATCTGAGGATAAAGCCCTTCATAATCAACTAGATAATTATCTTATGGCACTAGAGAAGCATCATAATTTCCATGGCAGCGTGCTGGTGGCCAAGGACGGGAAGGTTTTACTTAACCAAGGCTATGGTTATGGCGACTTTAGCCAGCTGACAAAAAATAAATCCCAAACTGAATTTGCCATAGGCTCTGTCACAAAGCAGTTTACTGCCATGGCTATTATGCAGCTTTATAAAAGGGGATTATTGAAGGTAGAAGATCCGATTTCAAATTATTTTCCAGATTTCCCTAATGGCGATAAGATTACAATACATCACCTTCTAACCCATACCTCTGGCTTAGTAAATTATACAGATTTAGCGGAAGCCTATGAATTGAGCCTAAAAGAGCAGAATCCAGCTGGCATTTTGAACCTTATTAAGGATAAGCCGCTACAATTTCAGCCCGGATCAACATTCCTATACAATAATACTGGATATTTATTGTTAAGTATGATTGTGGAAAAGGTAAGTGGCATGAGCTACGAGGCTTTTTTGAAGGAAAACATATTTGCTCCGCTTAATATGAACAATATAGGACTATCCTATGGAGAAGACAATAAAACTCACGATGCAACAGCCTATACGGGCTACTTGGAAGTAATTCCTGTAGACGATGAACCCTTACTAAGAATTGCCTATGGTGCTGGAAGCTTGTACGCTACGACAGAGGACTTGTATCGATGGGATCGTGCCTTAAATACAGAGCAGTTAGTGAAAAAGGAAACCCTAGAAAAGATGTTCACTGGCCATGTGGCCGCACCGGGCTTAGGAGAATATGCCTATGGTTGGATGGTTGATGACAAGGACCTAGGCAGCGTTCAATTCCATAACGGGCTAACCTTTGGATTCAGCTCCAATTTTGCTAGATATATAGATCAGGGGCTTACCATCATCGTTTTAACAAACAACCGTGGCTTTGATACCATGGGCCTTACCGATACCCTGGCTGCTATTGCCTCTAATCAAGCTTATGAAATGCCTAAGCCTAAGAAAGAAATTGAAATAGCCGATAAAACCCGCTATGATGGCTATGCGGGAAAATACAGCATGGGATCAGGTGTTGATATTACCATAACAAGGGTAGATGATAAACTTTTTGCTCAAGTTACGGGGGACGGAACTTATGAAATATATCCTGAAGCAGAAAATAAGTTCTTCTATAAAGTAGTTAATGCCAATATTACTTTTATTACCAATGAGGAGGGAGAGGCCACCAAGCTTCTTTTTGAACAAAATGGCCAGAAAATTGTTGCCCAAAATGAAAAGTTTAAGGAAGAAAAAGTTCCAGCAGATATTGACCCTGCCCTTTATGATCAATACGTGGGGGTATATGAGCTGTTCCCCGGTTTTAACCTTACCATTACAAAGGATAACGATGGGATTTATGCCATGGCAACAGGACAAACGGTCTTTGAGATCTTTCCAGAATCAGAAACCGAGTATTTCTATAGGGCGGTTGATGCCCAAATCACCTTTGTAAAAAATGATAAGGGTCAGGTAACTGGTCTAGTGCTGCATCAAAATGGTCAAGATATGCCAGGGAATAAAATTAAATAGGTTAAGATATATTTCTGACATAATATGAAAAATTAGAATGACTGATAATTTAAATCGGTCATTCTTTTTGTGTGTTATCGGAAAGTTCAACTTTTTTAGCTAATGCCGTAGAGTATCGCCACTTGCGACTAAAAATCGCTTTTCACAACAGCTTTATGTGCAAGCTCTTAAACTTCATAAAAAATTCTAGCGTTGTTCACAGTAAGGACACAATTAAGGCTTACACTAAAGATGTACAAAAAATCATTTAGGGAGGATTGAACATGAAAAGAATTTTATCAGCAGCATTAGCTTTTGCCATGTCAACAGCAGTATTTACTGTCCCTGTTTCAGCCCATGAACAAACAGCAGAGGAAGGTATGACCACTGAGATGAGGGTAATTAGTCGCCAGACAGTAGAAGAGCAAGAGCTAAAGGGTATCGTTAAAGAGGTGAGAGACTTTGAACTGGTAGTGGAGGATTCAGAGGGACAGGAATACATAGTCCCCATAGCAGCTTTTAAGGACATAGAGGAATACAAAGATGCTAACATTAAATCAGGAGATAAAATTGAGTTAAAAGGAAATGAGATCTCTAATGCAAACATAAACTATATTGCAGTGGAGCCCCTGGATTTGATAGAATTAGAAGAAGCAAGCCCCGTAAAACATGTGGCAGAAGATCTTACAATAAAGCCAGCTGCCAAGATTGTAGTTAATGTGGCTGAAGAAGACAAAGCGCTTGAAGAGGCCCCTTTAACACTAATAGATAGTATTAAGGCGGTTGAAACAGTCAGGGCAGCTACAATTAATAGGGCAGCAATCGAGCTGAAGGAAGGGTCACAAATGCTGGAGAAGGCTCCTATGCTCACCATTCAAGCAGCACCAATTGAGGGGAATATATTCTTAGCCAATGAAATTACCGTTAATGACATCACCATTACTTTTTCTCAAGTGATGGAGGCAGCTCCTGCTTTAATAAAGATTGAAAAATAGTTTATAGACAACTAACCAATACCTGCTTATGAAATCGTAAGCAGGTATTGGTATTTGATTTTTGAGGAGGAGATCTTTTAATGAACAGAAACCTGCTCATTATTGAGGATGAAAAAAGGATGAGAGAGATTCTTGTCGATTATTTTAAAAAAGAGGATTACCATATATTTGAGGCTGAAAATGGCAGAGAAGCCCTAAGCTTGTTTGAAAACAACACCATACATCTGGTTATTTTGGATATTATGATACCTGAAATAGATGGCTGGGCTGTGTGTAAAAGGATACGAAAGGATTCCGGAGTACCGATTATTATGTTGACAGCCCGTTCAGATGAGGATGATAAGCTAATGGGATATGAGCTGGGAGCAGATGATTATGTAACCAAGCCCTTTAGTCCCAGGGTGTTGGTAGCAAAGTCTAAAATGCTGCTAAAAAGAGTAGAAGGGAATGTTGGTAATGACAGTAATTATATGAATTGGGCTAATATTGAAGTTAACAGGCTGTCTCGTACCGTAAGAGTGGAAGATGAACTATTGGAACTGACACCAAAGGAATTTGATCTTTTGGTGTATTTGATTGAAAACAAGGAGATGGTATTAACAAGAGAAAGTATTTTAAACCATGTATGGGGCTACGATTATTTTGGGGACCTCAGAACCATTGATACCCACATTAAAAAGCTTAGATGCAAGCTGAAGGATAAGGCAAAGCATATCAGTACCATTAATCGAATTGGCTACAAATTCGAGGTGAACAAATGAAAATGAAAAAGACAGGGATTACTTTAAAGCTTTTTATAGTGACAACAATCTTTTTTATGCTATTTCTTCTGGTTGTGGCCGTAAGTCAATCTATGTTTTTTGAAGGGTTCTATATTCGGCAAAAGATCGGAAGATTGGAAAAAAGCATTATAGAATTTACACAAAGGTATGATGGGGAAGCCTGGGATCAAGTGAAAATAACAAAGAATATCAGTAAATTTATTGATGAAAACAATGCTCAGGTAGCCATATTAAATGAAAATGGTGCAGTAAAGCATCTGCCCACCTTTAATATGGTTATCGAAACTAAGAATAGTGATACGATTATGGTTCCCATAAATAATATGAACTTAATAGATAGCATTAAACAATTAAAGCTCTCAGTGGGGGATTCAATAACCATAACCGGGGTATATGGCGCAGGACAGCAAGGGGTGATTTACCCCTATCGTATTGAAAATAACAGCTACAGTTGGGAGGCGACACATGAGGGAGTAGATATAGAAAAGACGCAAAGAGCGATCCCAGCTGAGGACGAAATCAAGGTGTATAAAGATAAAATCCCGCTACAGCACATTTCTCCAGGCTTAGAAAATGAGATCTCTACAGTTAGAATCAGCCGCTTGCAGGCTGAACTGATCTATATTGATATGCAAGAAATTAAGGGGACCATAAAGGAGTTAAACTTTCCGGAACAAAAGGATTTTATGATGCCCTACAGGGAAAACATGCTTTGGTCTGCCATTGACAATTGGTTTTGGCTGTCGAAAAGTAGTGATTTTACATTGAAAGATGATGGGCTCATAACCTACCAATATGTAAGTCCAATAAATGGAATTGAAAATATCGTAATGGTTAAGCCGATCTTTGAAAATGGGCAGATAAAGGAAATGGTATTTGCCATGTCTTCCTTGCAGCCAGTGGGAGAAGCCATAGGGGTGATGAAGGATTATTATATCTACGGATTAATCGTTGCTTTAATGGTGATACTTACGCTAGCTTATTTTTATTCCAGGCTGATCACTACCTCATTGATAAAAATCAATAGTGTAGCAGTAAAAATGGCAGAGTTGGATTTTTCCGAAAAGTGCGATGTTACGTCCGATGATGAAATTGGGAATTTAGCTGCCAGCTTAAATGTACTTTCCACCAACCTTAAAAACAACATGAAAATTCTTCAGGATACAAATGAAAGGCTAAAGATTGAAATAGAAAAGGAGCGTAGTCTGGAGGCGATGAGAAAGGAATTTATCTCCAGCGTCTCCCATGAACTAAAAACTCCCCTGGGGATTATGAAGGGTTTTACCGAAGGGCTAAAGGATGGAGTTGCAATCGAAAAAAGGGATTATTATTTTGACGTGGTATTGGATGAAATAGAAAAGATGGACGCTCTGGTATTAGATATGTTAGATTTATCAAGACTTGAATCAAAGGCCTATGAGTTGTATTTAGAGGAATTTGATATCACCGAATTAATTGAAGAGGTTAAGCATCGGTTTTATCAACAGCTTGAAGAAGAAAACCTTAAGTTATATTTAAATGAAAAAAGAGAACTGTGGGTGTGGGCAGACAGAAGAAGAATTGAACAGGTAATTGTTAATGTTTTTACCAATGCTATTCGACATACCAAAAAGAATGGACATATTAAGATTGAAATAACAGAGAATGAAGCACACATCACTGTACTTTTGGAAAACGAAGGTGAGGCTATACCAGAAAACAAGCTAAAGCATATATGGGAGAGATTCTATCGAGTAGAAGCGGCCAGAGATCGTCAATCGGGAGGAACAGGCCTGGGCCTGTCCATCGTTAAAAATGTACTAGAGCTCCATGGAAGTAATTATGGAGTAAAAAATACCCATAATGGAGTTCTGTTTTATTTTACATTAAAAAAATCCATGAAAGAAGGAATTGTATCCCAGTACGACCAATATTAAAGAGAACTAGGTATAATGGAAAGGAAGTGGAAAGCATGACACAGCATATTGACTGGGAAAAGGCCATAAATAGCCGTAGATCAACCAGAAGCTATGAAATGGCCCCTGTTGATGAATCAGAAATGGCCCTGCTTCAAAGCTTCTCCAGGGAGATGAAGGTACCCTTTGAACACAATGTAAAGGTTCGTTTTTTAAAAGCTAAATCAGATAAAAAACTCTACACGGTTTTTACTGCGCCACCAGATAATATGGCCTTTGTGGCCAATACTGATCCAAGGTCTCTATCAGCAGTTGGCTTCATAGGGGAGATGATGATCTTGTTTTCCACAGACTTAGGGCTTGCAACCTGTTGGTATGGACATTATACCCTGGCTGAATTAGAAAAGGTAATGCCCCATCTTGGAAAATATGCTGAATTGAAAAACCCAAAATGGGGCTATGGCAAAGACCAAGTCAAAGGGGAGCGGGCTGTTTGTATAACCCCTGTCGGGTATTGGAAAACAGAAGGAGCTCGGCTATTGGACAGAATGCAGCAATCTCTCATAAGTTATAAGCGTAAGCCCCTACACACATTATTAAAGGAAGGGACTAAAGTAGAAAGTATTCCTCCGGAAATGCTATATGCCCTTGATCTAGCTCGAAAAGCCCCCTCTGCTGCCAATAGCCAGCACTGGCGATTTACAATTACTTCTGATTTTAAGACAGTTACCATAGCCATGCCTGTTGGCTATAAGCACATTAAGTGGGAACACCCAGATGTTGACATTGGAATTTGCGCCTGTCATTTTTGGCTGGGACTCAAGCTAAAAAATGTGGCGTGCCAGGTCTCATTAATCGAGGAACAGGGCCGGGCCCTATGGAGATTTGAGTGTCCTTGATCATTTAGACCTACAGATCAATAGATAAGTCTTATATTCCCTATAGATGGACGATACTTGATAGTAAATTACAATTAATGGGCTCAATTAATCATAGTAATGGGTCTATGTACAGATAAGGAGTTGACAATAATGAAGGAACTATGGGAATTATTTCTTACGTTTTCCCGTATGGGTGCATTTACCTTTGGCGGGGGCTATGCAATGCTACCGATCATTCAAAAAGAGATTGTAGAGAAGAGAAGCTGGGCAACCGATGAGGAAGTAATCGACTATTATGCCATCGGCCAGTGTACCCCAGGAATTATCGCTATTAATGTATCCACGTTTATTGGTTACAGGAGAAGGGGTGTTCCAGGGGCCTTAGCAGCCACCCTGGGCATGGTATTTCCTTCCCTTGTGATTATTACAACAATTGCCACATTTTTTCAACACTTTCAAGATTATGTCGTGGTTCAGCATGCTTTTTCGGGGATTAGAATTGTAGTGGTAGCATTAATCGTACATACAATCATGAAAATGTGGAAGCAGTCTGTTAAAAATTGGGTAGGAATTGGCTTATTTGCTCTATCCTTTATCGTGATTGCCTTTACTAAAATTTCTCCGATATACGTAATTGTCTTCTCGGCAATAATGGGAATTCTGACCACTGGGAAGAAGGGGGTTGAGGTAGAATGATATACCTGCAGCTATTTATTGAGTTCTTTAAAATAGGCCTCTTTTCTATAGGTGGTGGATTGGCAACCTTACCTTTTTTATATCATCTAGTTGAAAAATATGGTTGGATAACCTCAGAGGACCTGTTAAATATGATTGCCGTAGCTGAATCTACCCCAGGTCCCATCGGCATTAATACTGCCACCTTTATGGGGTATAAGACAGCAGGTATTCTGGGGGGAATCACTGCCACCGTGGGAATAGTCATCCCTTCTTTTATTATTATTATCCTAATTGCCCACTATTTTATGAAATTTAGTGAACATCCCATGGTTCGGGCAGGCTTCAACGGTGTCAGGCCAGCAGTTGTGGGATTAATTGGAGCAGCTGGATTTGAAGTAGTAAAGGTTGCCCTATTAAATGTAGAGCATTTCTTCAATACCAATGATTTCATTGGATTATTTAATTATAAGGCCCTACTGCTGTTTACTGTAATGCTGTTTTTAATACATCGGTATAAAAAGCATCCAATTCTCTACATTGTTGCTGCAGGAATCATAGGTGTTGTTTTTAAATATTAGTACCCTGCGTCAAATATAGAGACATTAGACCGCATTGAATACTATATTTTTACTTGAGGTGGTGTGATGAAGTCAATAGCAAATTGTATTTCTATAGCCAGAATCATTTTTGTACTCTTATTAATTTTTACCAGTCCCTTAAGTCTAGAATTTTACATGATATATTTTCTCTGTGGTATCAGTGATATACTTGATGGTTATATTGCGAGAAAGAAGAATATCGAGAGCAGATTGGGAGAAAAACTAGATTCATTAGCAGATTTGATTATGGTAGTTGTTCTAATGATTATCATATATCCAATTATTGATATTTCTGTTAAGTTCCATTATTGGGCTGCTGGAATTGCGGCAGTAAGAGTTATTTCTATCATCACAGCGTTTATTAAATATAAAACTTTTGGAATGCTACACACTTTTGGCAATAAAATTGCTGGCCTTATGTTATTTTTATTTCCTTTGACAATTAAATCTAATATATATCTATATTTACTTTGTATAGTTGGAAGCTTATCTGCAATCGAAGAATTAATTATCCATTTAATTTCAAAAGAACTAGATGTAAATAGAAAAAGCATGGTATTCAAAAATCACCCTTGACAAAAACAAAATAATTTAGTATATTAGAAATTACTAATATACTAATAAATATAAATGGGTGATGAGATGAAATTAAGTAAAAGAAAGGCAATAATATCAGAAGAATGTGTTGCCTGTGGCTCATGCATTGGCAGTTGTCCACGTCAGGCGATTTCTGTTCCCCTGGGAATTCGTGCCCAGGTGGATGAATTGAAATGTGTAGGGTGTGGAAAGTGTGTCCTTACCTGCCCTGCAGGTGTCATCAATATTGTAGAGAGGGCAGAGAGTGAGGGAGAACGCCATGAATAAATCATTCAAGCAGTGGTATGAATATCTTTGGTTTTTTTCTGCAATTTATTTGATTCTTGGCTTTTTTAATATCCTGTTTGCGTGGCTCGGATTGATTTGCTTTATCACACCGCTGGCCATTTCCTTGATTAAAGGGAACAAAGCCTATTGCAATCGATATTGCGGAAGAGGGCAGCTTTTTGAGTTGCTGGGGGGAAGATTAGGTCTTTCCAGAAAAAAGAATCCACCGAGATTTTTGCGTACCAAGTGGTTTCGGTATGGTTTTCTAGCTTTTTTTATGACCATGTTTGGCAGCATGCTTTATACAACCTATCTTGTATTTAAAGGGGCTGCTCTGCGAGAGGTAGTTACACTGCTATGGACATTTAAACTACCTTGGCATTGGGCGAATCCTTCAACAACCTTGCCAGGTATTCATCAATTTGCCTTTGGCTTTTACAGTGTGATGCTGACTTCTACTGTTCTTGGGTTGATTACCATGCTTTTATTTAAGCCCCGCTCCTGGTGTGTATATTGCCCCATGGGAACAATGACCCAAGGAATATGCCAACTAAAGCATAGAAAGGAAGAATATCATGGAAGAAAAGGCGAAAAAAATAGCAGCACTTCTAAAGGTACTGGCCAATGAAAATCGACTGCTCATTCTTTGTGAGCTGATTGAAGAACCAAAAACAGTTAGCAGGCTGGCAGAAAAAATCCCAAACATTACCCAGTCGGCTCTTTCACAGCATTTGGCCATCTTAAAGGCCCACGGTATTTTGGACTATGCCAAATCAGGACAGAGCATTACCTATTCCATTGCCGATGACCGGGTTGAAAGGGTCATTGAAGTGCTTAAAAGATATTATTGTGATATAGAAGTGTAGTTATAATATATGATAAGGTCGACAGGCTCGCTATTTTCAGCACTTGTCGATCTTTTTGTTTAGGTTCTTCAGTATGATAGACAGCAGCAAATTGGGACTTTACTTTGCTTTAGCAGCGTGATAAAATGACTAAAAAAACAAATCAAGTCATAAAGGATGAAATATATGCCTAAAATATTTACTGAAAAAGATAAGGAAAACATACGAGTGAAATTGCTGACTGTGGGAATGGAAATGCTTAAACAAAGGGGCTATAAAAATAGCCCGGTAGAAGACATTGCAAAATCGGCAGGGATTGCCAAGGGAACCTTTTATCAATTTTTTCCTTCCAAGGAGCAGCTTTATTATGAGATTATACGAGAAATTAGAGACAAAAACCGAGAGGAGATTGACGTTCTTGTTAGGGAGAACCCCCAATTGAGCCGAGGGGAATTGGCAGAATACCTTTACAGAAGGTACACCCAAACCAAGACCGTGTATCATTATTTTTCTACCGAAGAGCTAAATATCATTCTTCGCAAGCTTCCCCAACGGGCAGACATTACAGTAGAGGAAAGTAATGCATATGCAGCAGCAGTTTTTTCGCAATTAGCACATGTCAATTCAGTATATCAGGTAGCAGTAGTTGTCAATCTGATGAATATCATGGGGGCTTTTTCTGCAAACCTTGAACTGAGAAAGGGCCGAGAGGAAACCTTAAGGCTGCTGGCTGAAACATTGGCAAAGTATATTCTTAAAGAGTAGAAGGAGTGGGAGTTGTTGATGAAAGAAATGGATTTGTATCGAGAGAAGTATCCCCATCGTACCATGTCCATTTTGGGACATGATTTCAAGTATCGGTATCATGAAAATCCAAATGCCTCCGCAACTTTGGTGCTGCTAACAGGGGGAATCGGCCTTTCGGATTTATTCTTTTTGCATTATGTTGAATTTTCTAAGCATTATTCGGTGATTACCTTTGATTATCATGTAGACTATCAGGACATAAATCAGACTATACAGGCCATTGCTTTGCTTTTAGAACGACTGGAGGTAAAGGCGTATTTAGTTGGGCAATCTCTGGGAGGCTTTGTAGCCCAATTGATTGCAAAATATTATCCCCATGTGGTAAAGGGTCTAATTCTATCCAATACGGGTACCTTGTCCGTCAACCTCAATCAAGAGGGGAGGGCTTGCCTATCTAGCATGATGGACCGGCAACAAAAAATGCTAAAGGTCATTAAACTGCTACCTTTTCCTTTGATGAAGCGGCTCACTAAAAAAGCCGTGATGAAAAAGCTGACACATTGGCCTGAGCAGGAAACCAGGTTTATGAACTCACTAACTGATGAAATGTTGGTCATGCTTACTAAGAAATATGAAATCCATATGATCAAGCTGCTGCTGGATTTACAACAGCACTGGAATCTGACTGCAAAGGATTTTGAACAGCTTCAGGGAAGGGTACTCTTGATTCTATCTGAGGATGACCATACCTTTAATTCCAGTGTGAAGCTAGAATTGACAGATTTGATGCCTGAACCTGAAATCGTCACTGATATCACAGGAGGGCATCTGGCCCTTTTGCTGAAATTAGAAAAGTATGCAGGTAGTATCCAGGCCTTTTTAGACAGGGTAGAACAGAGCTGAAGCAGTAGAAAAATGCTAATTGATTTATTTGAATAGATTACTTTTAAATCTGGTATTTAGGCTGATTTCAATCAGACCTTCATGAATTGGTGATTTGTTATCGTGCTTTTTTTATCTACAAGTTTGTGTTATTCTTGTAAATGATAGGGATAGTTACGAGAAATTACATAAATATAGATAATAATGGAAAAAGATCGAAGTGAGAAGCCTAGGAAATAGAAGCAGCAATTAATTAAAGAGGCAATTACATATCAAGAATGACTCAAGAAATTCAACTAGATGAAATAAAACACTTGTATTTTGAAGCAGTTTGCGTATACATAAAAACTATTACAACATCAGGGTAGATTATATTTCATAAGAAAAAATGTAAGCCGTTAAATATTATTACATAAATTAACTAGGGATTCATGCTGGGTTTTATGGCCCTTGTGGTTTTTTACCTTCAAGAATGAAGAACGGAGTTGTAGTTTTGAAAAGATCACTTATATTGATACCATTACTTTTATTGAGCCTACTCTGTATTACTGATGCCATTAATACCGTTGATACCCCATTGTATAAAGGAAAAGGTTTAAGTTAAATGTCCCATTTGTTGTCGGAGACCTTTCCTATGAAGAGGTGCCAGACTTTAATGATCAATCTTATGCTACTGGTTATTATCAAGCTGGAGAAGAAAAGCGATATTGGGGCTATGGCTTATTTAACTATAAATTAAATAAATCTAATATTCAAAATGTCTATACAAGAATATTTGATACGATAGAGTTGCTTAAGAGTCAACAGTGAAATATCCTAGCTATATATTTTAGAGATGAATGGGTGGACAGATTTCATGAGAAGTATACAGCATCCGGTATCTTTCACTTAGAAAACAATGAACAAACACAATGTGATTTTATGAATATGACCTATGAAGCCCATCGATTTGTAGAGGGGGAGGGGTTTATAAGCTCCTCTCTTAATTTAAAGAATTCCGGAAGCATGACCTTCATTTTACCCGATAAGGGAGTAAGGGTTGATGAACTATTGACTACTCCAGAAAAGGTAAGCTCTCTTTTCAAAACTGAAAACAGTCAGAATGGCAAAGTCATTTTTCAGATTCCTAAATTTTCTTTTGGCAGTGAACTGGATTTAATGGAGGCTGTGAAATCCTTAGGAATAAAGTCTGCATTTGACGTTGATGCTGATTTTACAGGAATCACTAACAATACTGCTTTTATATCAAGTATAAAACAGCAGACCCATATAGCCCTTGATGAAAGGGGTATAGAAGCTTCTGCCTTTACTAAAATTGATTATGCAGGAGCAGCACCACCAAATGAAAAAATTGCTGAAATGATCTTAGACAGACCGTTTATTTTTGGTATTACATCATCCAACAGCACACTGTTGTTTGTAGGTGTTTGCAAAGATCCTACAGTATGGTAATTGCAAAAGTCCAGAGCGTATATGCAATGACTTTGTAGTAATCAGTGGACAGTTTATTAAAAATAGAATTAAGGTAATTATTGTAGGAAAACAGTTAGGGTATTAATGATTGCTTTTAAAATAGTAGAAGAAGTGGAACATACAGTTAATTAATGACAAAATGACCAATTGGATGTTTTTTGCGAAAAATATATTGATATAATTTACCTTGAGTCTTGATAGAAGGAAAAAGATAGAAGAAATAGCCAATAAATTTGATTGTATTATTATCGAAGATAATCCCTATGGAAACTTAAGGGTTGCAGGGGAAACGCTGCCCTCTATCAAGCACTTTGACACAGAGGAGAGGGTTGTTTAATTAGGTACCCTTTAAGTAAAGGTATATCCAACTGGAGGGCTTGCGTTTATGGTAACTCACCTATCAATGGTATTAGAAGGAACAATAGATCGTTCCTTGAACTAAAAATTAAATTATAATATCATTATAGGTAAAAGAATGATCCAGAATAAACGGTGGGGGTTCTCCCATTAAAGGAAGGACTAATTATGTTATCACAGGCGCAACAATTATTAAAACAATATTATGGCTATGACTCCTTTCGAAAGGGACAGGAGCAGATTATACAATCTATATTAAAAAAACAGGACACCTTTGGCATCATGCCCACGGGTGGGGGAAAATCTATTTGTTTTCAGATTCCTGCTTTGATGCTTCCGGGGATCACCCTGGTGATTTCTCCGCTGATCTCCCTTATGAAGGATCAAAATGAAACCCTGTCTCAGTTAGGCATTTCATCCACATTTATTAACAGTTCCCTCGAGTCACAGGCAGTGTATGAGCGGATAGAGGGATGTAAAAGAGGCAGGTATAAGCTGATTTATGTGGCCCCTGAAAGACTGGCTTCTGAGGAATTTAAGTCCCTGATCAATGGACTTTCTGTAAGCCTGGTGGCTATCGACGAAGCCCACTGCGTATCCCAATGGGGCCATGATTTTAGACCAAGCTATGGATTAATCGGGCCCTTTATAGAGAGCCTCAAGAAGAGACCGGTTGTAGCTGCCTTTACGGCCACGGCCACCGACGAAGTAAGATATGATGTGGTGGGTCTATTGAAATTACGATCTCCCAATATTTTTATCACGGGCTATGACCGAAAGAACCTCTATTTATCTGTACAAAGGGGAATTGACAAAGAAGAATTTCTCCTGAACTACCTTAAGGACCATGGTGAGGAGGTGGGTATTATCTATGCCGCCACCCGAAAGGAGGTAGAAAAGCTCCACAAGAGGCTAGAGGACAGGGGTTATGCTGTGGCAGCCTACCATGGGGGTATGGAGGACACAGAGCGAAGTCGTTCCCAGGAGGCCTTTATATTTGATGATAGCAAGGTGATTATTGCCACCAATGCCTTTGGGATGGGAATCGATAAATCCAACGTTCGCTATGTTATACACTATAATATGCCGAAAAATCTTGAGGCCTATTATCAAGAGGCTGGTCGGGCAGGAAGGGATGGCGAGGCCAGTGAATGTATTCTGCTATTCTCCCCAGCCGATGTGCTGTTGCAGCGATATATGATTCAGATGAATCAATTGACTGATGAAAGAAAGCAGTATGAATATAAAAGACTGCAGCACATGGTGGACTATTGCCATACCAATCAATGCCTACGAAAATACATACTTGAATACTTCGGCGAAGCAGAGCTAAAGGAGCAATGCGGAAACTGCAGTACCTGCTCCGATGAAACAGAGTTGGTAGATATGACAATCGATGCTCAGAAGATATTTTCCTGTATTTATCGAATGAAGGAACGCTATGGAGTTTCGATGATTTCCCAGGTGTTGAAGGGATCAAAGGTCAAAAGGCTGAGGGAGCTGGGCCTTAATCGTCTGTCAACCTATGGCATTATGGAGGGTTATACTTTAAAGCAGATTAAGGACATGATTAATATGTTAATTGCTGAAGGCTATTTAAGTCTTACGGAGGATGAATACCCCATCGTAAAGCTGCAGCAAAAATCAATTGGGGTACTGAAAAGTAAAGAGAAGGTCTATCAAAGAATCCATCACAGAACCCAGGTATTTAAAACAGATCAAGGATTACTTGAGCAGCTTCGCCAGCTTCGTAAAGAGATTTCCCTACGGCAAAAGGTTCCGCCCTATGTCATTTTCCATGACAGTACCCTGAGGGAAATGAGTGAAAGCTATCCAATGAATTCAACTGCCCTTAGCAAAATAAAGGGGGTTGGTCAAGCCAAACTGGAAAAATACGGAGAAGAATTTCTTCGAGTAATTGCAGCCTATGTAAATGAAAAGGGGGTTGAACCCCAAAGGCAGGAGAAACCTGTGGAAAAGGAAGCAGAGCAGGATCAACCAAGTCATCAAATCACGCTGGAAATGTATCAGGGGGGAATGACCATCGATGAGATTGCCCAGGTACGGAGTCTAAAGCCCTTAACGGTACAGGACCATATTTTAAGGTGCTACAGCGAAGGCCTTAAGGTTAATCTAGACAACTTTATTCCAGAGGAGCATGAACTAGCTATCAGAAAAGCCATAGAGCAGGAGGGTGCCTTGAAGCTTAAGCCTATTAAAGAGGCCTTGCCAAGGGAAATCAGTTATATGGCCATCAAAGCAGTAATTTTGAAATATCAAGGAAAGTAAAGAGACCATCAAGCCATGATAAGTTTAATTTTAGCATCCTTACGTATAACCTTACGTTAGGATGCTATTCTTTATAAAAGTTCAGCTTTTACACTAATTCTGCTAGGTAAAAGACAATAGCCCCACTCTTACATGGGTTTACTTTGGTAGGTTTATAGGTTATATTATTGTCAGGTCTTAATTAAAAGGCCCATACTTTATAAGATAAGAATAGATAGCAAAAGTCAACCAGTTTGAAAAATTTTTTAAAAATGGGGGTAGATGATATTGAGACAAGGGATGATCATTGCAGCGGGGATGATAGTCCTTTTTTCAGGAGCCCTATTAACAGCCGGGTGGTACTTTTATAATGTAGCAGTACTACGAAGAAAAAAGGACTTTCTAAGGGATAATCCTGACCTTCCAAGGGATACCCATGATGAAACCTGGGGTATAGCAAAAGTCTGGCTTGAAAAGCAAGGGCAAGAGCAGCTGGAAATAAAATCTGCCACGGGACTACGACTTAGGGCAATTTATTTGGCGGCCCCAGCGAAAAGTGATAAAACGGTGATATTAGTCCATGGCTATGTAAGCCGGGCCAAGGGAATGGCTTTTTTGGCCCAATACTACCATGAAGTCCATGGCTTCAATGTAGTCATGCCCGATTTACGGGGCCATGGAGAAAGTGAAGGGAACTACATTGGCTTTGGCTGGCATGATCGTCAGGACCTTATTCAATGGATACAATTTATGGTTGATCAAAATGAAGGAAAAGGGAAGATTTTGCTCCATGGCATTTCCATGGGGGGAGCCACGGTACTGATGACCAGCGGCGAGAAGCTTCCAGCCAATGTAAAGGGGATCATCTCTGATTGTGCCTATACCTCGGCTGGGGATATACTCACCCATCAGCTAAAGCAAATGTATCAATTGCCCGCTTTTCCATTACTGCCAATCACCAGCCTGATCTGCAAGCTGAGGGCAGGTTATTTTTTCAGTGAAGCCTCTGCTTTAGCCCAGGTGGCAAAAAGTGACCTGCCCATTCTTTTTATCCATGGTATCGAGGACAAGTTTGTTCCGGCCTGGATGGTACACCCACTCTATGAAGCGGCTAAGTCTAATGAAAAGCGGCTATTTCTAGTGGAAAATGCGGGCCACGGAAATGCCTACTGGAAGGATACAGTCGGTTATCAACGACATGTAGAAGACTTTATTGATCGACATATGAAAAGTTAGTCAGATGAGAAAAGGAGCCTGTACATGAAAAAAGTAATTTATTCAGTGACCATTCTCATGGCTGTCGCCATACAGTATATGATCCACCTTAGGGAGGTTGAAAGCCTGCTCTTTATTCTAAAGCCTGTTACGATGCTGGTAGCCTTACTGCTGGGTATTAATTTTCAATTTGTTGAAGGAGTCGGCTTTGTTAATGAAAGATTGCAAATTAATATCGGAAAGGCCTGTGCAGGGGGTAGCTTTTTTACCTTGCTTCTATTAATGCTGATTTTCACCTTTATTCCTAAAATAGTGGGATCAGGTCAGCAGGTAAAGGCAATGCTATTATTTTTGCTGTCCACCTACTGCATTACCATCGTGGCAAATGCCTCAAGAATAGTCAGTACCCTTCGACTAATGGATATTGGATTGGCGGTAGGACCTTATCAGTTGGCCATACATCAGCTGATCGGTATCATTTTTTATTTTAGCTTTCTGTTTATCACCTATATATTCTTTTCCAAATTATTTCAAAAAGGGGGAGAGCGTCATGGAAAGACTCTATAGGCCCTACTGGTTGTTCTTAACCGTAACACTTCCGCAGCTATTGCTTTTGGTGTTGCTTAGCCGGGTCTACTATATTATTGATACTGAGCTAACAGTGGAAGCCCTAGGAAAATGGAGGATATTTTCAATGGGCCTCTTAATATCCCTAATCAGCAGCACCCTCTACGGATTTTGGCTTCTACTTAAAAAGAAAAAGACGACGCCCTATTGGGGAGTGGGCTTAATATTTTGGAATCTGGTGCTTTTAGTAGTATACTTCTTTGGGGAACACAGTCTAGTTCCCTCCAGTATACCAAGCTGGATGATGATGGGCATTTCCCCTGCCTGGGCAACCCTTACGCTAATTATGCCGGCCCTCGGCCATGGAATGCTTTTGATGGTCCATTGGCATATTGATAAATATGGCCTAGGTAGCCTTCCTCAGTACGGTGCCTATATGGTAGGAATACCTTTGCTCTGGTATATAGGGGGTAATCTGGTTTTTAGCGTGTTTGAGGTCCATAATATGTCTAATTTGGTACAGTATATGATAATTATGGTGTCTGTACTCAGTATTGTTCTGTTCTTTTTTCTTTTCGTACGGATTCTTTATGGAATGCTGATGAAAAAGTCTACCCTATGGCAGAAATATTTACTATTTGTGGTTTTAGTCGGCTCCCTGGGAGGATTAGTGCTGAATCAAAGCCTGTATAATCTCTTTGGTAACTTTTCTCATCCCTTATTTTATCTTTTGAATCTGTTAACCATTGCTGTAATCTGGTTTCCTCAGGTAGATCGGCCTAATATCCGATTGGCTCTATTTATAGTTAAGTCCATTACCTTTGTCTATACCCTCTATTTTGCTATGGTGTTTTTACCCTATTTACCCCTTTCTATTTTGGCAATGATGTTTTTTGGCCTGGGGGTATTAATGCTAATGCCATTAATACTGTTGTTTCTACATACTCAATCCCTCTGGATTGATTATCAATATTTTAAAAGCAGCTTCAAAGGTGCGGTGCCTGTAGTTCTCTTTGTAGCAGGATTAATGATGATACCCATGGTGGTGGGAGTGACCGTGGCCCAGGACAAAATCCATATTGATCGGGCTTTGCAATACGTCTATCAAAGAAGCTACGAGGAACATAGCCAGAAGGACTTGAACCTAAGGGCCATGAAACGAGCACTGGAAAATCTAAAGTATTCAAGGGAACCTGATTCAGATATATTTAGCATAGATAATAATATTCCATATCTAACAGCCCTTTACAATCACTTTGTATTAGATAATCTAACCATTTCTAATGATAAAATCAATAGACTTGTGGCCATATTCTATGGAAGCGATTTTGACCCTTCAAATCAAGAAGATGATGTGGGGGGAAGCGTAAAATTAACTAAGGCTGAGGCTGAAACCACCTTTGACGAAGCGGAAGGTATTTATCGAAGTTGGGTTCATTTGTCACTTAAAAATAACAGCTTTTCTCAGGAAGAATACAGTACGACCCTTCAGCTGCCCCAGGGAAGCTATATTAGTAATTACTACCTGTATGTGGGCCAACATAAAAAGTATGGACTCATTGCAGACAAAAGAGCCGCTAACTGGGCTTACCAGCAGATAAAAAACATAAGAAAGGACCCTGGCCTGTTGACCTATCTAACCGATGATCTGGTAGAATTTAAAGTATTTCCCTTCAATGATATGGAAAAGAGAGATACTGGTATTGAGATTACCCATCGGCTTCCGATGGAGCTAGAGGTAGATGGAGTAGTACTACAGCTTGGGGAACCTCAAGATAAGTCACCTGTGATAACAGGAAAAGCAGTAAGGGAATATCCTTGGCTTACTTATATAACCAAAGAGGAAAAGGAAGGCCTGGATAGCGTTAAACGACAGCCTCGATATTATTTTCTAGTAGACTATTCAAAGGGAAATGAAAAGAATATTGCAGGCTATCACAGCAGAGTGAAGGAATATATAGAAAGCCATAACCTTGGGAATAACACCACCGAGGTAGTTGCTGTCAACTATCAGGAAAAGTTTCTGGTGCAGGGGAAGGACTGGGAAACCCTGCAAAGGGAGCTGCCCCTTCAAGGAGGATTTAACCTTGACTATAGCATTAAGAAAATCTATTACAAGCATTACATGGAAAACAGCGACCATTACCCTGTGGTTATTGTGGTGACAGATTACTTTGACAGGTCCATTAAGCCAGAAAGCTTCCATGAATTTCAATTTACTGCGCCAGAGGGAGAAAACTACTATCATCTGGAAGACACGGGCAGGTTGAGTAAATACTCACTGATGGGCCCCCCGCTGTTAATGGGAAAACAGGAAATCATTGATGAACCACCGGTAGTGCTCCATTGGCAAGCAGAGGATGGCAGAAGCTTCTATTTGCCAGATAACCAACAAGATAGCATATTACTTTTGAATCCAAAATTTCATCTGGATCAAGATGGGAAGATTTCAAAATGGGAGGCAGGAACATTACTGAAGGGAATGCACATGGCATTTACCTTGCAGCCTGAACGGAGTCCAGAGATTACTTTGGCCATGGTCAAGACTAGCATCTTAAATGAAGTGATGGGCCCTATGACATCCTTTATTGTATTGGAAACAGAGGCTCAGGAAAAGGCTATGCTTCAAAAACAAAAAGATATACTGGGCACCGATAAGCCTCTGGATATAAATGATTTTGTTCAGATGGATGAACCGCCAATCTTAATAGTTGGCTTACTTTTGGGATGGGTCTTATTGATAAAAAAAGAAAAAGGACTTAAATAAACAAGTGCCAGGTAAATTTCATCCTGGCACTGATGTTTTCTAAAGCCTTAAACTCCTCTACGGCTCCGTTGATTAGTTCGTTTCTTCGTTTGCTGGCTTTTTACGCTTTGATTCGGTTTAATGGCATTACCAGAGGGGTTTCCATAGGCTTGATTATGATTCTTTTGAGCAAATTTTTGCTTCATGGCCTCCTGCAGACTAATTTTCTTTTTTGGCTGAGATGTGGTGTCGGATTGATTGTTATGATTATCTGTCATGTTTTTATCTCCTTTATAATTGTATAGGGTTATTAGAAAAAAGTGATGATAGCGAAAAAATATTGATAAGCTCTTTGTACAAATTAGGCACCCTGGGTCATAATCATCATATCATCTAATATATGATACTGTTTAATGTAGCCCTTATATACTAATTCCTTGTTCTTAATTAAAAATAAATCCGTTGTTTTTACCAGCTCTGGTGCCTTGTTTAAGTTAAAAATCTTACTTTTGATTAAAATTTCATAGACAAACTGAGAACAGAAGTAGTGATGCCTCCTTTTGAGGGGACGATTCATCAATACCCCGAAAAGACCCAGAAAATTATATCTATATTTATCCTTTTCAGCAAGAAAGGCACTGATCTCCTTTTTAAGGTAAGTAAGCTGCTCCTCCGTCACCTTCACACGATAAATCAAGCATTCACTATTGCTAAACTTTTTATAAACACCTTCATGTAAGTTTTCCTCCACTAACCCCCCAGAAAAGGGATTATTGGGATTGGTTCGACCAAAGGAATACATCTCTCGAAAGGTAGGGTCAAAGCTGATGGAGGAATGTACATATTTGGTATCAGAAAATAAATTAATAAGTCTAGATAACCAGGTTCCAGTTTTTGAAAAAACCAGGTAAATGTATTGATCTTGCATAATTTATGTTTCAACTCCTTTATTGACTAAATTGCAGTTATAGGGCTACTTGAAAAAGGAAACTATTAATAAATTAACATATAAATTGACAGTAGTAAATAGTAATTAATTGGATAGGCCTTACCATTGTGCTTAAAGCATTGTAACTACTGATATTAACAGGATTAAAAGGGTTTTTAATTCCCGTGTAGAATAGTAGCAAATAACGATATAAGATAGGCCGGGAGGAGCAAATATGAAAGCAAATGGAGCAGAAATAAGGATCGATTATCTCCTTTCAAAAACCCTGGAGCTTTGGTGGCAGGCCAAAGCAGATTTTCCCTCCTTTCCGAGGGAAATCAGCCGAAAGGAAAGAGGACTCAATAAAAGAAAGATAGAGGACTTCAGACAAGACCTTGCTGCTATTATCAAGAACCAGGGCAGCAACACCTGGCGCCATGAAATATTCAGCATATTCAAAACCCTGGAGTCTAGTATAATCGGATACAATCAAAATTGTATCGATTTCTTTTCTGATCGGGGCTATCCTGATGTTACTGAAGCCTTTCTTGAGACTGCAAGGAACTTTGATCCCCAAATAGGTGTCTATGACATTTCTCAAGCCATCAGAAACGTATGGATTATGAATAGCATACAAATCCTCTTTGGCCAGGAGGCCGTCCTTAGTCCTTCCGTTTTTTCCTATAGTATGCTATACCCCTACAGCGACAACTATCTTGATGATGAGGCCATTGCCCTTCCAGAGAAGCTTGATTTTAATAAACGGTTCTTGGCCTGGATCAAGGGAGAAGAAGCAACTCCTGTCAATGGACTTGAGGAACAGATTTATCGTCTGGTAAAGCATATTGAGGGCCAATATGCTAGGCAGCTTTATCCCTTGGTGTATGAAAGTCTTTTGGCAATCCATGGTGCTCAAAATAAAAGCCTACAGCAGCAGCGGGGGAGGGGTATCCCCTTTAAGGACAATATTATTGGCATTACCTTTGAAAAGGGAGGCACCTCAGTGCTGGCCGACGGATACTTGGTCAAGGGCAATCTGACAGAGCAAGAGGCCATTTTTATATTTGGTTATGGGGCTTTCCTGCAAATGATAGATGATCTACAGGACCTAAAGGCCGATAGAAGACAGGGACATATGACCATTTTCTCCCAGCTGGCAGGAAAGTGGCCCCTGGATCAGCTGGTAAATAAGCTATTTTGGTTTATTGAAGATACCCTAGAGAAAATAAATCCCTTTATAAGCCCTGAGGCAATGAAGCTTAGGGCCGTAATGAAGGAGAGCTGTAAATTGATGATCCTTGAGGCCATTTCCCATAATAAAAGGTTTTTTACCAGGGAATATCTTAAAGGACTCGAAACCTATTCAATCTTACCCCTGGGCTATTGGAAGGGAGTAAAGAAAAGATTTCAAAAAACCTTTACAGCAGAGGAATTGCAAAGGATTATTGAGGCCCTGGAGCATTAAAGAAAGCCCCTTCATTCAGGGGCTTTCTTTAATGGCTACGCCTTATAAGTCTCTAAATATTCATCATAGGTCATTTTTACATCAATCATGCCTTCAGGTGAAATATCAATTATTCTATTGGCAATGGTTTGAACCAGCTGGTGGTCATGGGAGGTAAAGACGACATTACTCTTATAGTCCCGTAAACCGTTATTTAAGGCTGTAATAGATTCCAAATCAAGGTGGTTGGTAGGTTGATCCAGCATCAGTACATTGGCATTCGTAAGCATCATTTTTGCCAGCATACATCTAACCCGTTCTCCTCCCGACAGAACCTTTAGCTCCTTAAGGGCTTCTTCTCCAGAGAACAGCATTTTCCCTAAAAAGCCTCGAATATAGGTTTCAGACTTTTCCTCAGAAAACTGCCTTAGCCAATCCACCAAATTCAGGTCAACATCATTAAAGTATTGGCTATTATCCTTAGGGAAATAGGCTCTGGTAATCGTAACACCCCACTTAAAATGTCCGCTATCGGGCTCCAGCTCTCCGGCTAATATCTTTAAAAGGGTGGTATTAACAAGCTCATTGGGCCCTACCAATGCAATTTTATCACCCTTTCCAACGGTGAAGCTGATGTTGTCTAGCAGCTTTTCTCCATCAATGGTTTTAGAAAGTCCCTCCACCATTAAAATATCATTTCCTACCTCACGTTCTGGCTTAAAGCCCACGTAGGGGTATCTTCGGGTAGAGGGCTGAATATCATCTATCGTAATTTTTTCCAGCATCTTCTTTCTAGAGGTGGCCTGCTTGGATTTTGAGGCATTGGCACTGAAGCGTGCAATAAATTCCTGAAGCTGCTTAACCTTCTCTTCCTTTTTCCTGTTTTGATCCTTAACCATTTGCAGAGCCAATTGGCTCGACTCATACCAGAAGTCGTAGTTCCCAACGTAGAGCTTAATCTTACCATAATCCACATCGGCCATGTGGGTACAAACCTTATTTAGAAAGTGTCGGTCATGGGATACTACAATGACAGTTCCTTCAAATTCAATTAAAAATTCCTCAAGCCAGTTTATTGATCTAATGTCCAAGTGGTTAGTAGGCTCATCCAATATCAAAATACCGGGCTTACCAAAGAGGGCCTGGGCCAAAAGCACCTTTACCTTCTCAGCCCCTTGTAATTCAGACATCTTTTTATCATGCAGCTCTGTTCCTATTCCTAGACCTTGGAGCAACGAAGAGGCATCTGATTCAGCCTCCCAGCCGTCTAGCTCACTGAACTCTGCCTCCAGCTCTGCGGCCTTCATACCATCCTCATCAGTAAATTCCGCCTTGGCATAAATAGCATCCTTTTCTTTCATAATTTCATGTAATCGCATGTTGCCCATAATGACCGCATCTAAAACCAGACAGTCATCGTATTGGTAGTGGTCCTGCTTTAATACCGATACCCTTATACCAGGGGGAATATGAACGTCCCCCGTATTTGCTTCCAGTTCCCCCGATAGAATTTTTAGAAAGGTACTTTTACCAGCACCGTTGGCACCAATTACACCATAGCAATTTCCCGGGGTAAATTTCAAATTTACGTCCTCGAAAAGCTTACGCTCTCCATATCTTAAGCTTAAATTTGTAACATTAATCACGCCATTACCTTCCTCTACTAAGTATTCATAAAGCTTTGGCTATTATATCATAAATCCAAGGGGAAATACAGCCGTAGGAAGGTTTTCTAACAGAGCAGCTAGAAGGCGGGCTCCAGGGGCTCCACCTTGACATCATCATAAATGAACTGATGCAGATGCTTCGTGGTGGCTTCCAAGTCTGCTGATAAAAACCATTTACCATCAATTACCATGCCCTTACAGTAGCCATCAAGGGGGAAGCGGTACCAATCCAGGTTAAAATCTTCCAATTTATAAACCGCCAGGGAGGTCTGAACCATTTCTAAAATCGATAAATTGGTCTTCACATAGGGAAGCAGCTTCACTGCCAGGGCAGGATACTGAGAAGTCTCTATATCCTGTATTTTACTAAAGAGGGCAGACATGACATTGCTTTGCCGCTGGGATCTTTCAAAGTCCCCCTCCCCCACCTGACGAATACGGGCATAGGCCACCGCCTGATTTCCATTTAGAAGCTGAAGACCCTCCTCCTTAAGGGGGGTGGGCTTCTCCTTTTTAATGGTGGCTACTTCCTCCATATATTTATTAATTTCTTTGATTTCCTTCTTTTTAATGGGCAGTTCAATACCACCCATGGCTTCAATGATATTAGAGAGTCCAATAAAATCAACAGTTACATAGCTGTCTAAGGACATATCAAAATTCTCATTGACCGCTTGCATGGCTAGGTCAGGGCCCCCATAGGCATAGGCCTCATTAATTTTCATTTTACCCTTTTCTGCCACATCAACATAGGTATCCCTCAAAATGGAAGAGAGCTTTAGCTTCTGATGGACTGGATCTACGGTTAGAATCATCATTGAATCAGAACGAATTGCTTCATATTTTTCCCGCCCCGAATCAATGCCCAGCAGTAGGATATTAATGGACTCTTGGGAAGGTTCCGCTTCCTCAATTCCGGGATTCACGAGGATGGGCGCTTCATCCATGGGCCCGGTTCCTTCACTGGGCCGAAACATAAATAGGGTTAACATAGGCAGGCCTATTAATACTAGTAAAGCCAAAGTCTTTTTTTTCATGCTTGTCCTCCTAGAATTCATAATGGGCTAGGGTTTTAAAGATATAGCCCTGGGAACGAAGATGCTCAATGATGGCAGGTAAAGCTTCCGCTGTGTTTTCCTTAGTACCGCTATCATGCATTAGTACGACCGCTTCCTTTTTATTTTGAAGAGTCTCTTTGATCCGTTCCAGCTGTCTTTGGGGAGAAACCACCCTTGCCTCAGCATCGCCGTTTAATACATTCCAATCAATACTGAAATATCCAGCCTCTTGAACTGCCTCACGAAAGGGCTTCAAACGTTCTCCAAAGGAGCCCCCTGGAAAACGAATAATTTTTGATTGGTACCCATCTCCTAAAATACCCTCAAGTACCCCGTCGGTCTTCCTAAGTTCAGCTAAAAAGCTTTGGGGATTAGAATAGATAGACTTATAATTATGAGTATAGGTATGGTTACTTATCAAATGACCCTCCTCTTGAATCCTTAAGAGCAGCTCCGGATGAGTCTCGGCAAGTTTTCCGATAACAAAGAAGGTTGCCTTAATGTTTTGCTCCTTGAGTATATCTAAAATAAGAGGAGTCACACCAGGAGAGGGACCGTCATCAAAAGTGAGATAGGCTACCTTTTGCACTTCATCAATGACAACGGGAGCTTCAGGCTCCTCCTCCTGGGGTGGTTTCTCCGTTGGCACTTTCTCTGGATCAGTTTCTGCCTCAGAGTCCGTCGGTAATTCATCCTCAGGGATAACCTCTACCACAGGGTCTGTGGCGGGCTCCTCTGAATGGGGCTGCTCCTTGGCTTCAACAACAGTCTCTTTGTAATAGGGCAGAACTGCTCTAAGGCTTAAAATCCCCGTAAACAAAACAGTCAGTATTAGGATCGTAAGCCCTAATCTAAAATAACGTCTCATGGTCATTTCCTCCTTAAGTTGATTGTCATAATCAAATCTTACCTCCTTTAAGGAATTATTGCTTTACAAATCAATTAAAAAAGATTACGGAAATATTAAGGTTTGCCAATGGGCATAATTAAACCTAGTAGTGGAAAAAAAACTATAGTACAATAGCCTTGAACAATAAATTGAGGTGATTAATATGGCAGTAGAGCAAAAAAGGGTGCTCATCGTTGAAGACGAGGCCTCTATTAGAAAGTTTTTAGCAATCAATTTAAATAGAAGCGGCTTCCATGTAATGGAATGTGAAAGTGGAGAAGAGGCCCTTGAACGGGTAGAGCAGTATTTGCCTGAGGTGGCCGTTCTGGACGTCATGCTTCCCGGTATTGATGGATTTGAGGTATGTCAGCGGATAAGAAGCCTCATGCCAGAAGCCGTCATTATCATGCTGACAGCCAAGGGGCAGGATATGGATAAAATTATGGGGCTGGAGTTGGGGGCAGATGATTATATGGTAAAGCCTTTTAATCCCCTGGAGTTAATTGCCCGAATTAATGCAAACCTCAGGAAGCTCAATAGACCAAAGCTATCCAATCAAGATTTTATTGAGTTTAGGGAAATTAAGCTAGACCTGAAGGGACAGCGGTTCTATCGAGGCAATATAGAAATAGAGCTAACTCCCACAGAGTTTGCCCTTATGAAGGTATTTATGGAAAGTCCAGGAAAGGCCTTCAGTCGTGATGAAATATTGAATATGGTATGGGGAGAAAACTACTTTGGCGATATGAAGACCGTAGATGTACATGTCAGACGGATTCGAGAAAAAATCGAGTATAATCCCTCGGTTCCTCAATTGCTGGAAACTGTGTGGGGCTATGGCTATCGGCTGCGGGGAGCGGATATGAATGAAAAGCATTAAAAGAAGGCTCGTCGGTAATTTTGTCTTTATCATTATCATTACGGTGGTCATTTTGGAGGTTTTTTTGATTACCAGCATTACACAATATTACTATAAAAATTTAGAGGCAGCCCTGGTCAATCAAATCCAAATCTCGGCAGACCTTTACCAGCGTTATTTTTCAGACGCCACCCTGGAGGAAAATGTACTGAACAATGTAGATACCTTCTGGAAGCAGGCCACAGCCCAGGTTGAAATTATTGATATGGAAGGGGCTGTGTTGATGGATTCCATTGGTGTCATGCCTGAAACTGTGGATCAGCTTGAGGACGTAAAAAAGGCATTGCAGGGGAAAACAGGAAAATGGATTGGTCAGGTGAGCTATGATTCAGAAAAGGTGATGGCAGTCTCCTATCCTTTATTTTCTGGGGAAAAGCAGGTGGGGGTACTACGGTTTATTGCCTCCCTCAGGGAGGTTAACAGCGAAATTGTGAGAATTGCCTATCTGTTTATGGCCTTTGGAGGCTTAGTGATTGTCATGACGGGGCTAGTCAGTATCTTTTTAGCCAATACCATTACAGGTCCCCTAAAGGAGGTTACGGAAACCGCTGAAAAAATGGCCCTGGGGGATTATAAAACCGAAAGCAGAAAGAAAAATGATGATGAAATTGGCAGACTATCAGATACTTTAAACTATATGGCAAAGGAGATTCTTAAAAAGGATCAGCTTAAAAATGATTTTATCTCCTCTGTATCCCATGAATTAAGAACGCCCCTTACCTCCATCAAGGGATGGGCCGTTACCTTGAAGCAGGACTACGAGGACAGGCAGATTCTGGCCGATGGATTAGAAATTATTGAAAAGGAAAGCGACCGTCTCACCTCCATGGTAGAGGAGCTGTTAGACTTCTCAAAGTTCGTTTCAGGAAAGGTTACCCTAGAGATTAAGGCTGTTGATTTAAGTCAGGTCTTTGGGCATATTCAAAAACAGTTGATTCCACGAGCTGCCAGGGAACAGGTGGATTTTCAGGCAAGGATTGATGCTTTTCCTAGGGTTTATTCCGACGAAAATAGGCTAAAGCAGGTGCTGATAAATCTGCTGGATAATGCCTTTAAATTTACCCCAGCAGGAGGGACCGTCACCATGGAAGCACGACGGGTGGAAAACAGCATTGTAATTACCGTAGAGGACACGGGCTGTGGCATTCCTCCAGAGGAGCTGCCCAGAGTGAAGGAAAAGTTCTATAAAGGAAAGACCAGTAAGTCAAAAAACGGAATTGGACTGTCAATTACCGATGAAATTATTCAAATCATGAATGGAAGCTTAGACATACAAAGTCAAGTGGAGCAGGGTACCAGGGTAACGGTTACGCTGCCCTTACAGGAGGTTGTTTAGGTGAACAAAATGAAAATCGTTTTACTTTTGATATTTATCCTTAGCTTTGCTACCGGATGTGTCAACACAGCAAATGATCTTTCCCAGCAAATTGTCCCTCCCAACAACGCAATGGTTTCGATACAGGGTACCTGGGAAATTACAGAGGTCTTGAGCCAACAATCCGAGGATTCCCAAGAATGGATTGGTAAAGAAGCTCATTTTGACAATGAGTTTGTGGTGATTGGAAAGGATTTGTTGAAAAATCCCCGTTATCAGATCAAGAAGGTAGATCAAGGGGAGTATCTACTATATCATTCTAAAGCTTTTCCCGTTGATTTCCGTTTTTCAAAGAAGGAAATTGAGGTAATAACCATCACAGATCAGGACCTGTTTTATTGTGAGGTAATTAGGGAAAAGGAAGATGAGCTGCTTCTGAAAATCTATAATGACACCTTCCTTCTAAAAAAGATATCGGAAGAAATTGACGAAGGCATCTTAGAAAAACTTAAGGAAGAACACCAGGGGACCCAGGGTGGAGAACCTGAGGAAATTGATGGCCTAATCCGGACAGGGGTCTTAATAGGCCTAAGGGAAGCCCAAAACACATCCCAGGAGGAAGTAAAATATGATTACAGAACCCTATGGGTAGCCTCTAAAAATCGTCAGGTGAGTCCGATTGTAGAGATAGATGACATATTTTTTCCAAGAAAAAGTGGTTTTTGGAAGTTTGAAATAGAAAAAATGACACTGCAGAATATAACAGAGGATTATTTGACCGCAAATAATATACTAACCAAGGATGAAAAAATATTGCAGGAGCTTGCTGCTCCCGAAAATATACCGGCTGTTCAAAAAGAGGTTACCTTAAACAGGGTCATCAACTACATTGGAAACGATTATGTTTCCATTGAAGAAATCGCCACTATGAAAGATAAAGAGGGGCAGCCTATACATGATTCAAGATTCAAACTGCTGCCAATTGACAGCCTGCCCAATACAAGGGGTGTAAGTATTGTTGATTTATTAGGGGCCCCTGGATCAGAAGCTATGGAAGAAGGCAGAAATCAGATATTGGGAGACAGTCTTCAACAGGATAACCTTTGGGTAGAGTCAGGCCATGATAATTTTGGCCTTGAAAGAAGGCTGGGTCACTGGTTTTTTAAAGGGAGAATTAATTACAGAATTAATCAAGAATCCTTTTCAGAGGACTATAATATCAACTTGATTCCTCCTGCTAAGCTGATATCCTATGATGAGTTGACTATTCCCTGGACCGACGTAAAGGATAAGATCCCCAGTGCCGTTGATGTATATACTTCTCCCAATGAGGATATTGCACTGGTAGTGACGAAAACCGAACTGCTTATATATGAAATCTATCGAGGTCGGCTGCAGCACGAGCCCCTGGAAAGAATTTCATTGGAAAATGAAACCGTCATCATGGCTGAATGGGCCACAGGACCCTATGTAGAAAACTGGGAAAAGACCTTGAATAGCTATGTTCAGGCTTTAAAATAAAAGATGGATTCCGGTGGATTCCGCTAAAACCTAATAAAACTGTATTTAGTTGTTTAATAAAGCATCGTTGGAAATAGATATTAAACGATGCTTTTATGTTATAGAAAAGTTAATAAACCGCCTTTCTTTGATATAAAAAATTTACAATAAATGGATTTTGTGATAGAATTAATGTTAATTAACATCATTTGAAAGTTGAGCCTAAATAGTTAGTGGTTAGTATCTCAATTAAAACTGTAGGGCTACGTAAAGGGAGGAATTAAATTGAAGAGGCAATCAATCTTTCAAGAGCCGGTTGTGGAAGTGATTAAAAAGCGCAGGTCAGTAAGGAGTTATGAAAAAACACCGATACCAAGGGAGACGAGGGAAAAAATACAGTCCTTCATATCGAAAAATCAACAGGGGCCCCTGGGAAAGTCAGTTCGGTTATTTTGGGTGGATGATCGGGAGCTGGTTGACAAAAGTGATGGAAAAATAGGGACCTATGGCGTAATAAAGGGAGCCTCAACCTATATCGGTGCAGTGGTGGAGAAGGACCCAAGGCAGTTGATTGATCTGGGATATGTTTTTGAAAAGGTGATTCTCTATTGTACTTCCCTGGGCTTAGGAACCTGCTGGTTGGGAGGAACCTTTAAACGAAGCGGATTTATCAAAGCTATGAATTTGAAGGAGGATGAAATTTTACCAGCTGTTACTCCCTTGGGCTTTCCCGAGGAAAGGAAACGATTGGTTGATACCATTATCCGTACAGCAGCAGGATCAAATCAACGAAAGTCTTGGGAGAAGCTCTTTTTTTACGAAAGCTTTCAAAGGCCCCTTGATAAGAAAATAGCAGGGAGGTATGGTGAAGCCTTAGAAATGGTTCGATTAGGCCCTTCTGCTTCAAATAAGCAGCCCTGGAGGATCTTAATGGAGGAAGGGAAACTGCACTTTTACTTACAGGCTGCCAGAGCCTATGAGAAGGGATTAGGTTTTTCCATTCAAAAAATAGATATGGGAATTGCCATGTGCCATCTGGAAATGGTTTTACAGGAGGCAGAAATAGAGGGTAGCTGGGAGAGTATCACATCCCGGGAAAGGGTAAATTATGATGGACTTAGCTACATAGCCAGTTGGATAGAAACAACAAAAAATAGCAGGCTAGATACCTAGCCTGCCATTTTTTATAATTAATATTTTCTTTTTAGTTTTCTTTTAACATTAATTGTTTTGATTGGAGCTTTTTTAGTTAATACTGTTAAGATTTCCAGCAGAACTACTGGTTTCAGGCAAACTATATCACAACCGCAGGACTCTTTAACGATTACGTCTACGCATTTGATTTTCTTAACAAACACCTTTGGTTTTAATGAATCAAAGTCAAAATCCTTACAATGCTTCTTTCGGGGGAATGGAATGAATTTCTTGAATTCAAATACCCTTTGAAGATAGCTCTTTTCCTTGCAATGATTAATAAACTCAATGGTTAAGCGGTAACGTACCACTACGATTAAGCCCTTTTTCTTGGGGAAATGGAAGACCTTCGCATCAATTAATTTTGCATCACAGCAAATGATCTTCTTAATAGAGGCACGAAGCTTAATGGTTTGGATGTCCTTATCAATTTGTTTATCCTTGAATTTAATTGTATCAGCTAATATTTCAACAAGGGAGATCTTTTTCTCAAAGTCCTTGGGATCACATTTATCTTTATCATCATGGTCTTTATCATCGTGGTCTTTATCGAAATCCCAGTCATGATCCTTATCATCGTGGTCTTTATCAAAGTCCCAATCATGATCCTTATCATCAAAATGCATGTCATAATCCCAATCGTCTACTTTGTCAAATTCATCATAATCATCGTCGAAATACCAGTCACGATCCTTGTCATCTTTATCATCATACTTATCATGCTTTCTGTCATGATCGCAATGATCTTTGTCGTCTTTATCATCATGGCATCCACATTTCTTATCCCATTTCTTATCATAAAATCTATCGGCAAAGTCATCGTCTTTTTCTATTTCCTTCATGAAATCATCTAGATTCACATTTTCACCTCCTTTTATGATTAGGTGAGGTTTGTTCCCACTACATACTATGAAGATGGGGTTAAAAGGTTACTAATTATCTTTAGAAGAATTTTTTCCATTACCTTATCGTCTATTAAATGGAGAAAGGTATTGAATTCACTAGTCTTGTGGCTATCATGGGGCGCTTCATCCTCTGTCTCAGTACAAAGGCCCGAAACTACTTGGAGGGGACGCATCATATCATAGTCCTCATGCTCTAATATATGACAATGCCATACATAGTCACCTGTCTGCTTAAAATGAGAAATAATTCGGGTGACATGGCCTGCTGTGGCTCTGACAACATCCTTCCATCCCTTTTCATTTGCCAGGGGTGGAATCGGATCCCCGGTATATTTGATTTTTCCTGTGGCATTATAATGGGCCACATCGAAGGGGATTCTATCTAAAATCTGAAACTGTACAAGATGCAGGTGAATCGGATGGGGAAAGGCTGTCAGGTTGACTAAATTCCATATTTCTATAGAATCTACCCGAGGCTTTTCCGTAACAGGGTCATGCCACATCCGATTATTCAACAGAAGCAGGGGCCGGCCAAAGCGGTCCGTAGAGGCATCAAGGGTTAAAAATCTGGACCTTGTGGCCATTTCTGGCATAATGGGCTCCACGTGGTATAGATCCTCTGGAATTTCACTTGTATCTTTACATTTTAGGGGAACCATAACTCTAAACTCCATTACCCGAGATGTGTTGGGGTCTTGAACATCATTGATTAAAGTGATGGATTCCTTGTAATTTTTTGAAAAATCAATAATGATGTCTGCCCGTTCCGCTGGGTCTAAATTCAGGGATTTTAACTCCACAGGATGACTCATTAAGCCTCCATCGGTGCCAATCTGATAAAAGGATTGATCATTGGAGAGCTTAAGGGTGTAGGACCTGGTGTTAGAGGCATTTAAAATTCTAAAACGGTACTTTCTGGGCTCTACCTTGAAATGGGGCCACACCTTTCCATTAACCACAATGGTGTTGCCCAGGAAGGCAGGAACCACTGAAGGATTCACAGGAGTGGGAAAGGGCGGCTGGGAGGGATAAAAAAGGGAGCCATCGCTGTTAAAGGATTTATCTTGAATCATTAAGGGAATTTCATATTCACCCGACGGCAGATTGAGCCTGGGCTCTAATCTGTCCCGAATGATATAAAAGCCTGCCAGACCAGCATAGACATTCAGACGGGTGATGCCGATGGCATGGTCATGGTACCAAAGGGTCGCTGCCTGCTGGTGGTTGGTATAATGATAGATATTGCTTGTAAACTTGTATCCTGTTGCCCGTAGCCCCCGTGTGAACCATGCGTCAGGGTGACCGTCACTGTCTGAATCCACTGCAGCGCCGTGTAAATGGACCACCGTCCGTACCTCGGGGGTGTCTTTGGTACCATGGATAGTACGATCTATGGGCAAAAAATGTCTTAGGGGAAGTTTGTTTACCCATTTCACAACAACGGCTTCATCCCTCATGGTAGTAATTGTTGGGCCCGGGCTTATACCCTCATAGCCCCAAAGGAAGGTTCTAGGAAAGTAGCTATGGAATCTGTGCATGGCCGCCTTCATTTCGATTTCATAAAAGCTTTTATTTCGATCCCTAGCCTTTGGAGTAAGTACAGGGGGAATAGTCAGTTCGTCTACAAATTTTGGTATTGTATCGGGCTTAGCGGGGTCTACTTCCTTAGTCAGCTCCATAGGCGTTTTTTTGCTTTCATTCGCATCATTGGTTTCATGATCTAGGTGCTTTGACATACACGCTCAACTCCATATGATTATTTTTTTCTGCATTCAGATATAAAATAATTTTTCAGTATAATATATGTTGAAATCACCCAGATGTTACTCAATCCAAAGGATCATCTGCCCTGGGATTATCCGAGTAGGAGGAAAATACGACTCATCTGGAGAATATTTAATTGTACAAAATAATGTGCTGGGAAGGATAAGGTGGAAAGAGATGCTGCGATCACAGGAGGTTTATGAAAGAAGAATTAAAAAATATGAAGCTAGAGGCAGAAAACAGGGAAATATCATTAAACGCATAGTCCAGATGAGACTGCTAACGGCCTTAACGACAATCATTCTGGGCATCTTGCTGGAAAGCCATAGGGAGAGTTACCTATTGTGGATATCCTTTACCCTGACCTTGATCGGCTTTTTCATTTTGGTTTATCAGCATCATAAAATAAAGCGGGCACTTCAAAGAACTACCTTTCTCAAGGAAATAAATGAAAGGCACCTGGGCCGATTGGACGGACAATGGCGGCAATTTACTGAAGTGGGAGAGGAATTTTTAGAAGAGGACCATCCCTATTCCAAGGACCTGGATATCTTTGGTCAAGGCTCCCTCTTTCAATGGATTAATAGTTGCCATACGGTGGCGGGTAAAAGGAGGCTGGCACAGCTTTTTACCGAGAAAACACCCCCTCGAAAAATGGTTTTAGAGAGGCAGAAGACTATTATGGAGCTGTCTTCAAGACGGTGGTGGCGCCAAAGGCTTCAGCTGGAGGGGAAGCTGATACAGGATGAGCCCAAGGGAGACGACCTGGTGCAATGGGCTACCGAAAAAAATCACTTTTACGGGCGAAGGGGTATTCAACTGCTGATTAAGGCCCTTCCCATTACCACCATCCTTAGCTGGATTTTGACCCTGGGCGGGGTGATTAGCATGAAGGCACCGGTGGCTCTGCTATTTGTCCATTTTATTTTACTAAATATCAATATTGCAAATAAAAACCGTAACCTAGCCTTAGCCTATCATTTTAAAAACCGAATTAAGGTCTACGGAAAAATTCTTCAGCATTTTGAAAACAGCTCCTTTGGCTCAGGCCATTTACAGGAATTAAAGAAAAGGCTAAGGAATGAGAAAAGCATCACTGCCCTGGGGCAATTAGCACAGTTAGAGCGGTTAACAGACAGAATTGCCAATAGAAGTAATATGGCTTTTTTTCCAATCAATTTAATTACCCTTTGGGATTATCAATGTGTGGTGGCCCTGGAAAAATGGAAGCAGCGTTCGGGGGCATATATACAGGATTGGCTGGAAGTAATAGGTGAGGTAGAGGCCCTATCAAGTCTGGCCACCATTCCCTATGATTATCCCCAGTGGGCAATACCAGAAATTATGAAGGAAGCCTCGATTTTTAGTGCAAAGGATTTGGGGCATCCCCTTTTAACTAACAACCAGGTTTCTAATGATGTATCCATTGATGGTCATACCCAGGTGCTGTTGATTACAGGATCGAACATGTCTGGGAAAAGCACCCTCCTTAGGACCGTTGGAATCAACCTAGTATTGGCCTATTCGGGAGCACCAATCTGTGGAAAAGCCCTTCAATGCTCCGGTATGAGGATCTATAGCTGTATGCGGGTCAGCGATAATCTAGAAAAAAATATTTCATCCTTTTATGCAGAGTTAATCAGAATCAGGCAAATTGTGGAGGCTGCTAAGGAACAGGGGCAGGTACTATTCCTTCTTGACGAAATCTTTAAGGGCACCAATTCCCAAGACCGCCACATGGGGGCAAAGCTGCTGATTAAACAGCTCTGCCAATGTAATGGCCTGGGGCTGGTTTCTACCCATGATTTAGAGTTGGCGGTCCTGGAGCAGGAAAGCAGCGGTACAGTAAAAAACTATCATTTTCAAGAGTCCTACCAAAATAACGAAATTCATTTTGATTATCGGTTAAGGCCCGGGGTCTCCACCACACGGAATGCCCTGTATCTAATGAAAATAGCAGGAGTAGATGTGGATGATCAGATTATATAATCTAACCTGAAAATAGCATTAAAGGAGCGATGCAATTGAAAAAAACCAGAAGCACTAATAAAATTCATACCCCCATGATCTCGGAGGCAATCGAAGCCATGACCCTTCCTCAAGAAATGGAAGGTCATGATAGCTTTGAAGGAGCCATGATTAAAGATTGTATCATTGAAAATCAGCGGGCAGAGGGAGTCACCTTCAATCAAATGGTCTTCAAAAATGTTGTGTTTAAGGATGTATTCCTTAGAATTGCAGAAATAACCGATGTGCGGTTTGAGGGATGTGACCTGTCTAATGTAGATTTTACGGGGGCCATCATTCATCGGGTAGAATTTATTAATTGCAGAATTGTGGGAACCTGCTTCAGTGAAGCTACAATTCATCATGGCCGGTTTGAATGCTGTAGTGGTAAGTATGCCTTCTTCCGGTTTCTGCGGGCCAAGCAGGTGCTTTTTAAGGAATGTCAGCTGCAGCAGTCGGACTTTCAAAGGGCAGTTTTTTCCTCTGTAAGCTTTGATCATTGTCAGTTAACCCAGACCCAGTTTTCCTTCGTTCCCTTAAAGGGAATGGATTTAAGCAGTTGCGATATAGAGGGCATAGGGGTAAGAATCGAGGATTTAAATGGGGCTATTGTAGACCATCTGCAGGCGGTGTCCCTTTCAAGGCTGCTGGGAATTAAAATTAAGGAATAGCCTTTAAAGGATGGAAAATTATATTAGCAAAAAAGGGATAGCGGAGGCATCTGCTATCCCTTTTTATTTTTTGAACTTATAGATCGAGGGGGAATTTCAGGGGGCGGTGATGGGGGACCTGCCAGGGGATGTCTTGGAGCATGAACCACTGTAATACTATTTAAAATGATCTCCCTTTCGATTACCTGGTTGTTTTCGTCGTATTTTTCTCGAATTTCTGCCCTGGGAACCACAACAGTTACCTCGTAGGGAATGTCGGGATTGGTGATACGGGTCATCTTTATGGTTAAATCAGCTAAATCCACTTGAATGCAGTCTTTTTGAGGACAAGGATTGTATTGGAACTTGGCTAATAGTGATTTGATAGACATTTGACTCCCTCCCATACATCAGTTTATTCCCCAATAGGGTCATAGGTGAAGAATTGAATTTTTAGGGGAAGGGGTGTATGATTGATGGGATAAAGTAAATATTACTAATAGGCCCATGGAGGTGTTTCCTATGTATCGAATTATGATTGTAGAAGATGATAAAAAGCTGGCATCATTAATTGATAAATCCTTGAAAAAATATGGATACATACCCTACCTGATTGAAAACTTTACTGATATAAGATCGAGCTTCTTAGAAATTAAGCCCCATTTGATTCTAATGGATATTAATCTACCCTATTATGATGGCTTCTATTGGTGCAGGGACATTCGGGTTCATTCTAAGGTACCCATCATATTCATTTCGGCCAGGGATTCCGATATGGATCAGGTAATGGCAATAGAAAATGGAGGAGACGATTATATTACCAAGCCCTTTTCCTACGATTTACTATTGGCAAAGGTTAAGGGGGCCCTCAGAAGGGTCTATGGAGAATATGCAGGAAATAATCAATTGGATGTGTTTGAAGTGGACGGACTATATCTCTACAAAAATCAAAACAAGGCTGTCTTTGAGGACAAGGAAATAGAGCTAAGCAATAAGGAATTTGTATTGTTATTTACCCTATTAAAGAAGGTTAATCAAATTGTGCTTAGGGAAGAGCTATTGGAAATTTTATGGAGTGACATTGATTTTGTCGATGATAATACCCTGTCGGTGAATATCACCAGACTTAGAAGAAGATTAGAGGAGCTGGGGATAGAAAACGTCATTGAAACAAAGCGGGGCCAAGGGTATCAGATTCATAATGCTTGGCATGGCTCCAGGAAGGCTTCCCCATACGGAGGAGATAAAAAATGATGAACATAAAAAGCTTTATTAAGGATAGAAGCAGCTATGGGTTTATTTATTTTTTAAATACTCTGCTGATCATACTCATCATGAATTTAACCCACATATTAACTGACAGAGTACTTCCCAGGGAAAATATCCTCTATGTTTTTATTGTATCAGGAGCCCTATTTTGCATGTTTTTGACCTTTGAATATATTAGATTTAGTCCCTTTTACAAAGCTCTGAATAAAATCATTGATTCCGATGATTTAAAGGCACTGTTAAATCTGTCAGAGGTGTTAAACAACGAGCAGCAGCTATTTAAACAGGTGTTTTCAAAGGCCTATCGACTATACGAGAATCATCTATCTAAGTATCAGGAAAATAAAAAAATGTTTACGATTTTTATCAACCAATGGGTTCACCAGATGAAAACTCCCGTATCGGTTATTAATCTCCTGCTTCAGGAGGAGGGTCAGGGTGAAAAAAATGAAACCTATGAAAGTATTATAGAAGAAACTCAAAAGCTATCCCATGGGCTGGATATCATGCTTTCCAATGCACGGCTCAACCAATTTAATTTGGATTTTAAGGTGGAGCTGGTGGATTTAATTGCCCTGGCTCGAGGGGTGGTTAATGATCATAAGAAGACCTTGATTAAGTATTCCCTTTATCCTAAAATCCTTGGAGACGCCAAAGAAATTGTAGAAACCGATAAAAAGTGGATTCGATTTGTCATCAATCAAATTTTCATTAATGCCATTAAATATTCCCGTAGTCCTGAAAAGAATCCCAGGGCCATAACAATAGAGGTGTCAGGGGATCACGCTAAGGTTCTCCTTACCATTACCGATGAGGGGGTTGGTATTCCTAAGGAGGATATCTCCAGGGTATTTGAGGCTTTTTTTACAGGGAAAAATGGCAGAGAAACCGCTGAATCCACCGGAATGGGCATGTACTTATCAAAACGGGTATGTGATGAGCTAGGCCATAAATTATTTGTTCAATCTCAGGAGGGAGAGGGTACAAGTTTTTCCATCCTATTTTATAGGGGCAAAAATCTCTTTAGGCTTACAAATTTGTAAGGTTAAGGATTTGAAATGAAAGGGAAATCGATAGGATGATTTCTCTATTTTCTTTATAATGAATAGGAAATCATTGAACAGGAGGAACTTAAAAATGCCTTTATTAAAAGCACAAAATATATCAAAGATTTATGGAAACACCAGAGGCGGGCAGTCGGTTAGAGCCTTGAATAAATTTAATATCTCCATAGAAAGCGGAGAGTTTGTAGGGGTAATGGGGCCTTCGGGCAGTGGAAAAACCACTCTGCTTAATATTTTGGCCACCATTGACAACCCCTCATCGGGGGACCTGTTCATTAATGGAATTAACCCCACAGAGCTAAATGATCGAGATACAGCCCTCTTTAGAAGACGAGAGCTTGGCTTCATCTTTCAAGACTTTAACCTCCTTGATACCCTGACAGTAAAGGAAAATATCATTCTTCCCCTGGTATTGGAAAAGATCAAAAAGAAAGATATCGAAAAATCCTTGGACGATATAGCCGTGCTGCTTAACATTCAGGACATTATTCATAAACGTCCCTACGAAATTTCAGGAGGGCAGCAGCAGCGGGCTGCCTGTGGCAGAGCATTAATTCATCAGCCCTCTATCATTTTAGCCGATGAACCTACGGGGAACCTGGACTCAAAGGCATCTCATGATGTAATGGAATCTTTACGAAATCTAAATGAGAAAAGACAGGCAACGATTATGATGGTAACCCATGACCCCTTTGCCGCCAGCTTCTGCCATAGAATTGTAATGATTAAGGACGGCAACTTTTTTTTAGAGATTGTCAGGGGAAAGAATCGACAGGCCTTTTTCCAGGAGATCATTGATTCTCTCTCATTGTTAGGAGGTAATTATAATGACCTTGCGTGATATTGCCTTTAAAAATATTAAGGGCAACTTTAGCAAATATATGATGTATTATTTAAGCAACACCCTGGTGGTTATGGTATTTTTTATCTTTGCCAACTTCATTTTTACTCCCGATATCGCTGAAGTAGGAGCCATGGGCACAAAGGGAAGGCTGGCTTCCCAGGCCATGATGTTATGTGAATATGTCATTATCATCTTTAGCTTATTTTTTACCTCCTATTCTATTTCCAGCTTCTTAAAATCCAGGGAAAAAGAATTTGGACTTCTGGCCCTTTTTGGCTTAACAAAGAGGGAAATTAGAAAATTTGTGATGTATGAAAATATGGTGGTTTCAATTGTTTCCATTATTACAGGACTTTTGCTGGGGGTACTGTTTTCTAGGCTGTTTTTTATGGCTGTATCTGCCATACTCCTATTCGATTCAGCCACAGCCTTTACTATTTCCACCAAGGCAGTATTAATAACCGCCATCAGCTTTCTGGTGATTTTCCAGGGAACCAGCTTTATTACCACCCTAAAGATTAAAAACAATAATATTGTTCAGCTCTTAAAGGGAGCAAGGGTACCCAAAAAAGAGCCTAATTTTTCTATTTTCAAGGCAGTTTTGGCAATTTTATTCATTGCCATTGGCTATGGTCTGGCATTCTTTTCAGGTATCGCAATAATCATCACCATGTTTCCCATCCTTTTTTTTACGGTAACGGGTACCTATTTTTTATTTTCACAGTTTAGTGTCTACTTTACCAGAAAGCTGAAAAGTAAAGAAGGGATTTATTACAACGGAATCAATATGCTTACCCTATCGCAAATTATTTATAAAATTAAAGATAATGCAACCATTTTATTCATTGTCTCGGTATTGGGAGCCGTTACCTTAACTGCTTCTGCTACGGTGTATTCCTACCAGCAGAGCTTAAAAACAGCCATAGAGCAATATACTCCCCAGGATATCAACTATATTGAATCGGGCGAAGGAGCCCATGAGGTACTACCCCAGGGGGCAGTAGAGGAGGTACTGAATAAGCATAGCCTTGAAATCAGCTTTCACAATCAAACACCCTTAATCAAGGCATCTAATCTTGAAATTATTGATGAGAACTCAGACTACAAAAATTTTTATGTAATATCCAATCAAGCGTACAATGCTTTAGCGGAACAATATAAGAGGAAAAAAGTTACCCTGTCAGAGGGAGAGGCTATTTTAAATGTCTATAATTTCAAACTTGCATTTAAATCTGAAGAATATCAGAAGGATTATGTAAAACTAAACATTAATAATCAGGAGATGTCCTTTACCCTGGTTGATAATGTTAATGGCAGTGTTTTAAACGCTGATAACAACAATACCAATATAGTTGTCATTAACGACAAGGAATTCGAAAGCCTACTGTCAACAATCTCCCCAGCCGACAGACTGGTCTATTATGGCTACAGCTTAAAAAATTGGCAGCGGGCAGAAACAGCAATGGAAGAGCTAACTGCTATGGTTCCAGAAGATTCTACTTTTTATCAAAGGGTTAGCACCTATGTAGTAGTGATGCAAAGTGCCGCCATTATTTTGTTCATCGGCAGCTTTATTGCCATATTGTTCTTTCTTGCAACAGGAAGCATTATTTATTTCAAAATGTTTAACGAGCTGTATGAAGACCGTCAGCAGTTTATTTCCTTAAGGCGAATCGGAATGACAAATGGTGAAACCAAGAGGATTGTCAGTCAGCAGACCAAAATTATTTTCTTCCTGCCATTTTTAGTAATCTTTACCCATTCCGCCTTTGCCATCAAGACCCTAAGTGATTTACTGTTATCTAATTTGACCCTATACTTTTTAACCGTGGCAGGAATTTATCTGGCATTTCAAACCCTATACTATTTCGTAGCTAAGTATATGTATATGAGACAAATTAAGAGAATATTTATCTAGGAGGGCCTGTAGCCCTCCTAAAACTGTTGACAAAATCCACCCTTTCGGATGGACTCTATCAACAGTCTGAACTCATTACAAAGTTAATGGGTTCAAAAATACTTATAGAATGATGACTTTTTTTATAAGACTTACTCTGGCGTAGGTTTAGGATTAGAAAAGGTAGTTACTGGAATATCATGTAAAGTAGACATGATATCATCTGTAGAATCATGAGAGGAATCTACCTTTACTAACGCAGCAGCCATGCCAAGCTGACTTATAAAGATAATACCGCATATTAAAATCACTGATAACTTTCTTTTTAGACACATACAACATCCTCCTTTGAAATATTTATTTATTAGACATTATTTCTTTTTGAAATATCTGTGGTTAAATTTCTCTTATTGTTTTCGATCATACTAATTAAGCTTCTAGTAATTTAATCATTAGCAATTTCGTCTTGTTTTAATCCCACATCTGTTCTTAGCTTTTAATTTTTTCCCCCGTACTGATAACTTCCATTGCGCTATTTTTCCCCTTTTCAATATTATTAGAAAAGTAAAAATATTATTGCAATGCTAGTCTAACCCTTCTATATACAGACTGTCAAGTCTTATTGTGACTAATTGGAATTTTTTCTAATGTTTTGATTTTTAATTAATACTTGAAACTACTAATATACATTTTTTAATATGAAAATTTTATTTTAATCAATGAAATAATTATAACATTGTGTAACAATGAAAAGGGAAATATAACTTTGTTGGGGGTTCGCTTACTTTTAATAGGAGTAGTTAGTATGTTCGGATAAACCTTCAGGGGTTCAATTCTATGGTTTGCTACTTAACAACAATTAAATCCTTAGTAAAAACCATTCCAGGAATTAGCTTTTCCTGGTTTACCGAAGAAACTTAGGAGAAACAGAACCATAAAAAACAGTTCGGGTCATATCCTAGCAGTACTTTCGTAGCCAATATCAATTTAAGTTATGAAATATTAGAATAGTTAAGGATCTAAAAGAAAATTTGAGTTATTTAAAAGCAATTTATTCTTAAAAAGGCTGAGATGGATTGAGTTATATAAAGCATTTTGGTAATATTAATAAAATTATACAATTAATGCTATCTATACCTATTTTAACAAGTAAAATACGTATAGATGTTTTAATTAGCGAAACACTTGTATTTTAAGCAGAGTGATATTTATGGATTAGTGAAGTTAAGTGTCTTATATTAAAGAAGAAGAGAAATAAGATCATTGAGGGAAGGGAGATGATGAGAATAAAGGATGAAATATTTACTTTTCCAAACTATTGAAGATATATTATATATCTAATTTGAAAAAATCGGTAAATAGTGTCTTTTCGTCAGGAGATAGAATAGTAAATTGGATCGCTAAAAGTGCTCTTGCTAAAGCGTATGATTCAGGTTCTGGGGCAATAGTTCATTATGTTATTGGACCTTTTGAATCTGATTCTAGTGTTGTAATATGGGGATGGGATAACTATCCTATAGTTTATACACCGTCTTCTGAATTGTATGATATTATTGAACTTTATAAGAATTAAAACTGTACTAACAATTTTCACAAAATCATCAGCGTGCATCTATATTTGATATTTTATGTTTCTAGTTGTTTGATTTGAATAAAGTTAATAAAAATGATGCGGTATACTCGATAATAAAAGTTATTAAAGCCAAAGGAGGTGGTAATTATGAGATTTACTTATTATATGTTTTCTGTTTTAACAATTATTATAATCATTTATTTAATTAGAAACAATATATTAAAAAATAATAAAATCATAACCCATGAAATGCTAGTAATTTCATCATTGCGTACTAATTCTAGGTTTTTTGTAGCAATATTTTTTATAGGTATCTATTTGATTTTTATGAGGTTTTTTTTACCTTCATTCTTTAAAGCTTATACAATATTGATTCCTAACTATTTAAACAAGTGGTATGAACTGTTTTGGCTAGATAATATAATAAAGTATATACATTATTTTTACATAAACGAGATGATTTTTGAAGCAATAGATCTAGTTCTCTATTATCGTATTCTGATATTTTTTGTTTTAAGTTTCCCTTGTTTATTTATTAGTCTATATTTTGGCTATCTAGGACTACAAAGAATTGTTATATGTAAAAATGGAGTATATGTAGCAGGTAAATTAATTGAGTGGGATAATTTTAAATGTTTTCAATGTAATGGACCTATTAAGAAAAAGAATCAAGAATACTATTATTTATTTTTTTATAAAAAAGATGACAAAAGACACAGTAGTGATACAGATTTATTTAATACAATTAAAGTGCTAATCACATTAGAAGAAAAAAATAAAATCCAAAATCTAATTGAAGAAATTATTTAATGATGTAAACATTAATTCTAATGGATATTATAGTGCCTCAATAGAGGTATCTAATGAAATAAAATGGAGATTTATAAACGAAATAGGACAATTCATTATAGAAACTAAATATGATTTTGTTAGCAGTTTCTAAGTTTGATATGATTTATCCACTATTTATAAGTCAATAATTCTATGTATTTAACACAACCCCTGGAAAGGATAAATCTCCAGGGGTTCAATTCTATTGTTTACTACTTAACAACAATTAAATCCTTAGTAAAATGATTTAAAACCTCACAGCCATCCTTCGTTACCAGTACCAAATCCTCAATTCTAACTCCAAGCTCTCCGGGAAGATAGATCCCCGGCTCGATGGAGAAAATCATTCCTGGGATTAGTTTTTCCTGATTTACCGAAGAAACATCCCCGTATTCATGAACATCAATCCCGATGGAATGGCCCGTACGGTGGGTAAAGTATTGACCATAGCCCTTCTCTTCAATATAGCCCCTGGCAGCCTGGTCCACATCAGCAAAGGCTGCCCCGGGCTTGACGGCAGCAATGGCTCTTTCATTGGCCTCCTTCACGATATGGTAAATCTCCTTTGCCTTAGGAGAAACAGACCGATAGAAAACAGTTCGGGTCATATCCGAGCAATAGGAGTCCTTTCGGCAACCAATATCGATAATGATACTGTCCCCCTCCTTCAACAGGCTGTTATCGGGTCCATGGTGGGGGTCAGCCCCGTTGGGTCCATAGGCAACGATAGGGGAGAAGGAGGGCCCCTCAGTATCAAGGACTTTATAGTATTCCATTAGCAGCTCTGTCATCGCTATTTCAGACCTATCCTGAAACAGGTTTTTAACGACTTGCTCCATGGCTAGATCATTCAGCCTTGAGGCCTCTTTCATTAAAGTGATTTCTTCAGGGGCTTTACTCATACGAACCTGATCAATTAAAGGGGAGCCATTGACATAACGACATTGGGGCTTTTTCTCCATTAGAGCCAGCAGAAAGCCTGCTGTCCAGTTTTTATCAATTCCCACAGTCTGATCTTCCGCAAAAAATCCGCCTAGAATACCAATAGCATCCTCCCCATCTCTGTACCATATCTTATTAATGCCCAGGTCTTCGGGAGCAGGAAATAGCTCATTAATCATTATTCCATGATTGCCTTCCATACTTAATAATAAAGTAATCAGACGTTCCCCGGGATGAAACCATTTCCCAGTAAAATAAAAGATATTTGAGGGATCAGAAATAACCATATGGTTGATTTGATGAGCCTTCATTTTTTCTAAAAGTGCTAATCTTCTAGATGAATGCAATTTAATCTCCTCCTGTTCATAATCATAGAATGTCTTTAATAGTAGTGGCCTGAAGAATATTTATTAATAATCATTCTGATATATGCGAATGATTTTATTAATTACTATCGTGCTATTTTTAGAGAATTTATCTATTTAATGACTTTTATTCTATATAAAGTAGATAAATTCCTTTTTCATAATGGAATAGATTGACAAAGACTGCCCCATACTATAAAATAACAGGAAATCAGTGAGTGTATCTAGCAATTTAATTGTGAGCGGTACAGGGAGCATTCCTACACGTAGTTACCCCTACGGAGTCACTTTTTAGTGATACCGTGGGGTTTTTTTATAAAAATCCAAAGGGAGGGAATTGTATGTCAAAAAAAGGGAATTTAAAAGATGGCTCAGAAATGCCATCGAACTTTCTTCACAGAATTGTTGAACGGGATATAGAGGAAGGAGTTTACCAGAGGCAGATATGTACTCGGTTCCCCCCAGAGCCCAATGGTTATCTGCATATTGGAAATGCCTATGCCATTAATATCAGCTATAGTGTGGCCCAGAAATTTGGGGGACGATTTAATTTGCGGTTTGATGATACTAATCCCGCCAAGGAGGAAGCTGATTATGTAGAGGCCATTAAAGAGGATATGAAATGGATGGGCTTTGATTGGGAAGACAGATTGTTTTTTGGATCAGACTATTTTGAAGCCCTCTACGAAGCAGCGCTGATGCTGATCAAAAAGGGAAAAGCCTTTGTTTGTGATTTAAGTCAGGATGAGATACGAGAATATAGAGGAACCTTGATGGAGCCTGGAAGGGAAAGCCCCTATCGAAACAGAAGTATAGCAGAAAATTTAACTCTTTTTGAAGTCATGAAGCGAGGAAAATATCCTGAGGGAAGTCGGGTATTGCGGGCTAAAATAAATATGGCCTCTCCCAATATCAATCTACGGGATCCAGTAATCTATCGAATTCAATATACCAGGCATTATCGTACCCAGAAACAATGGTGTATTTACCCTATGTATGACTATGCCCACCCCTTGCAGGATGCCATTGAAGGGATTACCCATTCCCTATGCTCTGTAGAATTTAAGGACCATAGGCCCCTTTATGAATGGGTGCTGAATGAAGTGGACATACCCAATCCTCCAAAGCAAAGGGAATTTGGCAGAATGAGCCTTAGGGGGGTTATAACCAGTAAGCGGTATTTAAGACAGCAGGTAGAGGAGGGCTACGTGGAGGGCTGGGATGACCCTCGAATGCCCACTCTGAGGGGATTGAGAAGGAGGGGCTATACCCCTGAAGCTATCAGAAAATTTCTATCGGAAATCGGCGTATCAAAGGCCGAGAGCATTGTGGACCCTGCCATGCTGGAGCATAGCCTACGGGAGGACTTAAAGCTAAAGGTCCCCAGCATGATGGCTGTGTTAACGCCCCTTAAGGTGGTGATTACCAATTATCCTACAGATCAGGTGGAATGGCTTGAAGTAGAGAATCATCCAGAAAACCCAAGCCTTGGAACCAGAAGGATTCCCTTTACCCGGGAACTCTATATTGAAGAGGAGGATTTTATGGAGAATCCTCCCCCAAAATACTTTAGGTTGTTCCCTGGCAATGAGGTACGGCTAAAGCATGGCTACTTTATTAAATGCAACGAGGTGATTAAGGACCCGGATACAGGAAAGGTCATGGAGCTTCGATGCACCTATGACCCTGAGACTAAGAGCGGAACAGGCTTTACTGGAAGAAAGGTAAAGGGAACCCTCCACTGGGTATCGGCCCGGGAGGCCATTCAGGCAGAGGTACGGCTATATGGGCCCTTGCTATTGGAGGATGAGGATCAGGGAGATTGGAAGGAACGAATCAATCCACAATCCCTGCAGATTATAGAGAATGGCTATATAGAGCCAGCCCTGGAGAAAGTAAAGCCAGAGGAGAAATTTCAATTTATGCGGCATGGGTATTTTACCGTTGATTCAAAGCTCACTGGACCAGGGAAGCTGGTATTTAATCGTATTGTATCGCTAAAGCGCTCATGGAAATAATCGAATCAAAATGGATTTGCCTAAAATAATGGCAAGTCCATTTTGATGACATAGCCCCTTTGTTCTGTTATAAGCTTAACAATATTTGTCCTCTTTATGATATAATGGAGATAAGATTAGATATAATAAAAAGATTTTCAGGGGGCAGACAGGATCATGAACCTACAATACCTGCGTTCATATTATGTGACAGTAAAACTAAATAGTATATCGAAGGCAGCTAAAAGACTGCATCTTACCCAGCCGGGGTTAAGTATGCAAATACAATCCCTGGAAAAGGACTTGGGGGTTACCCTACTGATCAGAAGCAATAAGGGAGTAGAGCTTACAGAGGCAGGAAGTATTGTTTTTGATTATGCCGAAACAATTCTTTCCATGCATGAAAATATAGAGCGGGATTTAAAGAATCTCAAGGATAATAAAAAGGGCCTTTTGATAGGCTCCTGTAAAGCCATTGGAGAATTTGCCCTGCCCTGCAGTCTTTATATTTTTAAGCAGGAACATCCAAGGGTCAATATTCAATTTGATATTTCCAATACAGATGAAGTAATTAATAAAATTAAAAATAGAACCATTAATATTGGCATTATTCAGGGAGGCTCAAAGGCTGAAGAGCTGGTGGTGGAGAATATTACCCAGGACCGACTTCTTTTGGTGGCATCGATACCAGATATGAAGAAAGAAATTTCCCTTGAGGAATTAAAGAGGCTGCCTTTAATTTTTAGAGAAGCGGGGTCTGGGGCAAGGCAAACCATAAAAAATATTCTTGAAACCCATGGGGTAGACTTGGCGGATCTTAACGTAATTTATGAATTAAATTCCATGGAAGCCATTAAAGCCTCGGTAATTTCAGGAAAGGGGATTTCATTTATACCAGAGCTGACAATTAAAAGAGAGTTGAAGGATGGCCTTTTAAAAGAAATCAAGGTTGCAGACCTGGATTTCTATAGTGACTATCATGTTGCCTACAGGCGTGATCGTTGTTTAAACTCCCAGGAGCTTCAGTTTATCAGCTTTATTCGATCCTCAAAACGGGGATTTTGCTAAACGGGTGCTTACCAGAATTGGTAAGCTCTTTTTGTGTCTATAAAAGATACTTATATAACAGCTTACAGCCAATCCAGGCCCCTAAAAACATAAAGGCACCAAAAACCCACCCGTGGAGGGATAAGGATGGGATCGCGCTGAAGTACGCCCCAATATTGCAGCCAAAGCTAATTCTTGTGGCATAGCCCATGACTAAACCGCCCCCCAGGGCAAAAAATGCCTGTTTTTTATTTTTTAAGGGCTTAAACTTAAATTCCGAGGATAATAAAACGGCTAAGAGTGATCCGACGATAACCGCAAGATTCAAAATTGAAGCATCATTATTAAGCAAACCCTCTCCGGCCTTAGGACCATTACTATAAACCAAAAAATAATGCCATTCCCTGGGCCGAAGTCCGATTTTCTCTAACATATGGGCTCCCCAGTAAAAGAAACCCGAGGTAATACGCCAGCTTGAGCCGGTGAGGGCTAAAAGACTAATATTAAGTAACGCCAAAAGACTGCCCCCCAGCCAATAGGGCCAGGGCTTTTTAAAAATTCGCTCATATCCCTTCAAGTTTCCCAGCTCCTTTATTGTTACTTTACCTTTTCGATGTAAATCTCCCATTCACCCTCGCCTAATTCCACGTAGTCATATAAATGGCCCTGTTTTTTTACCCACTCAACGACATTGGTGATGGAGCAATTATGATCTGTCCCCATAATCAGAACATCACCAACCTCCATGGACTTTAACTGCTTTAGCGCCTTTAACAGGGGAATGGGACAAGCCTCATGCATACAGTCTAAATAATACTCTGCCATAGATTCTCTTCCTTTACTCAGCCATAAGGCTATATTTTTTATCGTACCAATGGGCAAGCCAATAGAGCAATGCTAACAAAAGCAGCTGTAGAAAAAGACTCTCCCTCATGCCAAAATATTGAGGGATATAGATAACAGGGGACTTTGAGATAATGTGCGTATCCCAAAAGTGAAAATGCCATCCCCCTAGGGTAGCCCCTATTATAAAGCCCACCAAAACCAGAAGCTGCATCAAATACCCTTCTCCAATCCGCATCAGAGTACCGGAGGCACAGCCCCCCGCCACCACCATGGCAGCCCCAAACAGGATGGCTCCAATAATGGTATGGATTCCAACGGGGTAAATCTGGCCCGGCAGCTCCAGTGCTTCATAGCTGCCACCTGAAACAATTGGGTATTGCAGGCAATAGAAACCCAGGGTCGTAATCATCAAGGCGATAATCACTGCTCTTAAAATAGAGGTGCTCCCTACCATAATTGGGTCCCGAAAGCTGGCTGCAAAGCAAAAACGAGATCGTTGCAGAGTGAAGCCTATTAAAATTCCAATGGTCCAATAGACGCCCCTTCCCAGGTAATGGTGAAGACCAAAGAGTGTAATTAAAGCACCACAGGCCACAGCAATTCCATAGGGAACCTGGCTTTGCTTCCTGCGATGGACTTTTTGCCTCTGTTTTTTTAGCAGCTCAATTCTTTCAGAAGTCATAGGGTTCCCTCCTTTAATTTCACCTGGGTATAACAATCAAAGTAAGAATACATTAATATTTCGTTAAAAAAATACCTATCCCTATTATAATAAAGAATAAGCAGGATTTCCAGCCCGTCTCAAAAAATACGAAAAGAGAGGATAGAAAAATCCTCTCGATTCAAAATAGGTCATGTAATAGATTAAACAAGCTCATTCAACATAGTAACGACTTTTTTGGCAACATCACCAGTAAGGCGTCCGCAACGTTCCTTACGCTCTGGGTCAGTGTAAGCACATCCTTGAACCTCCATAAAGTTACCGACAGAGTCAGCACAAAGAATAGAACCTGCTAAGGTAGTAGGTAATTCCACATCATTTCCCTTGTACTCTGGGAAGGGGAAATCCTTATACCATTTCCAGAGATCTCCTACGATTTTTTTACCTGTATCGGCATCAGTGACGACACCAATGGCAACAGCTGCGCCACCTAAGGCACCACATAGGGTTCCTTGACCTGCATATCCGCCGGCGGCTAAGGTCATGGATTCTGTTGGGATTTGATTATAGGGATACCCTTCGATTTCAGCTAATTCGCCAATGATTCCTTCATAAACGCCGTAGCCACATCCAGCCCCGGTTTGATAAGCATCATAGGCCCGTTTAGCCACCTTGTCTGGATCTAGTTTTACATAGGGAAAAGGCCATTGGGGTTTTTCTACACTTGCCACATTGGCTGATGGAGATTGGGTCTGACCACAACCTGTTAATAATCCCCCTACGCCCCCAAGTACAGCAGCTCCTGCAATCGTGGTACCTACGCCTTTAATAAAATCCTTTCTGGATATTCCTTGTTCCTTTACTTTAATAGACATCATATCCACCCCTTAATTGTTTTTGGTTGGTGGGATTGCTAATCCAATGTCAATAACAATGACATAAGATTAACAATCCCTACTCAAATTATATAATAGGCTGTCTCTCTTAGATAATCAGACTTTGTTATCGTCTATAACATTTTCTTATGACCCCCATAGCCCAAAGGCAGAGGCCCTTTAGATAAAATGGTTAAGAAGTGAACCTAAAGGTTCTAACAGCCAATGGCAGGGTTACGAAAACCACTATCAAGAATAGTGGTAGATAGGTCAACCCGTATAAGGCTAAAACTGCGTAAACCAGCTAGAAACCGCTGAAAAATAGATAGATAAGAACTATACAACGGAAGGTTTTGTTAATTCTAATCAAATTCTAATTTTTCTCTAAGAAGCCTTTAATTGTGGCTGGATATAATCATTACATAGAAGAAAATAAAAAAAATCAGGAGGGGTTTTTATGTCAAGCCAATTAGAACAGGTAGATTTATTAAGACAAAGAGCGAATGTAAGCTATGAAGAAGCAAAAATTGCATTAGAGAAGTCTAATGGAAGTTTGGTAGAGGCATTGGTTTATTTAGAAAAGGAAAATAAGATTAAGACTGAAACAAAATTCGAGGCCCAGGGAGCCGTTGATCAGGGGCTAAAGACCATAAGAAGATGGGTGAAGAAGGGAAATGAAAGCAGGTTTATTATTAAGAAAAGGGATAGTGAGCTGATTAATTTATCCGTTACTGTAACAGTAGTAGCCTCCGTAGTGGCCCCTGTGATTCCCTTAGTGGGAATTCCTCTTGCTTTAATTACAAACCATCGAATAAAAATTATTAAACCCAATGGACAAGAAGCAGGGGTTAACAGGGTTATTGATAAGGTTTCAGATAAGGTCGTATCCTTAACAAAGGAAAATGGAGCTGAATAAATGACAGCGCGACAGAGAACAACTCTGTCGCATTTATTTTTTCATAGGGAAGTTCGTTTTTTTCCTATGAATGGGGTTGTTCTTTAGGTGGTAATTATTACATTTTTCCCTTAAAATTAAAAAGAGGTGATTATGTCTCCTAAAATTTTTAGGTTAAAAAGTCAGCTGTTAAGTTATAATGAAGATAAAATAAGAAACTGCCTGGGGGGGGCAACAGATATGATAAAGATATTAGTTATTGAGGATGAAGTAAAAATTGCAAGGTTTTTGCAGCTGGAACTGGAGCATGAGGGCTATGGGGTGCAGCTGGCCCATGATGGTAGATTAGGCCTTGAGGCAGCCATAAAGGGTTCCTGTGATTTAATTTTGCTGGATGTCATGCTGCCGGGACTGAATGGTATGGAGGTTTGCCGAAGAATTCGGTCCTCATCGGAGGTACCAATCATTATGCTGACGGCAAAGGATCAGACCATGGATAAGGTCATGGGCTTGGATATTGGGGCCGATGATTATATTACAAAGCCCTTTGCTATTGAAGAATTGCTGGCAAGAATTCGTACCATTCTAAAGCGCAGAACCCCCAGTGAAGTCTCGGAGGAATTGAGATTAATGGGTGTTTCTCTAAATCGCCAACGATATGTTGTCACCTATGAAGGAAATACCATTGAGCTAACAAAAAGGGAATTTGATTTGTTGGCTTACCTAATGGAAAACGTCAACATTGTATTATCCCGAGATCGCATTTTAGAGGAAGTATGGGGCTATGAATACCTGGGAGATACCAATGTGGTGGATGTGTATATCCGATATCTAAGAAGTAAAATAGATCAGCAATATCAGATTAAATTTATTCATACCGTTAGAGGGGTGGGATATTTAGTTAAAGATGAAGCTAAGGGACAGTATTATAATTATTTTTAAAAAGGTTCTCTATCTGGTCTTTCTTTTTCTTAAAACCCTGCTAGGTGGTATAATGACCTTGCTAAGACAGGTAAAAAAGAGATTTCGCTTTTCCATTACCTTTAAAATTACCGTGGTTTATGCCTTTATTTTTGTTATGCTCCTATTTTTTATTTCCTCCGGGGTTCTAGCTAGCTCGGCCTATTTCTTAATGCAGCAGGCCCAGAAGAATACAGCACAAAATTACAAACAGATCAGAAGCATGGTTGAAGGTAATCCGGATGCCTATGAAGAGGATCTGTTGAAATTGGCAGAGTCGGCGAACTTGAAGGTGATCATCTACGATGAAAAGGAGAAGGTAATCTATACAACAGACCCTAAAGATGAGACCATCTACCAAGAAAATACTAATTTGTTTATCCCCTTATTTGTAGCCCAACAGCCATTAACCATAACAAAGAACATTACACTTGGGAACAACAGCTATTTTCTTCAGGCCGCTAAAGACGTATCCAATGAACGGATGTATGTGGGGATCTTAACGGTAATATTAATTGCCGCCAATGCCATTGGCATCTCAATTACCCTGGTATTTGGGGCCAAGGCAAGCCGAAAAATGCTGATGCCCATTGAAAAAATGACAAAAACCGTACAGCATATCTCCATCAGCGCCCTGGATACAAGATTGGATGTTAGTGGTGCCCAGGACGAGCTAAAGGAACTGGCTGAGACCTTTAATGAAATGCTTGACAGGATTGAAGCCTCGTATCGGCTTCAAAACCAATTTGTTTCTGATGCGTCCCATGAATTAAGAACGCCCATAGCAGTGATCCAGGGCTACAGCAACATGCTGGACCGATGGGGAAAGGAGGACCCAACGGTTCTGTCAGAATCCATAGAGGCCATTAAAAGTGAATCCGAGGCCATGAAGGACCTTATTGAAAAGCTGTTGTTTTTGGCTAGGGCCGATAAAAATTTAGAAAACCTGGTCAAGGAAGACTTTCAAATGGATGAGTTGATTGATGAGGTATTGAAGGAAACCCGCCTGATTGATCCGAGGCATCGTGTTATCTGTGAAACTAATGATAGAATTTGTCTTAAGGGAGACCGGAAATCCATCAAACAGCTTCTAAGGATTTTAATTGATAACAGTATCAAGTTCACCCCCGAAGGGGGCAGCATTATGATTAATCTGATCAAAAGAAGGAGACAGGCGGTCATAGAAATCATTGACACAGGAATTGGAATTGCCAAGGAGGATCTGCCTCATATTTTTGAAAGGTTTTATCGGGCCGACAAATCCCGAACAAAGGAGTTGGGGGGCCAGGGGCTGGGCCTATCCATAGGCAGATGGATTATTAACCACCATGGAGGAAAGATAACCGTTGAAAGCAAGCTTCAGGTGGGAACAAAAATTAGAATATTCTTACCAATTCAGTGATAGGAGCCAGGAAGTAATTCAAGGCTCCTATTTTCTTTTTAGAGCCAAAACCCTATGCTGCATAATTCTGGTCAATATAAAGGTATACAATAGTATAACTTAAGAAATATTTAAGAATTTGTTTATTGGGAGTATAGAATCCCTCTGTACAATTAAACTAAATAAAATTAGTTTTGGAGGGAAAACAGTTGAAAAGAAAAGTTGTTATCTATAGTTTAATTCTATTGACAATTATAGCGGGTATATTTTTTATTAGAAGCCGTCGTTCTGAAAGAACACTTACGGTAAGAACAGCTGAGGCAATCCAGGGAGAGTTGCAGAGCTTTTTGTCAACAACTGGCATTATCCAGTCCCGGTACAGCAAGGAATATTATGGGGTACAGGGCAAGGTCCTTGAGATAAAGGTAAGGATTGGAGACGCAGTTAAGACTGGCGATGTATTGGTTACCTATGAAACCCAGGACTTGGATACAGCAGTAAGGCAGGCAGAAATACAATATGAAAATGCTGTGCTGCAGCGGGATGATCTATACAGCCAAAAAGAAGACATGGATGAAAAGATAGCAGAATTAGATGAACAGATTGAAGCCCTGGAGGCAGAAAACATAGACAAATCTGTCATTGATCCCTTGGAAAAGCAGCGAGATGCCCTAATGCCCATTTCAGAGGAGCGAATAAGGCAGGCTGAAAATGCTGTGGTCTCGGCAAAGCTGTCGGTAGATACGGCAAGGGAAAACCTGAGAAAAAATGAAAGCAGTATTGTTGCAGAGGGCGACGGTGTGGTAACAGCCGTTAATGTGGTGGAAGGAGCCATGGATGCCGGTGCCCAGCCAGCTCTGGTGGTTCAGGACATTGAGAAGCTCAAGGCTGTGGTCTCCCTTGGAAAATACGATGCAGAAAAGGTACAGCTGGGCCAGGAGGTAGTCATTAAGGGAGGAGGTCAAACCTATGAAGGGAAGGTTTCCTTTATTGATCCTGTAGCCAAAAAATCAATGGGGGCAAACGGCGGCGAAACCTCTCTTGAGGTACAAATAGACATTTTAGAGGAAGCTCCTGAATTAAAAATTGAATTTGAGGCCGATGTAGACATTTTAGTGGGAGAAATAGACAATGGTGTCATTATCCCCTTAGAAAGCATTAAGGTCGAAAAGGGAAATAAAAATTTGGTCTATGTACTTGAGGGAAATGTGGTCAGGGAAAGAAGTGTAGAGACAGGACTCCAATCGGCTGTGGCTGTAGAAATTATTACAGGTGTTAAATCAGGAGAGCGGGTTATTTTGAATCCTTCTACGCAAATCGTTGAGGGCATAAGGGCAGCTGATGCTACGGAGGGTGAAAAGCATGTTAAAGGTCAATAATGTAGTAAAAATCTATAGAACTGGTGACATTCATTTTAAGGCTTTAAAAAGCGTCAGCCTGAATATTGAGAAGGGAGAATTTACAGCTATTATGGGTCCCTCGGGATCGGGCAAGTCTACCTTTATGAATATTCTTGGCTGCCTTGATCGCATGGATGAGGGAGAATATATTTTGAACAGCCGGGATATTTCCAGTCTCAGGGATGATGAGCTGGCCTATATTAGAAACAAAGAAATCGGCTTCGTATTCCAAGCATTTAATCTGATTCCTAGAATTTCATTGTTGGAAAATGTAGAGTTGCCTATGCTCTATGGGGCAGTGCCAGCCAAGGAAAGAAGGGAAAAAGCCCTTCTGGCCCTGGAAAAGGTGGGATTAAAGGAACGGATTAAGCACCTTCCCAATGAAATATCTGGGGGGCAAAAGCAAAGGGCCGCCATTGCCAGGGCAATAGTCAATTCCCCTTCAGTGATTTTAGCTGACGAACCCACTGGAAATCTTGATTCCGCCTCCTCCCGGGAAATTATGAAAATCTTTCAGCAGTTAAATGATGAGGGGACAACCGTCGTAATGGTGACCCATGAAAATGAGATAGCACAGCATGCCCTGAGGGTGGTTCGCTTTAGCGATGGAGAAATTGTAATCGATTCAAAGGTGAAGGATAGAATCGTGCTATAAGGAGCGTATGAAAATGAATATATTAGAAAGTATTAAAATGGCCTATAAAAGTGTTATGGCTAACAAGATGCGGGCTTTTTTAACCATGCTGGGGATTATTATCGGAATTAGCTCTGTTATTACAATTGTCTCCCTGGGTCAAGGTGGTCAGGAGGCTATTACCGGAGAGTTTGAAAAGATTGGTGTTTCTTCAATCCGTGTGTCTGTGGACGCCACAAAGGCCCAGGATACAGATTACATTACCCTTGAGGATGTTAAGCAGATTAAGGAACAGCTGAATTCTATCAAATATGCCAGTCCTACCATTCAAATAATGGGAACCATTTCTTCAGAAAAGGATAGCCACGGGGCGTTATTTAGTGGCGGCTCCCCTGATTTATCCTATATAAATAACACAGAAATCCTCTACGGTAGATATTTTAATGAGGGGGAATATGAGTCAGGAGCTGCTGTGGGAATTATAGAGGAGCAGGCGGCCCTGGGCCTCTTTGGCTACGCAGATGCAGTAGGAGAAACTGTTACAATAAGTGATGGGAATCTTAGCAAGAAGATGACTGTCATCGGAGTGGAAAAGGGTTTGACGATGCCCCTTGGAAATGGCAATAATCAAAGGCCCTACATGATAGCTGCCCCCGTAACCTTTTTAAGCAGTATCCATTCCAGTGGATCAAGGATCAGTACCGTAACGGTTATGGCAAACACCCAGGAGGAAATTGATGCGGCCGCCCGGGGAACCATAAATATGCTGGAATCCCGTCATAATAATAGGGGTCAAGAAATCTATTCAGCAGAAAATACAATGGATGTGTTAGACCAAATTAATAATGTATTGGGTATCTTTACAGGATTTATAGGGGCTGTGGCCGCCATTTCCCTGCTGGTGGGGGGCATTGGTGTCATGAACATTATGCTGGTATCGGTCACCGAGCGAACTCGGGAAATTGGGATCAGAAAGGCCATTGGGGCCACTACCAAAACAATTCTAATACAATTTTTAATTGAATCCGTGCTTATTTCTCTAATTGGAGGTATAATTGGTATGACCCTAGGGATTATTGGAGCAGAGATTATCGGAAGCTTTGCAGGGATTATACCGGTAGTATCTCCCATGGCAGTATTGGGAGCCATACTATTTTCGTCGGCTGTGGGAATATTCTTTGGAATCTATCCCGCCAGGAAGGCCGCAAGACTTGACCCAATCGATGCCCTACGGTACGAATAAGGCTAGGAGGCAATTATGTCGATTAAATTGAGGTTACGATTATCCTATTTAGCAATGCTGGTGGTTCCGATTGTATTAACCCTGGTTGTCAGCCTTTTGGCGGGCCGCTATTATACAGGGGATATGCTAAGAACCTTAGGAGATGAATATCGAATGAATCCCCTGAAGGATGCCATGGAAGATCGGAGTAATTTGTTTGCAGAAATTAAACAGATTTCCCTGCTGAGTCCAGAAAAACTGCTAGATATAGATTTTTTAAAAAGCCTTGAAGAAAGGTTTGTTATGTTTGATACTGGAGTTATCATCAGACAAGAGGGTGAGATTGTATATTCCAGCCCTAGGCTGAAGGGCTTTGAACATAAGAAATATCTTCCGGACTTTGGTGAATATATGGAGGACACCATGGTACCCTTCCAGGGGAAACGAAAGGAATTACTCATCAATCAGCATGACTTTTATTTTTCTGATCACACAAAGGGGACGCTTTTCTGGGTGATGAATGTTGAGCCCCTTAAAAGAGCCTTTCAGCAGATTGCTGGAGCGGTTACCATTTTTATTGTTGTCATTTTAGTGTCAACCAATGGGACCCTTACCTATTTAGTGTCCAGCAGTATCATTCGCCCCCTCAATAAATTAAAGGAATCTGCCAATGAAATCAAAGAAGGAAACCTTGATTTTGAAATACGGGATGAAACTAATGATGAAATAGGTGAGGTGAATCGAGCCTTTGAAGAAATGCGGGCCAGACTAAAGCAATCCCTCGACAAACAGCTGCAATATGAGAATAATCGTAAGGAATTAATTTCAAATATATCCCACGATTTAAAAACCCCTATTACCAGCATTAAGGGCTACATTGAGGGAATACGGGACGGCGTTGCCGATACCCCTGAAAAAATGGATAAATATATTAATACGATTTACACTAAGGCTGTGGATATAGATCGCTTAATTGATGAGCTATTTCTTTACTCTAAGTTGGATTTAAACAAGCTGCCCCTGAATCTAACGAAAATTTCCCTGGAAAATTATCTATCAGATATTATAGAGGAGCTTAGGTTTGATTTGGAAAAGCAGCAGGTTGATATTGAATTGATAAAGCCCCAGGAGAAAATGGACGTGATTGTCGATGGAAAGCAGTTAAAACGGGTCATGGTCAATATTATTGAGAATGCTGTGAAGTATATGGATAAAGAGAAGGGCGAGGTTCAGGTAAAGCTATCCAGCGAAGATAATGAGGCCGTTGTTTCTATAAGAGATAACGGCAAGGGGATACCCCAGGAGGCCCTTCCCTTTATATTTGATCGTTTTTACCGTACTGACCCCTCAAGGAGTAACCAAACCGGTGGCAGCGGCCTGGGCCTTGCCATCGCCAAAAGAATCATAGAGGAGCATGGTGGCCGAATGGGGGCAGAAAGCATCGTGGGAGAAGGAACAACCATCTATTTTACATTAAAAAAATGTTAGGCGGTGAAGTCTATGAAAAAAATACTCATTATTGAGGATGATATTAGTATCGCTGAGCTGGAAAGAGATTATCTTGACATCAGCGGCTATGAGGTTTCCATTGAAACCGATGGAATGAAGGGCCTTAATCGTGCATTGGAGCAGGATTATGATCTAATCATATTGGATTTAATGCTTCCCAGGGTTGACGGCTTTGAAATCTGTCGTCGGATTAGAAGTGAAAAAAACGCTCCTATTTTAATGGTTTCTGCAAAAAAAGAAGATGTGGATAAGATACGGGGCCTTGGCTTGGGTGCCGACGACTATATGACAAAGCCCTTTAGCCCCAGTGAACTGGTAGCCCGGGTGAAGGCTCATTTAATGAGATATGATCGATTAACGGGTAAGCGAGAAACCACAAACGAAATCTTAGAAATAAGAGGACTTACAGTAGATAAGTCGGCCCGACGGGTGTACATTAATGACAAGGAAGTTGCTTTAACCACCAAGGAATTTGACTTACTGCTATTTTTAGCCTCCAATCCCAACCATGTTTTCACTAAGGAAGAATTATTTGAAAAGATTTGGGGGTTGGATTCTTTGGGGAATATTACAACGGTGACTGTTCATATCAGAAAACTAAGAGAAAAAATAGAAGTTGACCCCTCTAACCCCCAATATATTGAAACTATCTGGGGAGTAGGGTACCGTTTTGAAGTCTAAAGTCTATAGAAAATTGAAAGGTTATAGAAAATGTGAAAAAAATTTCCAATGCAATTTAGCTAAAAAGCCAACAAACCCAACGTATAAAGTAATACGTAAAGGAGTTGGCTTTTTTGCTTTGTAAAAAGTATATGCTATAATGGCCATATAGACAATTACAGACAAGGAGCTGAATAACAATGGACCATGGGGAACCTATTATTCAAATACACAATCTAACTATGAAATATGGTGATAAAGAGGTATTAAAGGGAATTGATCTGGAAATCTATAGGGGACAAATTATTGGATACATTGGCCCTAACGGTGCAGGCAAAAGCACTACGGTTAAGATCATACTTGGGATTGTAACGGGCTATGGAGGACAAATTAAAATATTCCAGCAGGATATCAAGGAAAAGAACGACTACAAATACAGAATCGGCTATGTACCTGAGACCACAGAAATATATGATAGTCTAACGGCACAGGAGTACTTACTTTTTGTGGGGGAATTATATGGCCTGACAGCAGAAGAAATTGATGCCAAGGCTCAGAAAATGATGGCCCTCTTTGGTATTGATGAGGCTTATCACGCCAGAATCAGCTCCTATTCAAAGGGAATGAAGCAAAAGCTTTTAATTATAGCCAGTATGCTCCATAACCCGGATATATTGTTTTTAGATGAGCCCCTGAGTGGTTTAGATGCCAATAGTGTAATGATCTTCAAAGAAATCCTTACGGCCCTGGCAGCCCAGGGAAAAACCATTTTTTATTCCTCTCATATTATGGAGGTCGTTGAAAAAATCAGCAATCGTATCATTTTAATTAATAATGGACAAATCGCTGCCGATGGATCCTTTGAGGAGCTTAAGGCCATGAGCATGGAAGGGTCATTGGAAGAAATTTTTAACCAATTGACAGGCTTCAATCAGCATAGGGAAATTGCAGAGGAATTTGTCTCTACCATACAAGGGGTGTAGCGTATGAAGGAGTTTAAGATCCTAAAGCTATTAGATTCAATTCAATTTTTTTATAAGAAGCTCGGGGTAAATTATTCGGTGATGAGAAAGATTTTACAGCTCAAGCTGATTATGGATGGAAGGCGCGTACCAACAATCTTCAAGCAAAACGACAAAAAGGGCGAAGAGAATCTGTTTAAAAAATCCCTTCTGATGTATGCCTTAACCGGTGTATTCCTGGCAATTTTTATTCCGTTGCCCTTCCCCCTGTTTTATAAAATGAATTTGATTTTCGGCATGCTGATTTTTTTAGTGATGTCGGTAATGATTTCTGATTATTCCTCAGTACTATTGGATGTACAGGAAAAGAACATTCTGTTGCCAAAGCCAGTGGATGTAAAAACCATTAACGCTGCAAAGGTAACCCATATCATTTATTATTTAATGTCCATTCTGCTGGTAATTGCAGGGCCTAGTCTTATCTTTGGAAGCATTCGCTACGGCTTGGTCTTTGGAGCTATTTATATGGTGGAGCTGATATTGATTCTTGGCCTGGTAATCTTTCTGACGGCTATCCTTTATTTTCTGATCCTTCAATTTTTTGATGGAGAGCGATTAAAGGATATCATCAACTTCTTTCAAATTATCCTTGCTATAGTTATGATGCTTGTCTATCAATTAATTGGCAGGGTATTTGAAGTTGTAGATTTAAATGTGATCTTTGTACCCAAATGGTGGAGCTACCTATTACCCTCCACCTGGTTTGCGGCTCCCTATATGCTATTACTAGAAGGTAACAGTGAACTCCATTACTTAATAATGACCCTATTGGGAGTAGTGATTCCCCTGGCGCTGCTAGTAAGCTATTTCAAAGGAATTGCTCCCTACTTTGAAAGGAATCTGCAAAAGCTTAATAACCACAGCCAAAGGAAGACCAAAGGAGGCACAAAAATAGGCAAGGGGATTGCAGGGTTCTTTTCCTATAATCCTGTGGAACGAAGTGCTTTTCGTTTTTCCCAGGCCATGCTTAGGAGTGAAAGAAGCTTAAAACTCAAAATATATCCCACCCTGGCCTTTGCGGTGGTGGCTCCCTTAATCCTTTTATTTGGGACCTTTACCGAAAGCCACTCATTTGTCCATTTCCAGGAGCAAATTGCCAGCGGGAAATCTTACTTAATGAGCTACGTTTCGATGATTCTCTTTGGCAGCTCCCTTGTGATGCTCAATACCAGCGAAAAGTACCAGGGGGCATGGCTCTATAGAGCCTTACCGATTGAAAACCCTGGGGTGGTGATTAAAGGAGCCCTAAAGGCATTTGCTGCCAAAATGCTGCTGCCACCGTTTTTGTTCATTTGCCTTTTATATCTGCTGATATATGGTACGGTAATCGTTATTCCCCATCTACTGCTTATGACTTTGAACTTTACTTTATTAATAGTCATTATTTTCAATCGAAGCGATAGAAGCCTCCCCTTTAGTGAAGACTTTGATTATATCAAGCATAATAGCACCGTGATGCTTTTCATCAGTATACTTTTTTGTGGGGTTTCAGTGGCATTGCACTGGGGGCTTGGGGCTAATCTATACCACATAGGTATTTATATGGGACTGGTGGCAATCATCACCCTGCTGTTGTGGAAAAGGAGCTTTCGTTTTACCTGGAAGGACTTAGAATGAGATCATAAAAAATAAAAAGGTCAGAGGACAATAAAATGAACGCCTCTGACCTTTAGTTTTATTGATTAGCCATTTGGTAAATTTTAATAATATCCTCTACATATAGTGGTTTTACAGTCCCAACAACTCGCTTCCCAAAACGGCAACATTTCTGTGCCATCTCCTCAATTTGAGCATCACTCACTGTTCCCACACCCAGCTGAGCTAGGTTGATGGGCATTCCAATGGAAACAAAATAGTCCTCAGTCCGTTTAATACCCTCTAGAGCCGTGATTTCAGGGTTTATCGGATCAAGAAGGCAATCCCATACATTAATGGCATATTGGACAAAGCGGTTAATGTCGGTCTTCATTACATAGCGGGCCCACCAGCACCATACAGCTGCAAGGCCAGCCCCATGGGCTACATCAAACATGCCGCTGAGCTCGTGTTCAATGGCGTGGGCTGAAAAATCAGCTTTGCCCCCTAGGCCTGTCAAATGATTATGAGAGATACTGCCAGACCACATCAGCTCCGAGCGAGCCTTGTAATTAGCAGGGTCTTCCATACAAATTTTTCCGTACTTTATTGTATTGCGTAGTACCTGTTCAGCAATACGGTCTGTAAGCTCATTTCCCTTATCGGTACAAAAATAGCGTTCTATGGTATGCATCATAATATCCACAATACCGCAGGCCGTTTGATAGGGTGGAAGTGTGTAGGTTAGCTCAGGATTCATTAGAGCAAATTTAGGACGAATTAAATTGCTGCCATAGCCCTTTTTCAGCCAGCCATCCTCATTGGTGATAACACTGGAGCTGCTGGTTTCACTGCCAGCAGCAGCGATGGTTAAAACAACTCCTATGGGAAGACAGGCTACAGGCGTTGCCTTTCCCTCATAGGCATCCCATATATCAATATCTGGATTTGCCAGGGCCAGGGCAATTGCCTTGGCAGAGTCAATGACACTGCCGCCTCCAACCGCCAGGATGAAATCCACCTTTTCCCTGCGGCAAAGCTCAACCCCTTGACGAACCAGGGAAAGCCTTGGATTCGGAACAACTCCCCCTAAGGAAATATAATTAATATTTGCCTCTTGTAGGCTCCTTTCTATTCGAGCTAATAGCCCCGATGCCTTGGCACTGTTCCCGCCATAATGGAGCAGTACCCTGGTACCGCCCCAGGCCTTTACCTCTTGGCCAGCCCTGTCCTCAACACCCGAACCAAAAATAACCTTCGTTGGAGAATAGAACTCAAAGCGATTCATGATAGCCCCCCTTTTTCTTTAGATTAAAATGCCTTCTTTCTTAATATAAGACACCATCCGCTGATCTTCTTCGTTAATATGACTAACCAGCCATTCTACAATTAATAGCTTCAATTGATCCAATATCTGAGCAGTAATGCCGACTGCAGCAATATTCTTGGTGATTTTATGTAATTCTGCCACCAAATATTGGTGATGCTGCTGATGAGCTCTCGCTTCAGGATATTGATATTGGTCCATTAGCTTTTCCTCCGCTTCAAAGTGCTTTTTGACATATTGAAGGAGAAAGGCAAAGGCTTCCTTTACCTGTAAGGCACCTGTGCTGCTATCAAAACTAAATATTTCATCTGCTTTTTGAAAGATTGCCCTATGCTCTTGATCAATGGAGTCAATGCCAGTGGCTAAATCCGCTGTCCACCACAACATAATAATCCCCCCTAGTGGTTATTTTCAATAAAATAAAGCTTCTTTTTTTATTGTATCATCTGTTGAAGAGAAAGCAAAAGTATTTTCTCAGACAAATGTTTTTGCTAAGGGAAATTTAATAGAATGTTAAGATTAGCGCTATTGTGATCACCCTGGGCATAGGATATAATATAAATGTACCAGTCGATGACTAAATTACTAGGAGGGAAGTTTAATGGAGCTAGTAATGGGTTTGTTTAGATTTTTCTACATTATCTTGCTTATTCGAATGGTGTTAAACATCTTCCTGAATATTAAACGAAGAGCCATGCTGCGGGATCATATAGAAGCGGCCCAAAGAACCCTTGCAGAGGGAGAAGAAGCTGAAGAACCAAAGCAAAGGGTCATTACAATGGTAGAGGACAAAATATGTGGCAACAGAATACAGAAGGAAAAGGCTTATATTATCAACAAGAACGACGAGGACCATTATTTTTGCAGTTGGGATTGCAGAGAAAAATTTATTAATGAAAATAGAGATTAATCCAATTAAATTGTGGTAAAAGAAATAAGGGAATATGAAAACCATCGAGAGGAGTACGAAAATGAATATCTCTTTTTTTCTGACACCAAAAAAGGATGTTGTTTATGCTTCGGTCCATTCAACAATGAGACAGATATTAGAAAAAATGGAGTATCATCGTTACACAGCTATCCCCTTAATTGATGAAGAGGGAAAATATGCCGGAGCAATTACAGAGGGAGATCTCCTCTGGAAGCTGAAAAAAACAGCAGCCTTGGATGTGAGAAAGCTAGAACAAATAAACCTTAAGGATGTACCAAGGCACAGAATGAATAAATCTGTATCGATTGATTCCAATGTGGAGGATTTAATTATGGCCACCACCTATCAAAATTTTGTTCCAGTGGTGGATGACCAGGGAATTTTTATTGGGATCATCAAGCGAAGCGATGTAATACGATATTTTTACAAAATGCTTCGGGAAAAGGGCCTGATGGGGGAACCATCAGAGGAAGTAATTGATGAAGAGGAATTTTGGATGCTTCATTCCAACGAAGTGAAGGAACTGGTTGGGGCAGAAAGATAGCTTATTAGAAAACAGGCCTGAGGGCCTGTTTTTGCATAATAAATGGCCCTATTTATTAAAAAGACCTGCTACTTTGAAATTAACCCGATAAAAATGGGAACAATTGATGAATAGAATCGTCTAAATAATAAGAGGGCTGAGGCATACTTGAGAAAAGCCCTTGATAGACAACTAGGCTAGTAAGGAGGTAGAAGTAATGAAACGAAAAGTAATCTTAGGACTTGCTGTTTTAACCCTAACATCAGCATTGGTATTTGGCTGTACCAGTAAACCACCAGAAGAAGATGGGAAAGTAGTAGATGAAATAAATAATGAAGCTGCCATAATGAAGGATTTTGAAGCCCTAGCAGCGGACCAGGACCTTAAGGAAGTAATTACTTATGTAAAGGAGCATATAGGTGACCTCTCTGAGGAAAATGCCTCTAAGATGGTGCTTCAATTGGAAGAAATGCAGAAGGAGCAGCTATCCTCCCTTGAGAAGCGTTATTTTGCAGAGGATTCAATTCAACAAACCCTTATTGAAGCCTACGAAGCGGGAGAATGGAAATTAAAAATAGAAGACATCGAAGATGAAAATGTAAAGGCTCTGCTGCAAGATACAATTGATCAGGGCTATAAGGTAGAAACCGCAGAGGGAACCTTTTTTCCGGTGATTGACTATGGTAACACAGCTCAGTTTGCCGACTACACCACCGATGATATTAATGCCTATCTTCAATTGATGAAAACAGAATCAGATGAGGTGGCGGTAAAGGATGCCGCTATCGTAATTGAATGGAAGGAAGTAGCTGAAAGAGCTTTAAACCAGCAGGAATTTCTGGAGGCCTATGGTGATTCAGAAAAATCTGAGGATGTGGAGAATCTTTATGGCCGATATGTAAACCTACTGGTATTTGGGGCAAATAACACCCCCGCCTTTTCCTACGACAGTAAAAAGCTCGAACCTGAATTGCAGGAAATCTATAAGGCCCTTGCGGCAGAGGAAGATGGAAAGCTAAAGGAGCTATTTACAGATTATTTACCGATCTTAGAGAAAAGTCAATATACCATGACAGAGGAAGTCAGCCAGTATCGTGATCAAATGACAAAACCATTCTAATATTGAAACTGCAAAGAACAAAGTGGCTATCGCCACGTTTGTTTTCCAGGGAACCCATGGGTTCCCTAGGACACTCCGCTGTACCCTCCTTATTTTAATAAGGGGTGATGCCCCCCTTAACAA
>SWCF01001200.1_pt1 | contig 99560 bp, 93 predicted proteins | sample 4690081 | NCBI WGS metagenome assembly SWCF01 (sample SAMN10267280, study PRJNA491770) | bioreactor metagenome | isolation source: DHS bioreactor inoculated with | place: Japan: off Shimokita Peninsula
CGCGAATCGCAGGAGAAGGTCCTGTACTGGAACCACGCCATCATCAACCCCCCGGTGGATCGTCAGCTCCCGCCCGACCAGGTGGGTGACGTGTTCATGAAGGTCGAGAAGGAAACGGATGCCGGCCTGATCGTCTCCGGCGCGAAGGTCGTCGCCACCGGCTCGGCGATCACCAACTACAACTTCATCGCCCACTACGGCCTGCCGATCAAGAAGAAGGAATTCGCCCTGATCTGCACGGTGCCGATGGACGCGCCGGGCATCAAGCTCATCTCCCGGGCCTCCTACAGCCAGAACGCCGCCGTCGTCGGCTCGCCGTTCGACTACCCGCTCTCCTCGCGCATGGACGAGAACGACGCCATCTTCATCTTCGACAAGGTGCTGGTGCCGTGGGAGAACGTCTTCATGTACGGCGACGTGGAGAAGATCAACGCGTTCTTCCCGCAGTCCGGCTTCCTGCCCCGGTTCACCTTCCAGGGCTGCACCCGTCTGGCGGTCAAGCTCGACTTCATCGCCGGCCTGCTGATGAAGGCCCTCGACGCGACCGGCGCCGGCGGGTTCCGCGGCGTGCAGACCCGCGTCGGCGAGGTCATCGGCTGGCGCAACCTGTTCTGGTCGCTGACCGAGTCGATGGCCCGCGACCCCGAGCCCTGGATCGGGGACACCGTCATCCCGAAGCTCGAATACGGCCTGACCTACCGGATGTTCATGATCCAGGGCTACCCGCGCATCAAGGAGATCATCGAGCAGGACGTCGCGTCGGGCCTGATCTACCTGCCCTCGTCGGCCGCGGACTTCAAGAGCCCCGAGGTGCGCCCGTACCTGGACAAGTACGTCCGCGGCTCGGACGGCATCACCGCGGTGGACCGGGTCAAGGTGATGAAGGCGCTGTGGGACTCGATCGGCTCCGAATTCGGCGGCCGCCACGAACTCTACGAGCGCAACTACTCCGGCAACCACGAGAACGTCAAGGCCGAGCTGCTGTTCGCCGCCGAGAACCGCGGCATCGTCTCCGGCATGAAGGGCCTGGCCGAGCAGTTCATGAGCGAGTACGACCTCGACGGCTGGACCGTGCCCGACCTGATCGGCAACGACGACGTCAGCGCCTACTACCGCAAGTAACCCCAGCTGCCGCGCGCGGGCGATCCCCTGCCGCCCGCGCGCGGCGTTCCACCCGCGAAGGAGTGCCGCGATGACCACCGCATCGACGTTCGTCGTCCCCGCCCCGGTCCCGGAGTTCGACGCCGTGGTCCTCGGGCACTCCTTCGCCTCCCGGCGGGCGGCCACCCGCCTGCGCGACGAGGTGCGCTTGGCCGTGCTGGAGGCGGACGAGGCCACCGCCGCCCGCTACGACGAGGTCGACCACCGCTGGGAGATCGTCGACGGAGCGACCGTCGTCGCGCGCGCCAAGTTCGTCGTCGACGGGGACGGCACCCTCCCACTGCACGGCCGCGACGGTGCGCGGTGCACGGCAATCACGTTGACGGAGAACGGTTTTCCCAATCTCTTCCGGCCGGCCACCACCGCCCACCCCGATCCCGTGGGATACACCGTCGCGTGCCTCGGTCACATGCGCGACTACGGCCACGACTACGTCGAGCGCCGCGCCCGGGTACCGATCTGCGACGACGACTTCCCGGAGTTGTCGTTCGACCGGCCCACCCCGCAGTTCTGGGTCGGGTAGGCCCACAGCGACACCGGTCCCGGACATCGACAGCCTTCGCGACGGTTGTCGACATCCGGGACTGCTGTGTCACCGGCCGCGCAGCACCTGCGCCGGCGTCGTCCCGTAGCGCCGCTTGAACGCCGTGGCGAACCGTCCGGGGTGACCGAAACCCCACCGGTAGGCCACGTCGGCGACCGTGACCGCCCCGGCGCCGGCAACCAGGTCGTGGTGCGCGCGGCTGAGCCGGATGTCGAGCAGGCACGCCGACGGGCTGGCCCCGACGTAGTCGGCGAACGCCTCCTGCAGGCGCCGGACGCTGGTCCCGGCCAGCTCGGCCATGTCGGCCGCGGTCCACGCCCGGGCGGGATCGTCGTTCAGGGCGTCGAGGACGCGGCGGACCATGCCCGGCCGCGGCGGAGCGGCCGGCCCGTCCTGCGGGGAGACGGCGAGGACGAACGCCGCGGTGACCGCCCCGGCGAGCTGGGCACCGACGATCGGGTTGCTCACCATCTCCAGGCCGCCGTCGAGCTGTTCGGACAGCGCCCGTACCAGCCCGTGCCATTCGCTCGCCGGGCCGGTCAGGTCCAGCTGGTCGGGCAGCACCAGCTTCGTGCGCACCGGCGAACCGAGGATCCGGTCGGCCTCCCGCTCCAGGTGGTCCCGGTCGAACTTGACACCGAGAACGGAACACGTTGCGCCCCATCGGGTGATCATGCTCGGCGTGTCGGCCCGGAACACGGTGGCCTGACCGGGCGCCGACACGACCTCGCCGTGGCTGCCGCGCGACTCGAGCCGGCCGGTGAGCGGGATGTTCACCTCGTACGCGCCGGGATAGTCGCACGCGATCGCGACGTCGGCACCCCAGTGCAGGCGTCCGAGGGTCACCCCACCCAGGTCGACGGTCCGCAACGACAGCGCGGGCCGGTCCGTACCCGACAGATCGGTCAGCTCGTGCGGGAAGTACGCGTCCGCCACCGCCCGGGACGCGGCGTCCCAGTCTCCGATCTCGGCCGTGCTCACACCCCGAGGGTACGGATCGGAGACCCCGATCACACAAAGTCGCGCGATGTGTCCAGCCGCCGCGCACATCGTCTCGGCGCCGGCGTGACCCCCGTCATATGTTCCCGGTCACACGACGACGACCCACCCGGGCGTGCGTCGCGGCCGACGACACATCCAGGAGCAGAACCCATGACGAGCACCCTTTCGTGGATCGACGAGATCACCATGACCCAGCTCGAACGCAACCCGTACCCCGTGTACGAGCGGCTGCGCGCCGAGGCACCCGTCGCCTACGTGCCGGTGCTCGGCGCCTACGTCGCCTCGACCACCGAGGCCTGCCACGCCATTGCGACCAGCGGCGACTTCGAGGCCGTCATCACGCCCGCCGGTGGCCGCACCTTCGGGCATCCCGCGATCATCGGCGTCAACGGCGACATCCACGAGGATCTGCGCTCGATGGTCGAGCCGGCGCTGCAGCCGGCCGAGGTGGACCGGTGGATCGACGACCTGGTCCGGCCGATCGCCCGCCGGTACGTCGAGGCCTTCGAGTCCGACGGCAGGGCCGACCTCATGGCCCAGTTCTGCGAGCCGGTCAGCGTCCGCGCGCTCGGCGACCTGCTCGGCCTGAAGGACGTCTCCTCCGACACGCTGCGCGACTGGTTCCACCGGCTGTCGCTGTCGTTCACCAATGCCGCGGTCGACGAGAACGGCGAGTTCACCAACCAGGAGCGGTTCGCGGACGGCGACCGTGCGAAGGCCGAGATCCAGGCCGTCGTGGACCCGCTGATCGACCATTGGATCGAGCACCCGGACGACAGTGCGATCTCGCACTGGCTGCACGACGGCATGCCGGAAGGACAGACCCGCGGCCGGGACTACATCTACCCGACGCTGTACGTGTTCCTGCTCGGCGCCATGCAGGAGCCGGGCCACGCGATGGGCTCGACCCTCGCCGGCCTGTTCACCCGGCCCGAGCAGTTCGAGGCCGTCGTCGACGACCCGGATCTGATTCCCCGCGCGATCGCCGAGGGCATGCGCTGGACGTCGCCGATCTGGTCCGCGACCGCGCGCATCGCGACCCGCGACACGACGGTGGCCGGAATCGACATCGCCGAGGGCACCGTGGTGATCCTGTCGTACGGCTCGGCCAACCACGACACCGGCAAGTACGACGCCCCCACCGCGTACGACCTGACCCGTCCCCCGCTGCCGCACCTGGCGTTCGGCGCCGGCAAGCACGCGTGCGCAGGCATCTACTTCGCCAACCACGTGTGCCGCATCGGGCTCGAGGAGCTGCTCGAGACCATCCCCAACCTGGAGCGGGACACCGACGCCGACGTCGAGTTCTGGGGCTGGGGTTTCCGCGGCCCCACCGCGCTGCACGTCACGTGGGAAATCTGACCTCGTCGAGCGATCAGGAAACTGCCATGACCCAGCACACCGTCACCGTCGGCACCACCACCGTGCCGTGCGGACCCGATCAGACCGTCCTCGACGCCCTCCTCCGCGGCGGCGTGTGGATGCCCAACTCCTGCAACCAGGGCACGTGCGGCACGTGCAAGATCCGCGTCCGTTCCGGCTCGGTCGAGCACAACGCCTCGCCCGAGGACACCCTGCCGCCGACCGAGCGGGCCGACGGATTCGCCCTGGCCTGCCAGGCGACCGTCGGTGCGGACACCGTCGTCGAACCTCCCGCGGGCGAGCAGACCGCGGCCACGCACGTGCTGCGGGATCTCGTCGCCACGGTGACCGAGGTCCGCGACATCGCACGCGACACCCGGCGCGTCCTGCTCACCCTGGACACACCGCTCGAGTTCTCGGCGGGGCAGTACGTCGAGGTGACGGTGTCCGGCACGGATGTCCGGCGGCAGTACTCCCTCGCGAACCCGCCGAGCGAGCCGAAGCTGCTCGAACTGCACATCCGGCGCCGGCCGGGCGGGGTGGCCAGCGACGGATGGATCTTCGGGACCGTCTCGGTCGGGGACCGGGTCGACGTCACGGGACCGTTCGGCGACTTCACCTTCGACGCCGAGTCGACGGGACCGATGGTTCTGCTCGCGGGCGGGACTGGACTCGCACCGATGAAGAGCATCGTGCGGCACGCACTGGCGCTCGAACCGCACCGGGAGATCACCGTCTACCACGGGGTGCGTACGGCCGAGGACCTGTACGACGTCGCACTGCTGCGGGAATGGGAAGGCCAGTACCCGGGCTTCCGGCTGGTCACGTGCCTGAGTCGCGAGACCGGCGGCGACCGCGAGGGCTACGCGACCGACGCGTTCGTCGAGGATGTGGCGTCGGCGAAGGAGTACACCGGCTACATCTGCGGCTCCGAGGCGTTCGTCGACAGCGCCGTCAAGGCGTTCAAGCGGCGACGGATGTCGCCGCGGCGGATCCACCGGGAGAAGTTCGTCTCGGCGGCGTAGTCGACCGGTGCGTCCTTTGGGCTGCCCCAGCAGCCCAAAGGACGCACCGGGCGATTGAGGACCTCTTACCCTCCTGCCGAGGGTCCTAGGTAGGCCTAGGTATTTGCCTGGTGTGACTACGGCCACATGCTGGCAGTCTGAATGGCAACGCGGAGACAGCCCCGCTCGCCATCCGGGGCCGACCGACACCCTTTCTGGAGGATCCCCATGACCGAGACCCTGGACCACGTGCGCGCCGAACTCGACGGCGCCCTCGTCGAAGACGCGGAGACCGGCCGATACCAGGTGCGCCGCAACATCTTCACCGACGAAGAGATCTTCGAGCTGGAGATGAAGCACATCTTCGAAGGCAACTGGGTCTACCTCGCGCACGAGAGCCAGATCCCGAACAACGGGGACTACTTCACCACCTACATCGGCCGCCAGCCCATCGTGATCAGCCGCGACAAGGAGGGCGAGCTGCACTGCCTGATCAACGCGTGCAGCCACCGCGGCGCCATGCTGTGCCGCCGCAAGACCGACAACCGCACGACGTTCACGTGCCCCTTCCACGGCTGGACCTTCCGCAACAACGGCAAGCTGCTCAAGGTCAAGGACCCGCGCGACGCCGGCTACCCGGAACAGTTCAACAAGGACGGCAGCCACGACCTGACCAAGGTCGCCCGCTTCGAAAGCTACCGCGGGTTCCTCTTCGGCAGCCTGAACGCCGACGTCAAGTCGCTCGAGGAACACCTCGGCGACACCACCAAGATCATCGACATGATCGTCGACCAGTCTCCCGAGGGCCTCGAGGTGCTGCGCGGCTCCTCGACCTACACCTACGACGGGAACTGGAAGCTGCAGGCCGAGAACGGCGCCGACGGCTACCACGTGTCGGCCACGCACTGGAACTACGCGGCCACCACCGCGCGCCGCACCGCCGGCGAGTCGGCCAACGAGACCAAGGCGATGGACGCCGGCACCTGGGGCAAGCAGGGCGGCGGCTACCACTCGTTCGACAACGGCCACCTGCTGCTGTGGATGTGGTGGGGCAACCCGCAGGACCGTCCGCTCTACCCGCGCCGGGCGGAACTCGCCGCCGAGTTCGGCGAGAAGAAGGCCGAGTTCATGGTCGGGGCGTCGCGCAACCTGTGCCTGTACCCGAACGTGTACCTGATGGACCAGTTCTCGTCGCAGATCCGGCATTTCCGGCCGATCTCGGTGGACAAGACCGAGGTCACCATCTACTGCATCGCCCCGAAGGGGGAGAGCGCCGAGTCCCGCGCCAACCGCATCCGGCAGTACGAGGACTTCTTCAACGCCACCGGTATGGCCACCCCTGACGATCTCGAGGAGTTCCGGTCCTGCCAGAAGACCTACCTGGCCACCGCCGCACCGTGGAACGACCTGAGCCGCGGCGCGACCCACCAGCTGAACGGACCGGACCAGGTCGCGCTCGACCTCGGCATGAAGAACGTGTTGTCGAGCGGGGTGAAGACCGAGGACGAGGGCCTGTACCCGATCCAGCACGGCTTCTGGCTCGACAGTATGCGCAAGGCCGTCGCGGCCGAGGCCGCCGCCGAGTCCACCGCCGCGAACGAGCGCTGAGGAAGACGAGAACATGACCACCGCAATGGAATTGACCCAGAACGACATCGAGCAGTTCCTCTACCGCGAGGCCCGTCTCCTCGACGACCGCGAGTTCGAGAAGTGGCTCGAGTGCTACCACCCGCAGGCCGAGTACTGGATGCCGGCGTGGGACGACAACGGTGAGCTCACCACGGACCCGCAGCGCGAGATCTCGCTCATCTACTACCCCAACCGGGGCGGCCTCGAGGACCGGGTGTTCCGCATCCGCACCGACCGCTCGTCCGCGACGTCGCTGCCCGAACCGCGCACCGGCCACAACATCACCAACGTCGAGATCCTCGAGCGCCACGGCACGGAGATCGACCTGCGCCACAACTGGTTCTCGCTGTACTACCGGTACAACACCACCGACACCTATTTCGGCACGACGTTCGTCACGCTCGACGTCTCGGGCGCCCAGCCGGTGATCAAGAAGAAGAAGATCGTGCTCAAGAACGACTACATCCACCACATCGTGGACGTCTACGTCGTCTGATCCACCCCCGATTCACGAAAGGAGGCCCGTGCCGTGAGTTTCCAGGTGGCATTGAGCTTCGAGGACGGGGTGACCCGCTTCGTCAAGTGCGGACCGAACGAGACGGTCGCCGACGCGTCGTACAAGGCGCGCATCAACATTCCTCTCGACTGCCGTGACGGCGCGTGCGGTACCTGCAAGGCGCTGTGCGAGTCCGGCACCTACGACGGCGGCGACTACATCGAGGAGGCGCTGACCGACGACGAGGCCGAGCAGGGTTACTGCCTGCCGTGCCAGATGACGCCCGAGTCGGACCTCGTGCTGCAGATCGCCACGACTTCCGACGTCGCGAAGACCGCGGCGGCGACCTACACGGCGACGATCACCGACATCCGCCGCTTCTCCGACAGCACCGTCGGGTTCACCGTCGAGATCCCGAACCGCGACGAGCTGGTGTTCCTGCCGGGCCAGTACGTCAACATCACGGTGCCCGGCACCGGGCAGACCCGGTCGTACTCGTTCAGCACCGGCCCCAACGATCCGCACCTGTCGTTCCTGGTGAAGATCACCGAGGGTGGCCTGATGTCGGAGTACCTGCGCGACCGCGCCCAGGTCGGCGACACGCTGGAGTTCACCGGTCCGTTCGGCAGCTTCTTCCTGCGCGAGCGCACGCGGCCCGCGCTGCTGCTCGCCGGCGGCACCGGGCTCGCCCCGATCCTGGCCATCCTCGCCAGGATGCAGGAGCAGGACAGCGGCCTGCCGGTGCATCTGATCTACGGCGCCTCGTTCGATCAGGACGTCGTCGAACTCGACAAGCTCGAGGAGTACACGCGGTCGCTGCCGAACTTCACGTTCGAGTACTGCGTCTCCGACCCGGCCACTTCGGCCGCGAACAAGGGTTACGTCACGTCGCTGTTCGAGCCGAAGCACCTGAACGACGGCGATGTCGACGTGTACCTGTGCGGGCCGCCGCCGATGGTCGAGGCGGTGCGCACGCACTTCGACAGCGAGGGTCTCACGCCCGCCAACTTCTTCTTCGAGAAGTTCAACAACTCCGCGACGGGCGCCGCCGGGCAGGCACCCGAGCCCACCGAGGCGGAGCGCATCGCGGCCGAGAAGGCCGCCGCCGAAACCGGACTGCCGGTCTCGCTCGGGCCCGCGAACCCCGTGGCACAGGACAACTACGAGATCGGCGAGGAGCACCCGCCCGTCACCGAGTCCGACGCCCAGTTCGACGCGCGCATGGCGCTCGAGCTCGGCGCGCTGGAGCTGACCATCGGCCGGCTCACCGACGCGCAGCTCGTGGAGTTCCGGATTCTCGCCGAGGCGTCGACCGCGTCGATCGACCACGACCGCTTCACCGATGCGGGCGCGTTCACCGACACCAACGCCGCCTTCCACGAGTTCCTGTTCCGCTGCTGCGGCAACCCGGTGCTGCTCGAGGCGTACAACCGGCTCGAGGTGACGCAGCTGATGCGCAAGGTGCTGCGCACCGCGCAGTGGGTGGACGAGCAGGTTCCGCACGACCACCTGCAGATCGTGCGGGCGTTCGAACGCAAGGACCGCGCGGCGGCCCGCGATCTCATCGTCAGCCATGCCGAGCACGCCAAGGCGACGATGCGTCGCGCCATCGAGGACTCCGCGAAGGCGGAGATCGCGTGAGCGTCCTCCTGCCCGTGGGCACCGTGTATCCGGGCCGCTTCGACGGCCGGGTCGTCACCGTCACCGGCGCCGCGCAGGGCATCGGCCTCGTGGTCGCGACCCGCATCGCGGCCGAAGGGGGATCCGTGATCCTCGTCGACCGCTCCGAGCTGGTGCACGACGTGGCGAAGGAACTGCGCGAGAAGGGTTTCCAGGCGCACTCCGTCACCGCCGACCTCGAGGTGTTCGAGGGAGCGCAGTCCGCGATCGACGAGGCCCGGCAGCAGCACGGCCGCATCGACGTGCTCGTCAACAACGTCGGCGGGACGATCTGGGCGAAGCCGTACGAGCAGTACACGCCGGAGCAGATCCAGGCGGAGGTGAAGCGGTCGCTGTTCCCGACGCTGTGGACGTGCCGCGCGGTGCTGCCGCATCTGATCGAGCAACGGTCGGGCACGATCGTCAACGTGTCCTCCGTCGCGACCCGCGGCGTCAACCGTGTCCCGTACGCCGCGGCCAAGGGCGGGGTCAACGCGATCACCTCCGCGCTCGCCCTCGAGGCCGCCCCGCACGGGATCCGGGTCGTCGCCACCGCCCCCGGCGGCACCGACGCCCCCGCCCGCCGGGTGGCGCGCGGCCCCGCCGCGCAGAGCGAGCAGGAGAAGGTCTGGTACCAGCAGATCGTGGACCAGACCGTCGACTCGTCACTGCTCAAGCGGTACGGCACGCTCGACGAGCAGGCCGCCGCGATCACCTTCCTGGCCTCGGACGAGGCCTCCTACATCACCGGCACGGTCCTTCCCGTCGCCGGCGGCGATCCGGGGTAGCCACCCCAGCTCCGCCACAGGCCTCACCGGCAGGCCAGGGATCCCCTGCTGGTGAGGCCCTCTTTCTGCCCCGTTTTCCTTGTGACCGCACTCACAGACCGGAGCCGACATGGCCGACAACACAACCGCCTGGGCGAGTCCCCGGCACCGCAACAGCGTCATCTGGGTCGTCGCCCTCGCCACGCTGGCGATCATCTTCGACGGCTACGACCTCGTCGTCTACGGGACGATCCTGCCCACACTGATGGCCGACCCCACCCAGATCGGCGCGATCTCCGCGCAGCAGGGCGGCGCGCTCGGCTCGTACGCCCTCATCGGCGTCATGGTCGGCGCCCTGCTCAGCGGCGCGTTCGGCGACCGGATCGGGCGGCGGAAGATGATGCTGATCAACATCGTCTGGTTCTCCGTCGGCATGGGCGCCACCGCGATGGCCACCAGCATCACCTCCTTCGGCATCCTGCGCTTCTTCACCGGCATCGGCGTCGGCGGTCTCGTCGCCACCGCGGGCGCCGTGGTGGCCGAGTTCGCCCCGCCCGGAAAGCGGAACCTGTTCAACGCGATCGTCTACAGCGGCGTCCCCGCCGGTGGCGTCCTCGCCTCCCTGCTCGCCATCGTGCTGCGCGACGCCATCGGCTGGCGGGGCCTGTTCTGGATCGGCGCACTGCCCCTGGTGATCCTGCTGCCCCTGGCCCTGGTCAAGCTCCCCGAATCCCCGATGTGGCTGCAGGCGCGCGGACGGACGGACGAGGCCGCCGCGGTCTGCGACAAGTTCGGCCTCCCGCGGCCCACGGCCGCTCCGGCCCCGGCCGAGAAGGTCGGCTTCGCCGCCCTGGCCACCCGCCGCTACGCGTGGGGCACGACCCTGCTCGGACTGATGAGCTTCGCCGGGCTGCTGCTGACCTACGGGCTGAACACGTGGCTGCCGAAGATCATGGCCGACGCCGGCTACGACGCGAAGGGTTCGCTCGCATTCCTGCTGGTCCTCAACGGCGGCGCGATCATCGGTGGCCTCCTGGCCTCCCGGATCGCCGACGGCCGCGGCCCCCAGCCGGTCATCGCCACCACGTTCGGTCTCGCCGGACTGGCACTGATCCTGCTCACCTTCGGGTTCCCGCTGCCGGTCCTGCTGACCGCGGTGGCGATCGCCGGGGTCGGCACGATCGGCACCCAGGTGCTCATCTACGGGTTCGTCTCCAACTACTACGAGACGGCCGCGCGCGGTGCCGGCGTCGCCTGGTGCGCCGGATTCGGCCGGCTCGGCGGCATCTTCGGTCCCATCATCGGCGGCCTGCTCATCGGCGCCGGGCTGAGCAACGACGTGAGCTTCTACATCTTCGCCGGCATCGCCGTGGCCGGCGCCCTGGTGACGGTGTTCGTCCCCGTCCGGCAGGGTGCGCAGTACGTTGCCAGAACCCCGGAGGCCGCGGCGGCGAGCCCCACTACCGTGGAAGTGTGACTCAACCCACCATGTTGGTCGGACGTACCCGGGAGCTCTCCGAGCTCGACCGTCACCTCGGCGAGGCGCGAGCCGGTTCACCCGTGCTCGCCCTCGTCGAGGGTCCGCCGGGTATCGGCAAGTCCGCTCTGGTGCAACGATTCACCGAGCTGCTCGACGACTGGCAGGTGCGCACGTCCGCGGGTGTCCCGTGGGAGGCGCGGCGCGCGTGGAGCACCGTCGAGCAACTGCTGCAGGCCCCCGCCACCGGACGTGATCCGGTGGAGGTGGCGCACGAGTTGTTGTCCCTGGTGGACGATCCCACCGTCCTCGTCGTCGACGACGCCCACTGGTCCGATTCCGAGTCCCTGCAAGCCCTGTCGTCGGCCGTCCGCCGGGCGCACGGCAGGCAGTTGCTCGTCCTGCTGGTGATCGTGGACCCGCTGCCGGACACGATCCCGGACAGCACCCGGCAGGTGCTCGACCATCACCGTGCCGTCTCCGTGCACGTGGGACCGCTCGGGCCGCAGGACATCGCCCAGCTCGCCCTCACCCGCATCGGGGTGGACCTGTCGCCGTGGACCGCGCGGCGGCTGTTCGAGCACACCCACGGCACCCCCCGTCCGGTTCTGCAGTTGCTCGACGAGATCCCCCGCGACCAGTGGCAGCACTGGCAGGCCCGGTTCCCGGCCCCGCAGGAACGAGCGGGTGCCGTGCGCCGCACGCTGGACCGCTGCCCCGCCGAGACCCGGGCCCTCGTGGAGGCGGCGGCCGTCCTCGGCCCGGAATGCACCCTGACCCAGGCGGCGGCACTGGCCGGGCTGGCGGACCCGACCGCGGCGCTCGACGCCGCACACACCGCCGGAGTGCTGCGCCGGCGCGAACAGCGCGGCACGGTCACCCTCGTCTTCCCGGATCCGATGACCCGCGCCGCCGTCGCCGACGACATCGGCCCCGCCCGCTGGCGCGACCTCAACGCCCGCGCCGCCGAACTGGTCGACGACGAGGGGGCCGCGCTCACCCACCTGGTGTCCGCCACCGCCACCGCCGACGCGGACCTGGCAGACCGCCTCGACCGGTACGGCCGGCGCCGCGCCGCCGTCGGCGCCTGGTCGGATGCCGCCGAGGCGCTGATCGTCGCGAGCGGCATCAGCCCCGACCGCGACCAGCGCGCGCAGCGGCTGATCCGCGGTGTCGACGCGCTCACCGGCGCGGCGGACCTGCCCCAGGCGCTGACGTTCGTTCCGGCCGTCGAGACCGCGCCCGACGGTTCCATGCGCGACGTGGTGCTCGGCTATCTCGCCATTCAGCGTGGGCGGCAGGACGAGGCCGCCCAACTCCTCGGCCGCGCATGGCAACTGCTCCCGGACCCGGCCCGGGACCCGGACCTGGGGGCGATGATCTGCCAGCGCATGGTGCTGCACTCGCTGGCCCGGCTCGACGGGGCAGGCCTCGTCGAATGGGCCGACCGTGCGTCGTCCCTCGTCGCCGCGGACACGCCCGCCGCCGTCGAGTCGGCCGCGATCCGGGGGCTCGGCCTGGCCATGACCGGCCACGTCGACGAGGCCCGCGCCTCGTACGCCGCGCTGCCGGAGAGCGTGCGGCTGGGCGCCCAGGGCCAGCGCATCCGCATGGCGGAGGGCTGGCTGGCGCTCGCGCTCGACGAGCCGGAGCGGGCCCGAGCGGAACTGGAGAGTGCGGAACCGACGGTCTTCCGCGGGGGATCGATCCGGATCTCGCTGTGGGCGCAGGCGTGGCTGGCCCGCACCGAGTTCACGCTCGGCGCCTGGGACGACGCCGTCCGCACGGTCGACCGCGCCGCCGCACAGCTCGACACCGCGGGCCTGGATCTGCTTCGGCCACTGGTGCATTGGACGGGTGCCCAGGTGCATGCCCTGCGGGGCGACTGGACTCTGGCCCGCGAGCACCTGCGACGTGGCCGCGCGGGCGCCACCGACTACGCCGTCATGGTAGTCCCGGCCTGCCTCGCGGCCGCCCAGTGCGCCGAGGTCGCCGCCGACTACGACGGCGTCCTGCGGCACCTCGCGCCGCTCACCGCGCATCGACGACAGGCGTTGGTGGAGCCGGGTTTCTGGCCGTGGCCGGACCTGTATGCGAATGCCCTCGTGATGACCGGACGCGTCGACGAGGCCGACGAATTCCTCCGTCCGTTCGAGGACCTGGCCGGCTCGCGGGGGCACCTGTCCGCCCGGGCGCGGCTCGGATACGTGCGCGGACGGATCCACGGGGCGCGCGGGGACATCGACGCCGCACGCGAGACCTTCGAAGCGGCGCTCGAGAACCTGGCGACGTTGTCGTTGCCGTACGACCGGGCACGGGTGAACTTCGCGTACGGCCAGACGCTGCGGCGGGCCGGGCGGCGACGGGAGGCGGACGCGGTGATGCGCACCGCCCGGGAACTGTATGCGACGCTCGGCGCGACGTCGTACGTGCAGCGCTGCGACCGCGAGCTCAAGGCCGGTGGGTTGAAGGCGAGCGGCGACGGTACGCGCCGGTCGCACATGGATCTGGCGGCGTTGACGCCGCAGGAGAAGGCGGTCGCCGCGCTGGTGGCCGCGGGCAACACCAACAAGGACGTGGCGGGTGAGCTGTTCCTGTCGGTGAAGACGGTGCAGTACCACCTGACCCGGGTCTACGCGAAGCTCGGCATCCGTTCGCGCAGCGAGCTCGCCGCCCGGTTCCGTGAGGAGGAGTGAGGAAGCGAATGACAGCAGTCGACGAGAAGACCACTGCCCCCGGCGATACCGATCTGCTCGAGCGGCCTGCCCGGCCCCTCACCCGGCCGCGCCGGGTGCTGCGGGATCTCGGCGTCGAGTACGCGGCGAACGGCGTGATCGGCCTGGTGTTCTCGTCGACGGGCCCGGTCGCGGTCGTCCTCGCGGCGGGAGCGGCCGGTGGGCTCGGCGCGGCCGAACTCGCGTCGTGGATCTTCGGGATCTTCGTTCTCAACGGGGTGCTGACGATCGCAATGAGCGTCGCCTACCGGCAGCCTCTCGGCTTCGCCTGGACGATTCCGGGCACGATCCTCGTCGGCGGATCGCTGGGGCACCTGTCCTGGCCGGAGGTGATCGGCGCGTTCCTGGTCACCGGCCTGCTGGTGCTGGTGCTGGGGGCGTCCGGACTGGTGCGACGGGTGATGGAGGCGCTGCCGATGCCGATCGTCATGGCGATGGTGGCGGGCGTCTTCCTGAAGTTCGGCGTGGACCTGGTGGCCGCGCTCGGCGCGGACGTCGCGATCGCGGCGCCCATGGTGCTGACGTTCCTGGCGTTGAGCGCGTTCGGGCGGATCGGCCGGTGGTTGCCACCGATCCTGGGGGCGCTGATCGCCGGGGCGGTGGCGGTGTCCGCGTCGGGGCGCTTCTCGCCCGCCCCGGGCGGATCGGGCATCTTCGCGTCGCCAGTCTTCACCGCACCGGTGTTCACCTGGACGGCGTTGCTGGAGTTGGTGATTCCCCTGGCGATCACCGTGCTGGTGGTGCAGAACGGGCAGGGCATCGCCGTGCTCACGGCGGCCGGGCACCGGCCTCCGATCAACGTCACCACGATCGCGTGCGGGGTGTGGTCGCTGGGCGCGGCCTGCGTGGGTGCGGTGTCGACGTGCCTGACCGGCCCGACGAACGCGCTGCTCACCGCGTCCGGGGAGCGGAGCCGCCAGTACACGGCGGCCGTGTGCTTCGGGCTGTACTCGATCGTGTTCGGGTTGTTCGCGCCGCTGTTCGTGCGGTGGATGACGGCCGCGCCGGCAGCGTTCGTCGCGACCCTCGGGGGTCTGGCGATGCTGCGGGCGTTGCAGGGCGCGTTCGTGACGGCGTTCGCCTCGAGGTACACGATGGGGGCGCTGGTGGCGTTCGTCGTCACGGCCGCGAACGTGACGTTCTGGAACATCGGTGCGGCGTTCTGGGGGCTGGTGGCCGGGGTGCTCGTGTCGCGGCTGCTCGAGCGGGACGACTGGACCCGGTGACACCGGCGGGTGCGCGAACGCACCCGCCGGCCGTCAGCGACCGAACAGCGAGGAGAAGAAGCCGGACTTCGCCTCGGGAGCGGAGTCCTGGTCGCAGGTGCACCGCTCGGTGACCGGTACGGACTTCATCACGCTGTCGACGTGCTGGCCGCAGCCGCCCCAGCCGGTCTTTCCGCACTTGGAGCAGGTGACGGGGTAACACATGGGCGTCCTCCTCGGGGGATGATCGGAATCTGCCGTCAATATACCCCCTGGGGTATGAATCGTGCCAGTGTGCGCATGCGCACATGCGGGACGACGGCGACAGAGGACGGGCAAACCGCGAAAATCCGGCGCCGGGACGGGCGAACTGACACCCTGAGGCCGTACCGTCCCTCCGCGCAGACAGGATCCACAACCCATGGCACGTCCGGTTCGCGTCGTCGTCCTCGGTTCCGGTTCGTGGGGTACCACCGTCGCAGGACTGTCGGCTCGCAACACCCCGACCCTGCTCTGGTCCCGCAACCCGGACACCGCCCGGGAGATCGACGAGGAGCACCGCAACACCCGGTACCTCGGCGAGCGAACCCTGCCGGCCAACCTTCGCGCCACCTCGGACCTCCTCGAGGCCGCGCACGAGGCCGACGTGCTGGTGGTCGGGGTGCCGTCCCACGCCGTCCGCACCACCCTCGCCGAGATCTCGAACGAGGTGCGGGCCTGGGTGCCGATCCTCTCGCTGGCGAAGGGACTCGAACCGGGCACCCGCCTGCGACCGACCGAGGTGATCGGCGAATGCCTGCCCGGTCACCCGGTGGGACTGCTGGCCGGGCCGAACATCGCCGGAGAGGTTGCCGACGGGATGGCGGCGGCCGCCGTGGTGGCCACCGCGGACGAACGCGTCGCGGCGGCCCTGCAACCGCTGTTCGCCTCGAAGGTCTTCCGCGTGTACCGCAACACCGACGTCCTCGGCTGCGAACTGGGCGGGGTCCTCAAGAACATCGTCGCGATCGCGGCAGGCATGGCCGAGGGGCTGCGGGTCGGCGACAACACCCGGGCGATGGTGCTCACCCGGGGGCTCGCCGAGATGACCCGGCTCGGCGAGGTGATGGGAGCCAACCCGCGGACGTTCGCAGGCCTGACCGGGATGGGCGACCTGATCGCGACGTGCACGAGCCCCGCGTCGCGCAACCGCCGGATCGGCGAGGCCCTCGCGAGCGGACTCACCCTCGACGAGGCGGTGGCCCGGCTGGGCCAGGTCGCGGAGGGCGTGAAGACCGCCCCGACGGTGATGGAACTCGCGCGCGAGTACGACGTGGAGATGCCCATCGCCGCCGAGGTCGAGGCCGTCGTGGCCGGCCGCCGCTCCCCCGCCGACGCGTACCGGGGACTGCGCCGCGTCACCCCGGGCAACGAGGAGGACGTGGTCTGATCGGGAAATATCCGGCACTCTCGGACACGAGCAAGAAGGCGAAATACTTCCCGATTTGCCTGTTGAACCCGCAACTTGTACACTGTTCAAGTGATCGAAGCCGAAGCACTCGTGGTCGGAGCCGGCTTCGCCGGGCTCGGTGCCGCCGCACACCTGCGGCAACGCGGACGCGACGTCCTCGTCCTCGAACGCGACGGCGCCCTCGGCGGGACTTGGCGCGACAACACCTACCCGGGGTGCGAGTGCGACATCCATCCCGCCCTGTACTCGTACTCGTCCGCACCCCAGGCCGCCTGGGCCCGCGGCCGCGCGACCCAGCCCGAGATCCTCGCGCACCTGCACGCGTTCGCCGCAGAGAACGGACTCGCCGACCGGATCGTGTACCGCACGGCCGCCGTCGGATGCCGGTGGGACGAGACGACGGGCCGCTGGCACGTGCGCACCGACCGCGGCCCGGACTACGCGGCCCGATTCCTCGTCCTGGCCACCGGCGCCCTGAACGTCCCGCAGGTCCCCCGCCTCGACGGCTCCTTCGGCGGCCCCGCCTTCCACACCGCCCGGTGGGACCACGACGCCCACCTCCCCGGGCGGCGCGTGGGCGTGATCGGGACCGGCGCGAGCGCCGCCCAGGTGATTCCGCATCTCGCGGACGTCGCCGACCACCTCACCCTGTTCCAGCGCACGCCCGCCTGGGTGCTGCCGCGCCGCGAACAGCGCCTGCCGCTGCCGCACCGGGCGCGCCGGACGGTCGAGTACTGGCGCGGCGAAGCGCTCGTCCCCGCGCTCACCGGGTCCGGCCGTCGGCTCACCCGCCTCGAGTCCCGGGCGCTGCGGCACCTGCACCGGCAGGTGCCCGACCCGGACCTGCGTCGCGTCCTGACCCCGCGGCACCGGATCGGCTGCAAGCGAATCCTGTTCTCCGACAGCTACTATCCCGCACTCGCCCGGGACTCCAGCACGGTGGTCACCAGCCCGATCGCGGAACTGCGCCCGCACGGCGTGCGCACCGCCGACGGCCGGGACCACGCGGTCGACGTCCTGGTGTACGCGACCGGATTCCGGGTCTCCGCCGCCCTCGCGGGCCTGCCGGTGGTCGGTCGCGACGGCCGCACCCTGCTCGAGCGGTGGGGCCGCGACGGCGCGTCGGCGCACCTGGGCACGACCGTGGCCGGGTTCCCCAACGCGTTCCTGCTCGGCGGTCCCAACACCGGTATCGGCCACACCTCGCTGCTGTTCATGATCGAGAGCCAGCTCCGCTACGTCGCCGCCGCGATGGACGCCGCCGACCGGGAGGGCGCCGCTCTCGAGGTGCGGGCCGCCGCGCAGCGGGAGTTCGCCGACGAGATGCGCCGACGCTCGTCGGGCACCGTGTGGACCAGCGGGTGCCGGAGCTGGTACCTGGACCGCGGCGAGGTCAACCGGTCGCTGTGGCCGGCCTCGTCCTGGGGATACCGGCTCCGGACCCGGCGGTTCGACCGGGAGAACTACCTCACCGCCGGTCCCGCACGACGGGCCTGAACGAGCGCTATACAGGTGCCTGTGCGACCCTGGTCACATGACGATCGACCACGGCGCCTCGCTCTCGGCACTGCTCGACACCCGCTATTCCTGCCGGGCGTTCCTGTCCAAACCGGTACCCCGCGAGGACATCGAGACGATGCTGCGCATGGCGCAGCGCACCCCGTCCTGGTGCAACTCCCAGCCGTGGGAGGTCGTCCTGGTCGGCGGGGACGCCGTCGAGCGGCTACGGAGCGCGGTGTACGAGCAGGCGGCCTCCGGTCGGCTCGACCCGGACATCCCCGGCCCCGCCGAGTACCGCGGGGTGTACGCCGAGCGTCGCCGCGGCGCCGGTTACGCCCTCTACAACAGCCTCGGCATCGCCCGCGACGACTACGCCCGCCGCACCGAGCAGATGCTCGAGAACTACCGCTTCTTCGGAGCCCCGCACGTCGCGATCGTCACGACCGACAAGGCCCTCGGCACCTACGGCGCGGTCGACTGCGGTGGGTACGTCGCCACCCTGCTCCTCGCCGCGCAGGCCCTCGGCATCGCCGCCGTCCCGCAGGCCGCCGTCGCGATGACCGCCGGCGCCGTCCGCCGCGAACTCGGCATTTCCACCGAGCGCGACATCGTGTGCGCGATCTCCTTCGGATACGCCGACGAGAGCCACCCCGCCAACACCTGCCGCACCGACCGGGCGAGCCTGGACGACACCGTGCGGTGGGTGGAGGAGTAACCACCCCAGGGGTCCTGGCCCGGGGCGCCCGGGCGACGGATGGTGGAACTCCCCACCTTCCGCCGCCCGAGAGGACACCCCGTGCACCGCATCGAAACCGAGGAACTGCTCCGCCGATGGGTACCGCGCGCCGTCGCCGGTGAACCGCACGCCGTCGGCGTGGTGGTGAGTTCCGTTCGCCCCCATGTGCTGAACTTCTGCGCCGCACGCATGGACGAGGGGACCCGCGCGCACACCCCCGCCGAGGACGTCGCCCAGGAGGTGTGCCTCGCCCTGACCCGGGCGCTCCCGCGCTACCAGGATCGCGGTGCGTCGCTGCTGCGCTTCGCCTTCGGCATCGCCACGCACAAGGTCGCGGACGTCCGGCGCAAGGCCGCGCGCACCGTGACACCGCTGCACGACGTCGCCGGCCCCGGACCGGAGGAGGGCGTCCTCGACGAGGAACTGCGGTCCGCGGTCCGCCGGCAACTCGCACTGCTGCCGGAGCAGCAGCGCCGCGTGGTGCAGCTGCGGATCCTGCAGGGCTACAGCGCCGAACGCACCGCCGCGCTGCTCGGCACGTCGGTCGGCGCGGTCCGCATCGCCCAGCACCGGGCCCTGCAGCGAATCCGACTGCAGCTCAGTCGTGCTGAGCGCGCAGATACCGTCCGAAGTGCGGCACGGTGAATCCGATGAAGCCCCGCTCGGCGGAATAGATGAGCCCCTTCTTGATGAGTCCGTCGCGCGCGGGCGACAGCGACGCCGGCTTGCGACCGAGTTCGGCTGCGATCTTGGACGTCGCGACGGGACCGTCGTCGCCGGAGAGGTCGGCCATCGCGCGCATGTACTCGCGCTCGGCGGGCGTGGCGCGTTCGTACCGGGAGCCGAAGAACCCGACGGCCAGTTCCTCTTCGGCGGCGGGCGCGCCGACCCGCACGTCGTCGGCGGTGATGGGGCTCGTCGCCGCGACGTCCCACGTCGCCTTGCCGTAGGCCTGGACGAAGTAGGGGTATCCGTCGGCGGTCTCGTAGAGCGCGTCGAGCGCTTCGGCCGTGAAGGTCACGCCCTCGCGCTCGGCCGGCGCGAGGAGCGCGACGTCGGCGGAGCCGCGGTCGAGCCGGTCGATCCGGTGGTAGCTGAACAGCCGCTCCGAGTAGCTCTTCGACGCGGACAGCACCGCCGGGAGGTGGGGCAGGCCGGCGCCGACCACGATGAGGGGCGCGGCGTCCTGGCTCAGTTCGTGACACGCCCCGCAGATCGCGGAGATGTCCCCCGCGCCGAGGTCCTGCATCTCGTCGACGAACAGCGCGATGCCCACCCCCACGTCGCGGGCGAGCCCGGAGGCGTCGATCAGCAGCTCGACGAGATCGATCTCGAGGTCCCCGGTGTCGGCGCGCCCCTTGACGGCGGGGGCGTCGATGCCGGGCTGCCACCGTTCGCGCATGCCCTTGTCCGCGGTCGCCCGCAACGCGAACGACTTCAGCACGCCGAGGAAGTACTCGACCGATTCGGGGTGCGGGTGGGCCGGAGCGATCTCACGCACGGCCATGTGCAGCGCCGACGACAGCGGCCTGCGCAGGTCCTGATCGGGCCGGGCCTCGATCTTGCCGGTGCCCCAGCTCCGCGAGATCGCCGCGGAGCGAAGCTGATTGAGCAGGACCGTCTTGCCGACGCCGCGCAGCCCGGTGAGCACGACGCTGCGTTCGGGTCGGCCGCGGGCGATCCGTTCGAGCACCACGTCGAAGGCGTCGAGCTGCTTCGCCCGGCCGGCGAGCTCGGGCGGACGCTGCCCCGCGCCGGGAGCGTACGGGTTGCGGACCGGGTCCATCGGTCGATGGTAACGGCGTCGCGTACGGACGCCTCCCTCCTGCCGCCGCGTGTCGCGGATGCAGGCATTCGCATAATAGACTTTGACATTCGTTTGCAATAAGGCGTAGATGTTCCGGCATGACGTCCTCCCGAAGCCTCGCGCTCACCGCAGGGCTGGCCACCGTGCTCCTGGCCGGCTGCGCCACCGCGCTCCTGGCCGGCTGCGCCACCTCCACCGCCGACGACACCGCCGCGCCCGCCACCACCTCGGCCGCGCCCGCCGAAGTCGCCGCCGCCGAGCCCCGGCTCGCCCTCACCTACGACGGGGGCGTCCTCGTCCTCGACGCGAACGACCTCGACGTCGTCGCCGATCTGCCGCTCGACGGATTCAACCGACTCAATCCCGCCGGCGACGGCCGGCACGTGTTCGTCTCCACCGCCGGCGGCTTCCGCGTCCTCGACACCGGCAGCTGGTCCGAACCCCACGGCGACCACGCGCACCACTACGCGGGCACTCCGGCACTCACCGACGTCGAGTTCGCCGCCACCAAGCCCGGGCACGTCGTCCGGCACGCGGGCCGGACCGTGCTCTTCGACGACGGCACCGGCCGCATCGACATCCTCGACCCCGCGGGGCTCGCCGACGGCAAGCCCCGGACCGACACGTACACCACTCCGGAAGCGCACCACGGCGTGGCGGTCGCGCTGGCCGACGGCAGCCTGATCGTCACCCTCGGCGACAGCGAGTCCCGCACCGGCATCGCCGTGCTCGACGCCGAACGCCGGGAGGTCACCCGCAACGAGCAGTGCCCCGGCGTGCACGGCGAGGCCGTCGCCGCCGACGAGACCGTCGTGCTGGGCTGCGAGGACGGCCTGCTCGTCTACCGTGACGGCACGATCACCAAGGTCACCTCGCCGGACCCGTACGGCCGGATCGGCAACCAGGCCGGATCCGAGGAATCCCCCGTCGTTCTCGGCGACTACAAGAGCGATCCGGACGCAGAACTCGAACGACCCCAGCGTATTTCGCTCACCGATACCCGCACCGGCGAGCTGCGGCTCGTCGATCTCGGCACCAGCTACACGTTCCGCTCGCTCGGGCGCGGCCCCCACGGTGAGGCACTCGTCCTGGGCACCGACGGCGCGCTGCACGTGATCGACCAGAACAGCGGCGCGGCGGTCCGGCGCATCGACGTCCTCGCCCCGTGGACCGAACCCGACGAGTGGCAGTCGCCGCGCCCGGCCCTGTACGTGCAGGGTCACACCGCCTACGTCACGGACCCGGCGAGCAACGCGCTGCACGCGGTCGATCTCGACTCCGCCCAGGTGCGGACCGCGTCCCTGCCGCAGACCCCCGACGAGATCACCGGCACCTAGCCTCGCGGCTCTGGCCGAATGTCACACCGGTTCGATGACATCGAACCGGTGTGACATTCGGTCCGGGAATCAGGAGGGTTCAGGGTGACCGGGCGCGGCTCGGCGGGTCACCCGGATCCCGCCGTCGCCGGCGGTGACCGACAAGGTCAGTCGGGTGGAACCGTGCGGCCGATGCTCGAGCACCGCCGCTGCTATCGGTTCGGTCACCAGGTTTCGGATGGTGCGCCGAAGTCCTCGTGCTCCGTAGACCGGGTCGAATCCACGGGCGCAGACGAGGGCGACGACGTCGGATCCGATGTCGACCGCGATCGCTCGGCGGGCGAGCCGGCGTGTGACGATCTCGATCTCCCGGCGCGTCAGTTCCTCAGCCGTCCGGTCGTCGAACTCGTTCAGCACCACCGTGTCGTCGAGGCGGTTGAAGAACTCGGGATCGAAGAACCGTTCCACCGCGTTCCGAACGACGACGCGGCTGCGCTCCGACCGTGGCCCCCATCCGGCGCGGCGAGCCAACCGCGCCCACGGGGCGCGTCGTCTTCGTGCCACCTCGCGGGATCCGAGGTTCGACGTGAGGAACACGTAGCTGTTGCGGAACGAGATCGTCTGCTGGCCGTTGGCGAGCCGCAGTTCCCCGTGGTCGAGGATCTGCAGGAGCGCCCTCAGAACGGTGGTATCCGCCTTCTCCACCTCGTCGAAGAGCACGATTCCCGGGGTGTACGGGTCGCCTTCGATCCTGCTCCTGTCGAACAGCGTGAACGACTCCTTGCTGCCTGCGTACCCGGGTGGCGCTCCGGAGAATGAGGCGGCGTAGTGCTCTTGGGCGAGCGTGTTCATGTCGATCCGGCACATGTCGTCGGGTCCGGACCGCAGCTCCGCCGCGACTCGACGGACGAGTTCGGTCTTGCCGACGCCGGTGGGTCCGACGAGGAGGATGTTGGCGAGGGGACGTGTCGGGTCGTGCGCGCCGACCCGTGCCAGCGACACGGCGCGGACGACCGCGTCGATCGCGGGCCGTTGCCCGACGATGCAGGCGTTGAGCCTGTGCGACAGCATCGTCGGATCCCCCTCGTCCGCTGGGGCGTCGGCCGGTTCCGCGACCTTCACCCGGGTGCGATTCTGGTCGTGGAACATGTCGGTGAGATAGGGCATCTGGGCTCCCGGCATCCGCGGCTACGCCTCGGCGGTCTCTTCGACGGGCAGCGAACCGACTCGGCAGTCGGCCACTCCCACTGTATCTCTCGTGATGGCCTCGACACGTTCCTGCGCCTTCCGAGCATCGGTCACCCACAGCTTGTAGAACTCGAACGGGCAGTCCGCGACCCCCTTGTCTCCGTCGCCGGCCGCGTGGACACCGGAGTAGCCGCGGTGCAGCAGCTTGAAGAGGTGGTTCTGCGACTGGTCGTTCTCGCGAGCGTCGCGGATGGCCGAGACCGACAGCTGGGCATACTGGATGCCGTACTCCTCTTCCCGGTCTCCCCGAGGGTGCGTCCGTCGAATCCGATGATCGCCGAGTGCCCGAAATAGGAGTAGACACCGTCGAACCCGGCGGCGTTCGCGACGGCGACGTAGCAGTTGTTCGCCCACGCCATCGCCTTCGACATCAGCACCTGCTGGTCTTTCGCGGGGTACATGTAGCCCTGGCAACGCACGATCAGTTCGGCGCCCTTCATCGCGCAGTCACGCCAGATCTCCGGGTAGTTGCCGTCGTCGCAGATGATCAGGGAGATCTTCAGTCCCTTGGGACCGTCGGTGACGTGCGTGGTGTCCCCCGGGTACCAGCCCTCGATCGGGCACCAGGGCAGGATCTTGCGGTACTTCTGGACGATGTCGCCCCGATTGTTCACCAGGATCAGGGTGTTGTACGGCGGCTTGGCCGGGTGGTCTTCGTGCTGCTCACCGGTGATCGAGAAGACGCCCCACGTGTCGGCCTCCCGGCACGCCGCCGAGAAGATCGCCGTTTCGTCGCCGGGGATGGTCGCTGCAGTCGCGTACATCTCCTGCTCGTCGTACATGATTCCTTGCGTCGAGTACTCGGGGAACACCACCAGGTCGAGTCCGGGCAGACCCGACTTCATCCCGATCATCATGTCGGCGATGCGTCGTGCGTTGTCGAGCACCCCGGCCTTGTCGTGCAGGCGCGGCATCTTGTAGTTGACCACCGCCACGCCGACGGTGTCGCTGCTGGAGGAGATGTCTCCGTGTCGCATATCGTGCTCCTTCTTCGAGTTCGCCCGGCGCGGTCGCCGGGCTCAGTTGTGGACGGGACCGTATTGGGGGGAAGGCTTTTCGTCGGGACGAGCGGATGCAGGGAAGCCGAGCGCAGCGGCGATCCCCACGAGGACGGCGAGGACCGACGCCCACCCGGCCGCGGTGAACGCGGTGGCGTGGAGGCTGCCGGTCAAGGCGAGGAACGCCGGGACGGTACATGTCGGCTGGCTGAGGAGGATCGCGACCCATCCCGTGAATCGGGTGAGTCCGTCGAACCCGAGAGCGAGGACCAGGAAGAACAACGCCCACAGGAACGCCCACGAGAGCCAGATGACCCCGAAGACGGGGTCGCCGACGACGGTGAACGACAACGCCGAGTAGACGAGGGCGGCGACCGCGACGAAGCCGGAGAACCATCCGATGCCCTGCGGCTCGAGTCCGGCCAGGTTCACGATTCCCACGTACAGATAGGTGAACCCGAACAGGTATAGGCCGGATGCGGCCAGAACGTCCGCCGTGTCCCCCTGGGCCTGGATCAGCAGGGCGGTAGGTATGACGCACTGCAGTGCGCCGACGAACAGGTTCAACACTGCAGCCGACCTGACAGGTACGACGGAGAGGAGCGTCAACCCGTTGACGAGGAGGACCGCTCCCACGTACAGCAAACCGACATTGCCCACCGGACACCTCGCCTTACTTCCAAATGAAACTGTTTCGAATGAAAGTAGTGGCCCGCGCCACACATGTCAACGAGTGTTCGTCAGAACGACGTGAGGATCTCGAAGTCGACGCCGTCAGCGATGGACAGGTGAATCCTCTGTCGAGCCACTCCGTTTCGGAACTCGACCGGGCCTCGCGGTCCGTCGAACGCAGTCCCGTCCACCACGTCGTCGAGATCGGCCGTATCCGCCGTTCCGGCGCGGGCCACGAGACTGGCCAAGGTGTTCATGCCTTCGTAGCAGGACTCGGCGGCATTGTTCAGCGCGGGCGCGTGCGGTCCGTGCATCGCTACGTACCCGGCGAGCAGATCCATCGAGTCGGCGCCGACCAGGGAACGGAAGTAGGCGGCGGCGACGTAGAGGTTCTTCGTCGCCGCCGGCCCACTCGCAAGCAGCATGTTCTCTTCCATGAGAGGGCTGAATCGGACGACCCGGTCGGCGAGTCCTCGCCGCGCGAAGGCCCGGTTGAACTCGACGGCATCCTGGCCGACGAGGAGCATCACCACCCCGTCGCACCGGGAAGCCGCGACCGCGTCCACGACATGTCTCATGTCGGCGCGCCCGAGGTCGACGAACGACTCGCCGACGATCTGCAGGTCGAACTCGTGCGCGTACATGCGTATCGCGCCGAGGGAACCGCGGGGCCATACGTAGTCGTCCCCGACGACGAACCAGCGCCGCGTCCCTACGTTCTCCCGCAGCCATTTCAGCGCAGGCGCGATCTGCTGCGCGGGGGTTTCGCCGCAGCAGTAGACGCCGCCTCGGCTCTCACCTCCCTCGTAGAGGGAGGTGTAGGCGTACGGAACGCGGCCGGTCACCACCGGGGCGATGGCATGACGCACGGACGAGATGTGCCAGCCGCTGACCGCATCGATCGCACGAGTGGACACGAGACGACGAATCTCGGTGGCGATCCGCCGGGGGTCGCCGCCTCCGTCCACGATCTGGACACAGACCTCGCGACCGAGGACGCCGCCCGACGAATTCAGGTCGCGCGCCGCCAACTCGCTCACCGCTTCGCAGGACGGGCCGAACAGACCGGCCGGCCCCTGCAGCGGCACGACCATGGCCACGCGCCACTGTGACGCGCGTGCACGATCGAGCACCGCGCTCACGTCGATGCCCTCACGGCACCGCGGGCCACGACCCGCACGTAGGCTATCATTTCACTTGGAAGTATTATTGGCGAGGCGCGAACTATGCAATAGCTCGGGGGCTGTCATGTCGGACAAGGGTGTTGCCACCTCGATGGAAGCATCTGCGACGACCGCGCTCGTCCTCGCCGCACGCCTCGCCGCACAGTCGATCGAGACCGTCCTCTCGTCCGACGAGCTCAACATGGACCACTTCCTCGTACTCGAGGCACTCGCGGTCCGGCCGGGACTGACGATGGCCGAACTGCGCGATCGGACCCGGACCCCGGCGCCGACACTCACTCGGGTCGTCGACCGCCTGGTCTCCGTTGCGGCGGTATACCGCGAGGTCGATGCCCACGATCGCCGGAAGACCCGGGTCTATCTGAGCGTGCGGGGCAAGAAGCTCTTCGACCGCCTCTCCGCGTCCGTTCGCGACGTCGAGCAGGCATGGTCGGGACCGCTCCCCGACGGCCTGCCCGATCACGTGCACCCGGTCCTCGCCGCGTTGGAGGAGGCCGCCGGCCGCTAACCTCGTGGCCGAATGTCACATGGGTTCGATGTCATCGAACCGGTGTGACATTCGGTCCGGGCGCATGTGCGCGTGGTTCAACGGTCGAGTCTCGCCCGCAGCAGGAAGGTGTTGTAGTCCGACCACGTCGAGAGCATGAAGTACAGGTCCTCGTCCGTCGACCACGGATGCATGAACCCGCCGTACAGCTCGGGGTGCTGTTCCACGCCGACCAGCCGCGCGCTCTCCGACCACACCCCCTGGGGTGACGCGGCCTCCCGCACGACGATCGCGGCCTCGGCGGTGTCGAGGTACGTCATCTGCCAGCGGTCCGCGACGGCGTCGTAGCGCACGGACAACTCCCCGGCGGGGCCGTGCACGACGGGCGTCGCCGCGGTGTATCCGCCGACGGGGGTCCAGTTCCCGTCGCGCCAGTACTGGTAGGCGCGCGGCTCGAGCACCCGGCCCTCGGGCACCCGGGCCAGCGCCACCGCGCCGAGCCGGGTGTTGGGGGTGCCGAACAGGTACACGTAGCCGTGCGCCGGCACCGCCGCGGCCACCTGAAAGTTGGTGACGCCGAAGATGTTGTCCCACTTCGCATGCGGATCCTCGACCCAGGTGGAACCACCGTCGTCCGAGTACGCGACGCCCCCGTGGTTGGTCCACCACGTGCCGGGGATGCTGTTCCACGTCCGGATGGACATGTACGTCAGGTACTGGCGGCCGCCGATCGCGAATCCCGACGTCGGGATCGTGGTGATCTCGACGTTGTCGAGCTTGCGGCTGCCGAGGATCTCCGCGGCGTGGCATCGCGAGTCCTGGATCATCGAGTCGAAGTTCATCCCGTCCGTCAGGTCCCGGTCGGTGGAGAAGGCCAGCACGTTGCTGCGCCAGTCGCCGCCCTGCCCGCCCGGCGGATGGAAGCCCCGGCCGACGGTGTCGCCGAACGCGACGGCGATCCGGCCTGGCTCCGACTCCCACATGAGGCCGAGATCGGTGCCGTACACCTGCCAGCGCTTGTCCGTCCGGTTGACGGACCCGGCACCGGTCTGCTTCGCCACGGTGGCGACCTCGACGACCTGCGGAGCCGGAGGGGCGGGGACCTGCGGCGCGGGCTCGATCGGCGGGGTCTCGGGCGCCGGCGGTGGCGGCGGCGCGGCACCCTCCCCGGGCACCGGAATGCCGAGGTGGAAGGGGCTGGGCTTCAGGGCGATCCGGGGGAAGACCGGATCCGGATGGGCCGGCTCGTCGGTCAGGTCCGGGCACGGATCGGTGCACGGATCGACCGGCAACGGCGGTGGATCGATCCGTACCGGGTCCGGTTCCGGCGCCGGATACGGCACGGTGGTGATCACCGGATACGGCACCGGAATGTCGAGATCCTTCGGGACCAGCGACTCGTGCCGCCACGTGTCGCCGGCACACGGTCCGCTCCCCGGTACCCCGTCCGTCGCGGGCTCGTCGGCGCGGGCCGGCGTCGCCGCCAGCACCGCCACGAGCAGGGCGATCGCCGACGCCTGCCACCTCATGGGTTCCCCTCCCGTGCGTCACGGCGCCGGACGGACCGGCGCCGCACAGGAGGGTACCGCCGGCGCGGCGCGGTGGCGTCGCACGCGGATCTGCGGCTTTATATCCCTGTCTCGGAAAATCCCGAGAGAAGCGAAGAATTCCGAATCAACGGAAGTCGCCGGGCGTGTACTCACGGGGTTCCACCAGCACGAGCCAGTTGCCCGAGTTGTCCCGGAACACCGCCTCGACCCCGTAGGGACGCTCGGACGGCGGCTGGGTGAACTCGACGCCCCTGGCCGTGAGCTCCTCGTACGCTGCGCGGCAGTCCGTGGTGCGGAGCCCGAAGCCGCCCATGGTGCCGTCGGCCAGCGTGCGACGAACGGCCCCGGCCATCTCCGGGTTCAGGGGTGGGCCGGGCACCATCAGCGTCACCTCGAGTTCCGGGTGGTCCGGGTGCGCGACGGTCACCCAGCGGAAGCCCTCACCCATCGCCACGTCGGCGGTTTCCACGAACCCCAGCGTGTCGAGGTAGAACTTCTTCGCCGCGTCCTGATCGGTGACATAGAGGGTCACCAGGGAGATGTTCGCGATCATGGTGTGTCCTCCGGATCGGTGATGTGGCACGTCTCGACCGTAGAGCGACGGGCACGGTGCGAGCTTCTCCGAAATTGCGCAGTTCAGCGGAGGTCGCTCAGGCCGTGCATGAACACCCAGCAGCCCGGGATGCGCGGCGCCCCGGACTCGGCGAAGGCGGCCTGATACTCGCTGGGGGTGACCCCGACCAGCTGACGGAACCTGGTGCTGAACGACCCGAGGCTGCTGTACCCGACGAGGTGACAGATCTCCGTCACGGTCAGATTCGTCGCGCGCAGCAGGTCCTGCGCCCGCTCGATGCGGCGTTCGGTGAGGTGGACGCCGGGCGTCTTGCCGTACACGGCGGTGAAGCAACGCAGGAAGTGGTACTTCGAGACCCCCGCGGCGGCGGCGAGCCCGGTGAGGTCGAGAGGTCGCGCGTACTCCCGGTCCGCGAGATCACGGGCGCGGCGCAGATGCGGCAGGAGCTCCTCGGGCACGCGGCGCGGCATGCGGCCAGTGTCGCAGCGCCCCACGACAGGAATTTCTGTCCTTGTCTAGGCGACGGGGTAGAGACCGCGATTTCGTCACGACGTCGTGATACACGACACACGCCGAAACTGCCCGAACAGGACAAAGCGGCCGGAAACGTGCTGGGAGACCGGGCAACCCGCGTATCCGGCCCCGAAGGCAACGATTGTGTAACGTATCCGGGAGGTTCCTGTCCCGACAAGCGGAGGTGATCGTCCGTGCTGCTGTCCGAAGTTCGAGCCCGGCCCGGGTACTCGCTGCTCGTGGGGGCAGGGCTGCTCGTGTCGGCCGTGGTCGCAGGCATCCACCTCGAGAACGCTGTCACCGGATACCTGATGGACCTGTCGGTCTTCCGCGACGCGGGGTGGGCGTTCCTGCACCACACCCCCCTCTACACCGAGGGCTTCCACACCAGTTCGGGCTTCCGCTTCATCTATCCGCCGTTCGCGGCGTTCCTCTTCGCCCCGCTGCCCCTGCTGAACGCGACATTGATGCAGGTGCTGTGGACCGCAGGCCTGATCGGCCTGGTGTGGTGGGTGCTGAAGGTCTCGCTCGAGCACATGGACGTCCGTCGCGCGAACCTGGTCGCGACCGCCGGACTGGGCGTGGCGCTCTGGCTCGAGCCCATCCGCTCCAACTTCCTGTTCGGGCAGATCAACATCCTCCTCATGGCCCTCGTCGTCGCCGACGTCCTCGGCGTGATCCCGCAGCGGTTCCGCGGCGTCGGGATCGCCCTCGCCGCCGCGATCAAGGTGACCCCGGCCGCGTTCGGGGTGCTGTTCCTGCTCCGGCGGGACATGCCGTCGGCGGCGCGCGCCTTCGGTGCGTTCCTCGCCGTGGCGGGCTTCGCGTACTGGCTCCGCCCGGAGTCCTCCGTGTACTTCTGGACCACCGAGGCCTGGGCCACCGACCGGGCCGGGGACCAGGACTTCTTCCGCAATCAGGCGCTCAGCGGCCTGCTTGCCCGGCTGGGCGTCGAGGGGCACGCCTACACCGCCGCCTGGCTCGCGGGCGTCGCACTCGTCGTCCTCGGGGCGCTGTGGGCCGCCCACCGCTTCACCCGATCGGGCGAGCACGTCGTCGCGCTCGGGGTGATCGCGCTCGCGACCCTGCTCGCGGCGCCCATCGCGGTCACGCATCACTGGGCCTACAGCGTGCTGCTCGTCGCGGTCGCGCTGGCTCCGCGGTACCGCTCGTGGTGGCCCGTGCTGCTGCCGGCCGCGCTGGTCTTCCTCGTCGGGCCCAACTACCTGCTCGAGGACACCTCCACGCACGGCTGGGTCGAGTCGGCCATCCAGCAGACTCTCGGCAACGCCCAGTGCGTCACCGGCCTCGTGGTGCTCGTCGCGGCGGCCGTCGCGGCCCGGTCCCGCCGTCCCGGCACGGTTCCGGCACCGGCCGGCGCTCGCGCCGCTCAGCTCCAGAACGCCCCGGCCAGGACGTAGATCGCGGTTCCGGCGACGGTGCTCAGCGCCGCGCTCCGCCGCCACAGGTGCACCGCGACGGTTCCGGCGAGGCCCAGCACCGCCGGTAGCCACGTCGCCGGACCGACGTCGCGCAGCGTGTACATCACCAGGATGACCATCACCCCGGTCGGCATCGCTCCGCCGAGGTAGCCCACCACATCCGACTCCCGCAGCCGGGCGAGCGCGGCGAACGGGACCGCCCGCAGACCCACGGTGACGACGAACATCGCGATCAGGGCACCTACGACGTAGCCGGCGCCCGGTACCGACTCAGGCACGGGCCACCTTGTTGCGGTAGACGAACCGCAGCAGCAGATACGCCACGAACAGGCCCAGCGAGATCACCAGCATGCCGTCCTTCGACACGGTCACCCCGACGAGGCCGCACACCAGCGCGGCGGCCGACGCCGGCAGGTCGCGCCCGAGACGGAATGCGTCGAGCGCGAGCACGGCGAACAACGCCGTGAGGGCGAACTCCAGACCCGACAGTCCGGCGGGCAGCGCCGCACCGAGCAGGGCGCCCGCGGTCCCGGACGCGACCCACAGCAACTGGCACGTCGCCGCGACCGCGAGCATCCGCGCGCCGGTCAGCTCGTCGCGACGCTTGGTGGCGACGATGGCGTAGGTCTCGTCCGTGAGGGCGTAGACGCCGTACGCCCGCCCGAGCCGGCTGCGGATCTTCTCCAGCGGAAAGGACAGTCCATAGAACACGTGCCGGAAGTTCACCAGCAGGGTCGCCGCCGCGATCGACGCCACCGGGGTCACCGCACCGATCAGGCCGACGGCGAGGAACTCCATCGAGCCCGCGTAGATCACCGTCGAAAAGACGGGCGCCCACCACCAGTCGAAACCTGCCTGCGTGAGCACGACCCCGAACGCGAGGCCGAGCGGGATCAGGCCGAGACCGACTGCCCAGGAGTCGCGGACACCCGTGCGGATCTCGGAGAGACGGCCATCTGCCATGGCTCCAGGCTATGGGGTGACCTGCTCGCCCGGCGCAGCAGGATGCGGCGCTCCTCTTCCGACATCCCGCCCCAGATGCCGTGCCGCTCCCCGGCCTCGAGGGCGTGCCGGAGACACTGGGTCAGCACGGGACAGGACTGGCAGATTCGCTTCGCGGCGCGGACGCGGTCGGTGCGTGCCTCCCCGCGCTCGTTCTCCGGATGGAAGAACGTCGCGGCGTCGGCGTCCCGGCAGGCGGCCTGCAGCTGCCAGTCCCAGGACTCCGTGATCGCCGGGGGCAGGGTCAACAGCTTGGGCGCGGGCATAGGTTCTCCCTTCGTCAGGCGGCTCCGCCGCCGGTGTGCCTTTTGGGCGGTCAGGGCAGCCCAAAAGGCACACCGGCGGCGTCAGCCGCGTCAGGCCAACGCACGCAGGCGCGGCGCCAGATCACGCTCGAACAACTCCAGAAACCGCCGCTGATCGTGCCCCGGCGCATGGAACACCAGATGATTGAGCCCGGCCTTCACGTACGCGGCGACCTGCTCGACCGCCTCGTCCGGATCCGACGCCACGATCCACCGCTTGGCCACCTGCTCGATCGGCAACGCATCCGCCGCCGCCTCCATCTCGATCGGATCGTCGATCGAATGCTTCTGCTCCGGCGTGAGCGAGAGCGGCGCCCAGAACCGGCAGTTCTCCAACGCCCGCTCCGGATCGGTGTCGTAGGAAATCTTGATCTCGATCATCTTGTCGATCCCCGCCACGTCCCGGTCGGCCTTCGCGGCGCCCTCCGCCACCGCCGGCAACAGCTTCTCGGTGTAGAGCTCCATGCCCTTGCCCGAGGTGCAGATGAACCCGTCCCCCGCCCGGCCCGCATACCGCGCCACCACCGGACCGCCCGCCGCGATGTACACCGGAACCCCGCCCTCGGGCACGTCGTAGATCGACGCCCCCTTCGCGGCGTAGAACTCGCCCTCGAAATCGACCCGCTCCCCCGTCCACAACGCCCGCATCAGCCGCACCGACTCGCGCAACCGCGCGAAGCGTTCCTTGAACTCCGGCCACTGGCCTTCGTACCCGGTGGCGATCTCGTTGAGCGCCTCCCCCGTGCCCACCCCCAGCATGACCCGCCCCGGATACAGACACCCCATCGTCGCGAACGCCTGCGCGATCACCGCCGGGTTGTACCTAAACGTCGGCGTCAACACACTCGTGCCCAGCTGCAACCGCGACGTGCGCTCGCCCACCGCGGTCATCCACGCCAACGAGAACGGCGCATGCCCCCCGCTGTGCCGCCACGGCTGGAAATGATCCGACACCGTCGCCGAATCCATCCCCCGCTCCTCCGCCAGCACCGCCAGCTCCACCAGCTCCCGCGGCCCGAACTGCTCCGCCGACGCCTTGTACCCCAACTTCAGACCCTGCGACACCACGAACTCCTCGTCGTCGGAACCTCGGAAACGGCGGCAGGACGCGCCGCGGCGTGCAGCCGCGAATGCACGTCCTGCCGTTGTCGTTTCCCGTTACTTGATGGCGAAACCGCGATAGCCGTCGGCTGCGACGTCGTCGCAGATGTCACGGTAGGTGTTGAGCCCACCGACGTAGGACATGATCACCTGCGGCTTGCCCGGCACGTTGGCGCCCGTGTACCACGAGTTGCCTTCGGGGTAGAGCGTGCCCTTCGCCAGTTCGTTGTTCAGGTCGGTCCAGTCGTGCGTGTACGGTTCGAGCGCCTCGAACCGGCGGGCGCCGCGCTGCTCGAGTCGTTCGATGCAGTCGGCGGTCCACTCCACGTGCTGTTCGATCGCGCACACCACGTTGGTGAGCACGTTCGGACTGCCGGGGCCGGTGAGCATGAACATGTTCGGGAACCCGTCGACGGCGATTCCGAGGTACGTGACGGGGCCGTCCTGCCACTTCTCCTGCAGCGTCTGCCCGCCCACGCCGGAGATGTCCATCTTCAGCAGCGGACCGGTGATCGCGTCGAACCCGGTGGCGAGGACCACCGCGTCGAGCTCGTGCTCCACGCCCCCGGCCCGGATTCCCTTGTCCGTGAACTCCTCGAGCGGCGCCTCGCGCAGCGACACGAGCTCGACATTGTCCCTGTTGTAGGTCTGGAAGTAGTTGGTGTCCAGCGTGATCCGCTTGGCGCCGAGTGGATGGGTCCGCGGCGACAAGCGTTCGGCGAGCTCGGGGTCCTGCACCACAGCACGGATCTTGCTGCGGAAGAACTCCGCGATGGTCTCGTTGGCCTCCCGATTGGTGAACAGGTCGGGGTAGGCGGCGATGAGGTCGATCGCCCGGTGCCGGTTCCACCGCTCCTCGTAGGTCGCCCACCGCTCCTCCGGGGAGTGATCGAGCGCGCTGACCTCGAGGGTGTCGGTGTACTGGCCCGACGGTGTGGTCTTCGAGGTCGCCTTGAAGGTCTCGATGTTCTCCTTGAACTCCCGCTTCTCGTCCTCGGTGAGGGGACGGTTGCCACAGTCGAGGCTGAACGCCGGCGTCCGCTGGAACACGGTCAGCTTCTCGGCCTGCTCGGCGACGAGCGGGATCACCTGGACGCCGGACGAACCGGTGCCGATCACCCCGACGCGCTTGCCGGTGAAGTCGACGCCCTCGCTGGGCCAGTCGGCCGTGTGGTACGTCGCGCCGCGGAAGTTCGCCAGGCCCGGGAAATCCGGCGTCTGCGACGTGGACAGACAGCCGACCGCGGTGACGAAGTACTTGGCGACGGCGACGTCTCCGGAGTCGGTGGTGATCGTCCACCGGTCGGTGTGGTCGTCGAACCGAGCCGAGTCGACCCGCGTCCGGAACCGGAAGTGCTTCTTCACATCCAGCCGGTCCGCGGCGAAGTTCAGGTAGCGCAGGATCTCCGGCTGCGCGGGATAGCGCTCGGTCCACTCCCACTCGTCGATGAGTTCGGGCGAGAACGTGTAGGCGTATTCCATGCTGATGCAGTCGCATCGAGCCCCGGGGTACCGGTTCCAGAACCAGGTGCCGCCGACGCCCTCGGCCGCCTCGAAGGCGCGGACCGTCAGTCCCATCTCCCGCAGCCGATGCACCATGTAGATGCCGGAGAATCCGGCACCCACCACGATCGCGTCGAATTCCTCTGCCGCCTTCTCGAATCCCATGCCGGCCTCCGTCCTCATCGGGCGATGTCCGCGCCGGCGAGCACGTCCTCGACCGCTTCGACGACGTAGTCCATGCCGTCCTTGGCGCCCGGCAGGACGTTCACGAACTGGAAGAAGCCGTGCATCTGTCCGGTGAACACCTTCTCGCGCACAGGGATCCCCGCCGAGCGGAGCGCCTCGGCGTACTTGCGGCCCTCGTCGTGCAGAACGTCGTGCTCGGCGAGCAGCACCGCGGCCGGCGCGACACCGGTCAGCGATTCGGCGTTGATCGGGGCGACCTCCCAGCGGGTGCGGTCCTCCGCCTCGGGCACGTACAGGTCCCAGAACCACACCATCGCGTCGCGGGTGAGCATGAGCTCGTTCGCGGGATCGAGGTAGCTGGGTGTGTCGAAGTCGCAGTCGATGACGGGGTAGGCGAGGAACTGCAGGGCGAGTTCGGGACCGTTCTCCCGGACGGCGCGCTGCGCGACCACCGCTGCGAGGTTGCCGCCGGCGCTGTCACCGCCCACGATCAGCGGGGCGTCCGCGGCCGCGTAGGTGGCCCGGTTCGCCGCGAGCCACTGCAACGCGGCCCAGGCGTCGTCGGCGGCGGCGGGGAACAGATGCTCGGGGGCCAGGCGGTAGTCGACGAGGGCGACGGCGCAACCGGTGCGTTCGGCGAGCTGCCGTCCCAGCGTGTCGTAGCCGTCGAGGCTGCCGACCACCCAGCCGCCGCCGTGCAGGTAGACGATCACGCCGCGGGCGTCGCCGGTCGGGACCAGCACGCGAACCGGCACCTCGTGTCCGTCGGCACCGGGGACGGTGATGTCGTCGACTCGGGCCATCTCCGGTCCGGGGCCGCACAGCTCGATGAAGCCGTCGCTCAGCGTGCGCGCCTCCTGCGGGCTCATCTCGTGCAGCGGAGGGCCGCCTGCCTCGGCCATCTGGGTGAGGAACGCGGTGGTGGCGGAATCGAGGGCCATGGCATCTCCTTCGTGTGCGGCATGGGTTTCGACAGACGTCGACAACTCCCGATCGGATGCGCAGAGTCGGCGCCCAGCGAGTGATGCACATCACCATAACCATACGCATGATTATTTGCAATACCGCGCGGCAGAGCCCTTTATCTATGCGCATGATTGGGCTAGCTTGGAAGAGAGTTCCGGGGGGCGTCTCCCCGCATCTGCCGTCTCCCCGCATCTACTACGGAAGGCCACCGACCATGACTGCCGGAAACCAGGACACCGCGCTGCAGAGCCCCATCGACACCGTCGTCTCCGACCGTGCCTTCCTCGAGTGCCCGCGCTGGCACGACGGACGGGTGTGGGTCTCGGATCTCTACCGGCACGAGGTGATCTCGATCGGTTCCGACGGTGCGGTCACCGTCGAGGCCACCCTCCCCGGCGACGAGCCGTCCGGGCTCGGCTGGCTGCCCGACGGGCGCCTGCTCATCACCGCGATGGAGTCCGGGCGGATCATGCGCCGCGAGCACGACGGCGAGATCGTCGTCCACGCCGATCTCTCCTCGGTCGCGACCGGCAAGCTCAACGACATGGTGGTCGCCGAGGACGGCACCGCCTACGTGGGCAGCTTCGGCTTCGAATTCAAACGCGACACCCCGATCGCGCCGGCCAACCTGATCCGCGTCGCGCCGGACGGCTCCTTCACCGTCGAGGCCTCCGACCTCCGCTTCCCCAACGGCATGGTGATCACCCCCGCCGGCACGCTGGTCGTCGCGGAGAGCATGGGCAACAAGCTGACCGCCTTCGACATCGGGGCCGACGGCCGGCTCGATGGGCAGCGCACCTGGGCCGCGTTCGGACCGGACCTGCCCACCGAGTCGGTCAAGGCCGCGATGAGCGCCGCGGCCGTCGCGCCGGACGGCATCTGCCTCGACAGCGACGGTGCGGTGTGGGTCGCCGACGCTCTCCACCGGCGGGTCATCCGCGTCGAGGAAGGTGGCACGATCACCGCCGAGGTCGTGTTCCCGACCGGGGTGTTCGCGTGCATGCTCGGCGGGCCGGAAGGCAACACCCTCTACGCCTGCGCGGCGCCGAACTCCTCGGAGGCCGCCCGTCGTCATACGCGCGACGCGAGCCTGCTCGCCACCCGCGTCGGCGCCACCCACGGCGGTCGCCCGTAGGACGGCCCTCAGGACGTGCGAAAGGGCGGCGATTCGACGAATCGCCGCCCTTTCCCGTTCGATCAGTAGGGCGCGTACGCCGCCGCGGAGGCCGGCTGGTCGAGCACGCGGTCCACCGTGATGTCCTTGCGCTCGATGAGCAGCGCACCGTCGCGCTCGGCGAACGTGTCGGCGTAGCGACCGTACAGCCGCTGCGTGCCCTCGGGCCCGGCCACCGTCGCCTCGAAGTACGCGTCGACCCGCACCCGGCCGTCGCCCTCGCCGGTCACGCGGACGTTGGTGATCGCGTGACGGGAGAACTCCGCGCCGGACTCGGCGAAGGCGCGGTAGACCCCGAGGAACTCCTCCGGCCCCACATCCTCCTTGCCGTTCTGGATGATCGAAACGTCGTCCGTGATCAGGGCGCGCAGGGCGTCGAGGTCACCCTCGTCCACGGCGGATGCATACGCGTACATCAGGTCTTCCGCGCGGCGGGCGAGGTCGGGGGATACCGCAGTCATGTCGGGTCCTTCGCTTTCGTCGGTGCCGGATACCGGGGTGCGCCCTCGTCGCGGACGCACCCCGCACCCGTCGTGGATCAGGGAAGCTGGATCAGCTTGGTCTCGAAGAACGCATCGAACCCTTCGATGCCGCCCTCACGGCCGAGACCGGACTGCTTGTAGCCGCCGAAGGGCTGCACGACGCACATCGCGTAGCCGTTGACGGAGATCTGCCCGGTGCGCACCCGTCGCGCGATGCTCTGGGCCAGCTCCTCGTCCTTCGCGTAGACGGAGCCGGACAGGCCGTAGTCCGAGTCGTTGGCGATGGCGACGGCCTCGTCGATCGAATCGAACGGGATCACCACCAGCACCGGTCCGAAGATCTCCTCCTGCGCGATGCGCATGTCGTTGGAGACGTCCGCGAACAGGGTCGGTTCGACGTACCAGCCGCGGTCGAGGTGGGCCGGCTTGCCGCCGCCGGTCACCAGCCGGGCGCCTTCCTTCTTCCCGACCTCGATGTAGTCGAGCACCCGCGTCTGCTGACGTTCGGCGGCGAGGGGTCCGAGGACCGTGTCCTCGTCCCGCGGGTCACCGACCTTCACGCTCTCCATCACCGCCTTGATCGCCTCGACGACCTCCTCCTGGCGCTCACGCGGGACGATGATGCGGGTGAGGGCGGCGCAGACCTGCCCCGAATGACCGATGCCGCCGAACACCATGCCGGGCAGGAAGGTATCGAGGTCGATGTCGTCGGCGATGATCGCGGCCGACTTGCCGCCGAGTTCGAGGGTGACCCGCTTGATCCGCTCTGCGGCCCGGCTCATGACCACACGACCGGCCGCCGTGCTGCCGGTGAAACTGATCTTGTCGACGTCCGGGTGGCTGACGAGGTAGTCACCCACCTCCCGTCCTGCCGGGACGACGCTGATGACGCCCTCGGGCAGGCCCGCCGCGTCGAGCGCCTCGGCCAGCATCATCATGGTGACGGGTCCCTCCGGGGCCGGCTTGAGCACCACCGTGCAGCCCGCGGCGAGCGCAGGCGAGATCTTCAGCGAGCCGGTCGCGACGGGACCGTTCCACGGGACCACGACCGCGACGACGCCGATGGGCTCCCGCACGATCTTGCCGTGCCCGCCCTTCCAGGTGCGCTCCTCCTCGAACGCGAAACGCTCGTGGAACGTGGCCGCGTCGTCCCACATGTCGACGGCGTTCTGGTGGAACAGCGTGGACACCGCTGCGGGAGCGCCCAATTCGAGGGTGAAGGCCTCGGCCATCTCCGGGATCCGCTTCTTCACCTCGTTCCCGACGCGCACGAGGATCTCCGCGCGCTCGGCGGGCGTCATCCGCGGCCAGGGGCCTTCGTCGAACGCCTTGCGCGCCGCCGCGACGGCGCGGTCCATGTCGGCCTCGCGCGCCTCGGGCACGGTCGCGATGACCTCACCGTTGATCGGGGAGATCACCTCGATCACCGCGTCGCTGGACGGCTCGACCCACGATCCGCCGATGAACAGCTTGTCGTAGCTCTTCAACTGGATGGGAGTGGCTGTGGTCATGCTGTGTTCCTCCACTCGACCGCGGACTCTCGCCACGGCGACTCGCTGGATGGGATGGGAGTACTACTTCACTGCCGGCGCCGGCGCCTGCAGGGGCGCCGACAGATCCCGGATCGCGTCCGGATCCACGACGGCACGACGATCGATCGCCATGCGAGCTTGCACCATGTGCCGGGGGGAATCGACGCTCAGGTGCGCGGTGAGCTGCTCGGCGGCATCGAACCAGGCCGCACCCCACTTGCCGTCCGCACCCTCCCGGAACACCATATCGTCGGATTCGCTTCTGTGTCCGACGAATTGGATCTTGTGCCCGAACTGGTCGCTCCAGAAGTACGGGATCGGGTCGAAGACGGGCGGCGACTGCGGCCGCAGGAGTGCACCGGCGACCGTCGCCGGTCCGGTGCGCGCCTCGTCCCAGTGCTCACCACCGAGTCGTGTCCCGAACCGGGGCGACCAGCGCATCGCGACGTCGCCGACGGCGAACACCGACGGGTCGGAGGTACGCAGCGACTCGTCGACGACGACCCCGCGATCGATCTCGAGACCGGAGCCGGTCAGCCAGCCCACGTCGGGCCGCACTCCGATACCGGTGACGACGACGTCCGCCGGGAGCGCGGTGCCGTCGTCCAGCGTCAGTCCGCCGGGCGTGATCTCGCCGACGCCGGTGCCGCAGCGCAGATCGACCCCGTCCCACCACGCGTGCAGCCGCTCGGCCACCTGCGCGCCCAGCGGTCCCGCGAGCGGCCGGGGCCCGGCTTCCACGCAGGTCACCGAGCAGCCCAGAGCCAGTGCGGTCGTGGCGATCTCGGCGTTGATCCAGCCGGCACCGACGAGGACGACACGGGCTCCCGGGCGTAGCTCGGCGCGAAGACGCTCGGCGTCCGCGGCGGTGCGCAGCACGAGTTGCCGGCCGGTCCCGGGCAGGGTGACCGGGGCCGCGCCGGTCGCGACGACCAGCGCATCGTAGGAGTGCTCGCCGGCATCGGTGCGCACCACCCGGGCGGCGGTGTCGAGCGACCGGGCCCGGACCCCGAGGCGCAGTTCGACACCGAGCGCCGCGTAGTCGACGTCGAACGTGGTGTCCTGCGGCTCGGCGAGTGCGGACTTGCTCAGCGGCGGCCGGTCGTACGGCGGGGTGGGCTCGGCGCAGAGCAGTTCGAGCTCACCGTCGAAGCCTTCGGCGCGCAGCGCCTCACACGTGCGGAGCCCGGCGAGGCCGCCGCCGACGACGACGATTCTTCGGCCGTTGAACACGGCGTTCCCCTGTCCTGTCGATGAATCGGATGATGCGGTGGACGTGCTCGGCACCCCTCAGTACAGGGTGTAGTCCGACAGCACCCGCGGGCCCGGCGTGTAGGTGGCCGGGATCCGCTGCCAGCCCATGTTGGTGCCCTGGTGCGGGTACCGCTCGAGCGCGGAGAAGTCCACCTCGTAGTCGGGCATCCGCTCGAGAATCTGGCTGATGAGCGTCTTGGACATGTAGCGACCGAGATGCGATCCGGCGCAACGATGTACACCGATCCCGAAGGCGGTGTGCCGGTTCGGCCACCGTTCGATGTCGATCTCGTCCGGGTTCTCGAAGAGCTTCTCGTCGCGGTTGGCCGACGACCACGACAGCAGCACCCGGTCGCCCTTCTTCATGGGGCAGCCCTGGAAGTCGGTGTCCTTGGTGACGGTCCGGGCGAGCGCCTGGGTGGGCGAGAAGTACCGCAGGAACTCCTCGACGGCGTGGTCCATCAGACTCGGGTCGTCGATCAACCGCTGACGCACGGCCGGGTGCTCCGCGAGCCACACGAGGGCCTGGCTCACCAGGGACGCGGTGGTTCCGACACCGCCGGCGAGCAGCAGATCGACGATCGAGTACATCTCGAAGTCGTTGAGCGGGCGGCCGTCGACCTCCTGCTGCACGAGGTAGCTGATGATGTCGTCGGTGGGGTTCTCGCGTCGTGCCCGGATGGTCTCGCGCATGCGATCACCCAGGTAGGGGAACTCGACCTCCATCGCGTGGCGGTAGTCGTCGCTTCCCGGGATGCCGGCGAGCGCCTGGTGGTGCGCATGGGAGTAGCGCTTCCAGTCGGCCAGGTCGAGGCCGAGCCAGTCCACCGTCACGATGGAGGGAACCGCGATGACCGAGGTGAGGTCGCATTGCCCGTCCTCGATCACGCTGTCGATGAACCCGGCGGTGTGGCGGTCGACGAGTGCCTTCATCCGCTCGACGGCCGCGGGCGCGGTGATCGGGTTGACGATCTTGCGGTACTTGCGGAACTCCGGGGGATCGAGCTCGATGGGGATGTGGAAGTGCATCGGAGTCTTCGGGATGACAACCGAAAGGCCTTCTCCCCCATATTCGTTACGCGCCGACGAGAACGTCTCGTCGTCACGGGCGGCCTCGAAGACCGAGTCGTAGTCGCTGAGCACCCAGTACCCGCCGTGCGCCTCCGTCCAGGCGACTCGCTCGTTCTGGCGAACCTTGCGGTACGAGGCGACCGGATCGGCAGAGTGCTCCTGCGAATTGTGGTCGAAGTTGATGACGGGGCAACGATTGCGGCTGTCCATCGCGTGGACCCTCCTGCGTCGGATCGGGCATCTCCTGCTAATGGTTATAACAGATGATATAGTAGTGTAGATCACACCGCCAGCCCGGCCATCAAATCAAATGTTCAACGAGCTGGCATCCTCGATATCCGGATGACGGAAGGAGCGACCGATGAAGGTTGTTGTCGACGAGAACCACTGCCAGGGCCACGGGCTGTGCTTCATGACCTCCCCCCAGGTCTTCGCGCTGCGCGAGGAGGACGGCCACGCGTACGTCCTGCCCGGGGGCGACGACCCGGCCAACGAGCACGCCGCACGCGAGGCAGCCGCGTCCTGCCCCGAGCGTGCGATCTCCGTCGTCACCGAGTGACGACGCCTTTCGATCGGCCGGCACACGACGCAGGAAGGGGCCCCGGATACGTATCCGGGGCCCCTTCCTGCGCCTGCGGTGGGCGTCAGCCTTGCGCCTGCGGTGCGCGTCAGCCCTGCGCCCGCGGTGGGCCTCAGCCCAGTGCGCGGTCCCACTGGATGACCTGATCGAGCAGGTCGGGGTACTTGCGCTGGGCATACCGCCGGTAGGCGTTGATGTGGTCGCGCATGCGTTCCTCGGAGCCGATCTCGTCCCCCTGGGAGAGCGACTCGTAGATCCGGGTGTGCGCGACGATGATCGCCTCGCGCCGGTGCGGTGGGTAGTCGATGCCGACCGCCGTGCCGTCCATGATGCCGAGCAGGGAATCGACCATGTACCCGAACAGCGGATTGCCCGAGGACCAGGCGATCAGGTCGTGGAAGCTCTTGTTCGCCTCGAGGAACTCGTGCTGGTCACCGAGCGATCCGTGCATCCGGTCGATGGTTTCCTTCAGATCGACGAGCGTCTCGCCGCTGATGCGCTGGGCGGCCAGCCGGCTGATCATCGGCTCGAGGGCGGTGCGCGCCTCGATGATGACGCTGAACGGGGCGTCCTTGAGCTGCATGAGGAGGATGAGCGAACTCGCAAGATGGGACGCGTCGGGGTCCAGCATCACCGGCCCGCCTCTCGGTCCCGGCTTGAGAGCGATGACCCCCTGGAATTCCAGCAATCGCAGGGCTTCCCGCAGTGTGCCATGACCGATCTCGTACTTCTCGAGCATGATCCGCTCCGACGGCAGCAGATCGCCTGCCGCCAGATTCTGCCTGGTCGCGTCCCTGATGATGTGCTGCGCCACCACCATGGCCGCTTTGGGCGCCCGTCCTGTGATCATCGCGCCTTCTCCTCCCCGGAGCGCCCGCCGGCTCGGGAACGCCGTCCGGAGCGGACACTCCCCACTTCCCGCCGAGCCAAAATAATGCTAACGATTATAACGTACAGTTCGTGTGTCGGGCCGGAAAAGATGCGCCGAGCGAGCCGCATCTCCCAGGTACCCAGCCCAGCCGAACCGTGAACCTCGATCGAAGGAGTTCCGATGAGCAGCCCCGCCTCCACCACCACGAGCGTCGTTCTCGACTCGGTCGACTCGAGCCTGTGGATCCGGCTCAACCGGCCCGAGCGCCGCAACGCGTTCGACGCCGAGATGTGCGCGGTCATGGTCGACGCGCTCCACAACGCCACCGAATACCGCTCGGTGGTCATCCCGGGATCCGGGGGAGCTTCTGCGCCGGCGGGTCGCTCGGACAGCTCAGTCAGCCGACCGTCAAGGAACTGCGCGGTCTCTACCGGTCCTCGCTCGAACTGTTCGACGCGATCCGCACCTGCCCCCGTCCGGTCGTCGCGGCCGTCAACGGTGCCGCGGCGGGCGGCGGCAACGAGCTGGTGGTGGCCTGCGACCTCGCCGTCGCCGCCCGCTCGGCGACCTTCGGGCAGACCGGCCCCCGCGTCGGTAGTTCTCCGGTCAGCGGCGCCACGAACGTGATGGGCGTTCAGATCGGCGAGAAGCGCGCCAAGGAACTGTCGCTGCTGTGCCGGCGCTACCCGGCCGAGCGCGCGTACGAGATGGGACTGGTGAACGAGGTGGTCGACGACGAACTCCTCGAGGAATCCGTCCGTTCGCTGTGCCGCGAGTTCGAGGCACTGAGCCCGCGGTACCTCGAGATCACGAAGGTCAGTTCGAACATCTGGTGGAACTCCGCCCGGGACTCCTTCAGCAACGGCCTCGGCATGCTCGTCCAGGCGATCGGCAGCGCCGACATGGTCGAGGGCGCGCAGGCATTCCTGGAGAAGCGCAAGCCGCAGTTCCCGCCCGCCGAATAGACACACGTTCGATAATGGTGCACATCAATGTGCACAATCGCGTGCACAATGAGTACAGTGCACATTTCGGATCGACCGGGGACGTAGCCCAGCCGATCCGCCGACACGGCGAGCACCCGCTCCGCCGTGAGAGCCTCCGCTTCTCGGAAGTCAGGAGGCCGAGAGGCTGAGGAGGCTTTCGTGGCTGCAATGTCGAGAGGCCCGAAGACGTCGCTGGTGGTAGCCCAGCAGATCGTCCGGGATACGGCGCGAAAAGGTCTGCAGCCCGGGGACCTGCTGCCCCCGGAGAAGGCGATGCTCGAGGAGTACCAGATCGGCCGCGGGACCCTGCGCGAGGGACTGCGGCTGCTCGAGTTCCAGGGCATGATCGCCCTCAAGCCGGGACCCAAGGGCGGTCCCGTCCTCCTCGACCCCGACGCGTCCCACCTGGCGAGCACCATCATCCTGCTGATGCAGCTCCAGAACGCCTCCCTCAACACCATCGTGGAGGCCCGCACCGCCCTCGAGCCCGTCATCTGCCGCCTCGCCGCCGAGCGGATCAGCGACGAGAACCTGCAGGAGCTGAAGCAGTCCGTCGACCGGATGCAGCAGTCGTTCGACACCGCGGACATCGACACGTTCCTCGAGACGAACAAGCAGTTCCACGACGTCATCGCCTGGTCCACCGGCAACGCGCTCTTCGGCTACCTGACGGACGCGCTGCTCCGGATCACCGGCGGCACGGTGATGGGCGTCGACCATCCCGCCCCGCTGCGGGAGACGACGCTCAAGGCGCACACGCAGATCTACGAGGCGCTGAATTCGCACGACGCGGACCTGTCCGAGGACCGGATGCGCGACCACATCAACGAGTACGTCCGCTACGCCGAGCGCAAGTTCCCCGAACTCCTGAGCCAGGTCCTGCCCTGGAACCAGGCGCTCGGCGGCTGACCACGACCGCCGGCGACGTCCGGCGACACGGACCCCAGCGGGCCCGCACCGAGCACCGGCTCGGCGCGGGCCCGCCGTCGTTGCGGGCCGTCCCGCCGCCCGCCCGGCCTCCCGCGCCCCGCTTCCCTCGCGCTATTGCTTATATCCATGCGTATGGTTATGGTGATAGCGATCACATGCACACATCGCGATCACATCCGTCGAGCCCGCGCCGGAGCCCTGCCCCGGCCGCCGCTCGCGCCTTCACCCCGTCACGAGGAGAAGCCATGAAGACCATCGGAGCGCTGCTGTGGGAGCCGGGAACCCGGTCCGGTTGGAGCGTCGAGGAAATCGAGATCGATCCCCCCAAGAGCCGGGAGGTGCGGGTCAAGCTCGCCGCCTCCGGCATCTGCCACAGTGACGACCACGTCGACACCGGCGACATCCCCCTCGACTGGGCGCCGATCATCGGTGGCCACGAAGGCGCCGGTGTGATCGAGGAACTCGGCCCGGACGTCACCGGTTTCGAGGTCGGCGACCACGTCGTCCTGTCCTTCCTGCCGTCCTGCGGCCACTGCAAGATGTGCACCATCGGCCGTTCCAACATGTGCGAGATGGGTGCCGGCGTGCTCGCGGGCTACGCACCCGACGGCACGCACCGCGTCCACGCCCGCGGCCAGGGCGTCGGCCCGTTCTCCTACCTCGGCACCTTCTCGCCGTACGTCGTGGTCAACATCGACTCGTGCGTGAAGATCGGCAAGGACATCCCGCTCGACAAGGCCGCACTCATCGGCTGCGGCGTGCCCACCGGCTGGGGATCGTCCGTCTACGCGGCCGACATCCAGCTCGGTGACACCGTGGTCGTCATCGGCACCGGCGGTGTGGGCATGAACGCCGTTCAGGGCGCCCGGCACAAGGGCGCCAAGAACATCGTCACGATCGACCCGGTCGAGTTCAAGCGCGACCAGGCGAAGATCTTCGGTGCCACCCACACCACCGAGAACTTCGACCAGTGCCGCGAGGTCGTCGATCAGCTCACCGACGGCCAGGGCGCCGACGTCGTCATCATCACGGTCGACATCGCCTACGGGCACCTGCTGAACCCCGCCCAGGAGATGACCCGTCGCGGCGGCACCCTGGTGCTCACCTCGGCGGCGCCGGTCACCCAGCGCGACGTGCCGTTCGACCTGTTCACCTTCGCGATGTCGGGCAAGCGCCTGCAGGGCACCCTGTACGGCACCACGACGGCGCGCCGCGACATCCCGCTCATCGCCGACATGTACCGCCGCGGCGAGTTCAAGCTGGACGAGCTGGTCACCAAGACCTACAAGCTCGAGGACATCAACACCGCGTTCAAGGATCTCCGCGACGGCAAGAACATCCGCGGCGTCATCATGTACGACGACTAGATCGGCACGCGCGACTGCGCGGGTGATCCGCGCCCGGCACCCGGGCCGGGACGGAGTCGACACTCCGTCCCGGCCCGTCCGTGTACCTCCGACAGGAACAGAGCCGATGACTGCCTCGAATCTCGCGGACCTCGATTCCGCCGCCCTGAGCCGCCTCGTCGCCAAGGACGAGATCCGGGATCTCGCAGGGTGTTACGCCCTGGCCGTCGACGACCACGACATCGACGCCGTACTGTCGATGTTCACCGAGGACGGTGTCTTCGAGGTCGCCGGCACCGAACTGTGCGGTCGTGAGCAGATCCGCCCCTTCTACGTCTCCAGCATGGACCGTTACCACACCATGCTGCACACCCCCGAGATCCACCTCGTCACGATCGAAGACGACTCGCACGCAAGCGGAATCATGACCGGCCACGCCGAACTGGCCGTCCACGACACGCTGATGATGACCGCCTTCCGCTATCGGGACCGGTACGTGCGGCGGGACAGCACATGGCTTTTCGAAAGACGCACCGTATCGTTCATGTACGCGGTACCGTTCGAGTCGATGGGCTCGAGTTTCCGTACCACCAAACGGATTCGGTGGCCCCAGACCCGATACACCGAAGCCGACTATCCGGAGTCGGCTCCCACCTGGAACACCTACCGCTGACGGCGGATCGGGCCCGTCGGCGGCCCCGAAGGAGCAGCTATGACAGGACGGGTAGCAGGTAAGGTCGCGTTCATCACGGGGGCGGCCCGCGGCCAGGGACGCAGTCACGCGATCCGCCTCGCCGAGGAGGGCGCCGACATCGTCGCTCTCGATGTCGCCGAGGAGATCGAGAGCGTCACCCGCTTCTACCCCGGCGCCACCGAGGAGGACCTGGCCGAGACGGTGCGCGCCGTCGAGGCCCTCGACCGCCGGATCATCGCCCGCAAGGCCGACGTCCGCAACTTCGACGCCGTGAAGGCCGTCGTCGACGAGGGCATCGCCGAACTCGGCCGGATCGACATCGTCGCCGCCAACGCGGGGATCTTCCTCTTCGGCGACGAGACGCACCTCGTCACCGAACGCGACTGGGACGACGTCCTCGACATCAACCTCAAGGGCGTGTGGCACACCTGCAAGGCCGTCACCCCGCACCTGATCGAGCAGGGCACCGGTGGCTCGATCGTCATCACCAGCTCCACCGCAGGCCTGAAGGGCACGCCGAACGTGGCGCCCTACACCGCGAGCAAGCACGCCGTGGTCGGCCTGATGCGCACGCTGGCACTGGAATTGGGGCCGCACGGCATCCGCGTCAACACCGTGCATCCCACCGGCGTCGCCACGGACATGATCCTGAACGAATCCTGCTTCCGGCTGTTCCTCCCGGACGTGGAACATCCCACGCAGGAACAGGCCGCACCGGTCTTCGCCACCACCAACGTCCTGCCCGTGCCGTGGATCGAACCGATCGACATCTCCAACGCGGTGCTCTACCTCGCCTCCGACGAGGCCCGGTACGTCACCGGCACCGAACTCAAGGTCGACGCCGGCTACACCCTGCGCTGATCCGGCCGGACGAACGGGAGACCTCATGACCGCAAGACTCGACACCCCGCGTCTCGATCCCGCCCGCCCCGCCGAGGTCGCCGAGCGCTGGCTCGCGGATTTCGCCGATGCACTCCGGTCGGGCGGTACCGGCGACTATCCGGATGCTCTCGCCACCGACGCATGGTGGCGCGACCTGCTCGCCTTCACCGGTGATCTGCGCAGCCTGCACGGCGAATCGGCGATCCGCCCGCTGCTCACCGGCGCGGCGGACCTCGAGGTCCGCGACGAGGCACTCGATTCCGCCGCCCCGCCGGTTCTGCTGCCCACCGGCGACGGTCCGCCGGTGATACAGCTGCTCTTCCGCCTCACCGTCCGCTTCGGACAGGTCCGTGGCGTCGCGCGCCTGACCCCGGACGAGACGGACCGCTGGCGAGCGATCGCCGTGCTGACGGCCCTCGACAGTCTCGCCGGAGCCGAACCGGCTGTCGGAGAACGTCGTCCGATCGGCGCCCCGGAACCCGAGGAACGCGTCACCGCCCACTGGGGCGACCGCCGCCGTCTCGCGAACGAGTGCGCCGACCGGGATCCGGACGTCCTCGTGATCGGTGCCGGGCATTCCGGCCTCGGACTCGCCGCCTACCTGGGCGCGATGAACGTGCACACGCTCGTCGTCGAACGCAACGAGCGCGTGGGCGACAACTGGCGCAACCGGTACGACTCGCTGGTGCTGCACGACCCCGTGTGGTCGAACCATCTGCCGATGATGCCGTTCCCACCCACCTGGCCCGTGTTCACCCCGAAGGACAAGATGGGTGACTGGCTCGACATCTACGCCCGGGCCCTGGAACTGAACGTGTGGACGCGCACGGAACTGGTGAGTGCCTCGTACGATCCGGCGACGAGGCGCTGGGAGGTGCTCCTCGACCGCGGCGGCGAACGGCGCGTACTGCATCCACAGCACGTGGTCCTGGCCACCGGACTGAGCGGCACCGAGCCGCTCGTCCCGGACATCCCCGGGACCGGAGAATTCGCGGGCGAACTGCTCCATTCCGGCCGGTACGCGACGGACCCCCGACGGAGCGGCCGGAACGTCGTCGTCATCGGCACCGGGAACAGCGGCCACGACATCGCGCAGGACCTCTACAACACCGGCGCGAACGTGACCCTCGTCCAGCGGGGTCCGACCTACGTCGTCGGCGGCACCACCGTGGTCGACGTCATGCTGAAGCCGGCCTACGGCGAGGACACCGCACCCACCGAGATCGCCGACCTCGTCGGGGCGTCGTTCGCGCGACGGGACGAGGGATTCGTCGACGGTCTGCGTACCGCGGTCGCGGCGATGGCCGACATCGATCGTGATCTGCTCGATGCCCTGAGCGCCCGGGGATTCCGCCATCACCTGGGCGACGGCGGGACCGGAGCGATGAACCTCTTCCTCACCCGCAACGGCGGCTACTACATCGACGTCGGCGCCTCGCGGCTCGTCGCGGACGGGTCGATCGGGCTGGTCGCCGGGAAGACCGTCGAACGATTCGTCCCCGAGGGTGTCATGATGTCGGACGGCACCGTCCTGCCCGCCGACACCGTCGTGTTCGCCACCGGATTCCGGGGCATTCTCGACACTGCCCGCCGCGTCCTGGGCGACGCGGTCGCCGACCGGTGCGGACCGGTCTGGGGCCTCGACGACGAGGGCGAGATCAGGTCGGTGTGGCGACGTTCCGGCCACGACCGGTTCTGGTTCAGCGGCGGCAATCTCACGTTCGCCCGGATCTACAACAAGTACCTCGCACTGCAGATCAGAGCCGACCTGGACGGCATCGACCTGCCGTCCGTTCCCTGACCCATCCCCTCGAGTACACGGAGACCGACACATGCGCGCCGACGACATCAACGAGATCATCCGCGTCACCCACCTCTACGCCCGGGGTCTCGACCGGTTCGACCCCAAGGAAGCCCTGTCCGCCTTCGCACCCGACGGGGTGTGGGACGCCAGCGCCGTGGGCCTGACCCGGTACGAGGGCCACGAGCAGATCCTCGACTTCTTCGAGCGGGACGCACAGGCGGTGGACAAGCAGTTCCACATCATCACCAATCACGTGATCGACTTCGAGGACGACGACCACGCCACCGGTACGAATTACGTCTTCTCCGAAGCGGAGATGAAGAACGGCGCCGCTATCAAGGCGATCGCACTCAACGAGGACCGCTACGTCCGCACCGCCGACGGCTGGAAGATCGCCGAGCGGATCATCACGGGTCTCACCACGCCGCAGATGGACGGCTTCGACGCCTGACCACGACGGCGAGATACGCGGCCGGGGTGGGGACTTCGCAGTCCCCACCCCGGTCGCGTGTCCCGGTCGGGTTTCCCCGATCAGATGTCCTTGGTGATCTCGTAGAAGTCGAACGAGACGCCGGCCTGCGCGAAGTTCTCGAGGTCGGCTGCGCCCTGCTGTCCTTCCGGCGACGCCATGTCCGCGAGCATGGCTTCCTTGCTGTCCCAGTCGCAGACCGCGACCAGGAAGTGCGGCGGGGTGCTGCCGTCGGGAGTGGAGCACACACCCCATTCGTAGTTCCGGATGCCCTGCTGCTTCAGTGCGAGCTTGGAGTGCACGTTGCGGTAGTGGTCGAGGAACTTCTCGGGATCCTCGGGGTGGTTGTAGGCGGCGACGAGTCGGTACATGTGGACCTCTTTCGATGATGGGTTCGGACATTCTCCGGGCGGCGGACCCGCACGCGGGATGGTGGAGTGGTCCCGCACGCAGCAAGAAGGCAGGAAAGCCCGCCACATATATTCGCTTTCCGTCTTTGATTATATCCATTCGCATTGATAGAGTGATACCCGTCACAGACTTTTTTCCGCGCCGGCCGATCAGCCGGGCGGATCACGCTCCCGCCGGACCCACCGAATCCGCGAGTCCGGCGGCAACATCGGCACATCCGATCGAATCCCCAGTCAGAGAGGCCATCCGATGACTGCAACTCCCACCCCCACCGCCGCTACCGAGGTCGATGCCGTCGTCGTCGGCGCGGGCTTCGCAGGCCTGTACCTGCTGTGGAAGCTGCGCCGCCACGGTTACACCGCCGTCGCCCTCGACAAGGGCAAGGAGGTCGGCGGCACCTGGCACTGGAACCGCTACCCCGGCGCCCGCTGCGACGTGGACAGCCACGACTACTCCTTCGGGTTCGACGAGGATCTCGAGCAGGAGTGGGAGTGGAGCGAGCGTTACCCGTCGCAGCCCGAACTGCAGGCGTACCTCTCGCACGTCGCCGACCGGTTCGACCTGCGCCGCGACATCCGGCTCGAAACCGCCGTCACCGAAGCCCGATTCGACGATGGCGAGCAGAAGTGGCACGTCCGCAGCGACCGGGGCGACGAGTACGTCGCTCGGTTCTGTCTCATGGCCGTCGGCTGCCTGTCGGTACCGAAGGACGTCGACGTCCCCGGCCTCGACAAGTTCCAGGGACCGATCTACCGCACCAGCGCGTGGCCGGAGGAGGGGGTGGACTTCACCGGTCTGCGGGTCGCCGCGGTCGGTACGGGTTCCTCCGGGGTGCAGGCCATCCCGGAGATCGCCAAGCAGGCCGGCACGCTGACCGTCCTCCAGCGCACCGCCAACTTCGTCATTCCCGCCCGCAACCACAAGCTCGACCCGGAGTTCGTCGCGAACGTCAAGGCGAACTACCGCGCGCGGCGCCAGGCCTGCCGGACCGCCGCCGCCGGCTGCATCCGCGACGACAACCCGAAGGCCGCGTACGACGTCAGCGACGACGAGCGGTGGGCCGAGTACGAGAAGCGCTGGCAGGGCGGCGGCATCGCCTTCCTCGGCGCGTTCGCGGACCTGATGGTGGATCAGCGGGCCAACGACTCGGTGTGCGACTTCGTCCGGGCCAAGGTCGACGAGATCGTCGACGATCCGGACGTCGCGGACAGCCTCAAGCCGTTCGGCTACCCGATGGGCGCGAAGCGGCCCGTCATCGGCACGGACTGGTACGAGACGTTCAACCGCGACAACGTCGAACTGGTCGACCTGCGGAAGAAGCCCCTCGACAGCTTCACCGAGCACGGCATGCATCTCGCCGACGGCACCGAGTACGAGTTCGACGCCGTCGTGCTCGCCACCGGGTTCGACGCCTTCACCGGCGCGTTCACGCAGATCGACATCCGCGGCCGCGGCGGTCTGCCGTTGCGGGAGGCGTGGCAGGAGGGCCCGAAGACACACCTGGGCCTGGGCACCGCGGGCTTCCCCAACATGTTCATCATCGCCAACGTCGGCAGCCCGTCGGTGCTGTCGAACATGGTGACCGCCATCGAGCAGCACGTCGAGTGGACGGTCGAGACCATGGATCACATGCGCGAGCACGGACTGACCACGATCGAGGCCACCGAGGAGGCGCAGAACGCGTGGGTCGAGACCGTGGAGGAGATCGCGAACATGACCCTGTGGCCGCAGGGTGAGTCGGGATCCTGGTACCGCGGGCAGAACATCCCCGGCAAGCCGCAGATCTTCATGCCCTACGCCGGCGGCATCGTGCTCTACGAGCAGACGTGGAACGAGGTCCGCGACGCGGACTTCAAGGGATTCGTCCTGGCCTGATGTCGGGGCCTCGCGCCGGGCGATCGCAACCAGCGATCGCCCGGCGCCTTTCGCTGCGTCGCTCGTATCGCGCGGGTGGATCTCGCACCGAGCGGGAGGATCTCGCGCCGAAACGCGAGACGCGACGACGACAACCTCCCGCTCGACGCAGCAACATCCCGCTCATCGCCGACGGACACCGAAACGGGGGTGCAGGCCCGAAGCCCGCACCCCCGTCTCGGTGTCCGTCAGATCAGCTTCGCGAGCGCGTACGCCTGACGGGTGGCGAACACCAGCCGCCGCGGCGCGTATGCGTCACCGAGAATGTGCACCTCCCGCTCGCCCTCGGCCGCCGGGCCGTCCTCGAGACTCTCGTACAGGTCGGCGTCCCCGATGCCACCGCAGGCGAGCACCACCGAGTCGAAGCCGTCCACCTGGTAGGTGCGCCCCGAATAGACGTTGCGGGTGACGACCCCGGTCGGGGTGATCTCGACGACGTCCTCCATGAACCGGTACTGCACGCCCTTCTCGTCGAGGCGCCCGAGGATCGCGCCCACGATGTAGCGGCCGAGCAGCTGCCCCGCGACCTGGGTCGCGTAGACGACGGTGACGTCGTGCCCGCGATCGGTGAGGAAGTCGGCGAGCGACAGCGGCGGCATGTGGTCGTCCTGCGCGACGATCAGGACCCGCTTGCCGACCGCGGCGTCGCCGTTGAGGACGTCGCGGATGTCGGCGACATTGTCGCCGTAGACACCCGGGATGTCCGGGATCCGGCGGGTGGAGCCGGTGGCGACCGCCACCACGTCGAATCCCGCGGACTCGATCTCCGCCTTCGTCGCCGCGTGCCGGTAGGCGACCTTCACGCCCGCCCGCTCGAGCCGGCGCTGCTGCCAGTCCAGGTACTTTTCGAACATGTCGTACGTGGGGGCGTTGATCGCGGTGCGCAGTTGGCCGCCGAGCACGTCGGACGCCTCCCACAGCTCCACGTCGTGGCCCTTCTCCCGGGCCAGGGCCGCGAACTCCATGCCGGCCGGACCACCGCCGACGACGAGCACGCGCCTGGGGTCGGTCACGGTGGGCCACGGCCCGTCGACCTCGTTGCTGGTGACGGGGTTGACCGCGCAGCCGAACGGCAGCCCCTCGACGTAGCGGCGGCTGATGCACTCGTTGCCGCCGACGCAGGGCCGGATCTCGTCGACGCGGCCGGTGCGGACCTTCTCGACGATCGACGGCTCGGCGATGTGCGCACGAGCCATGCCGACGACGTCGGCGTCGCCGGCCGCGAGGATCCGTTCGGCGACATCGGGGTGATTGATCCGGCCCGTGTGCACGACGGGCAGCAACACCGCCCGCTTGAGCTGCCCGGCGAGATCGCTCCACTGACCGGCCTCGTAGAAGTGCGGCTGGATGTAGGACGGGTTGCCCCACGGGCTGCCCACCACGCCGTGGAAGTAGTCGACGAGTCCGGTGCTCTCGAGGTACTGCGCGATCTCGACGGCGCCGTGGATGTCGTACCCGCCCGGCACCTCCTCGCGCAGATTCAGGCGGATGCCGATGACCATGGACGATCCGATCACGTCACGGATGGCCCGCAGCACCTCGACCGGGAACCGGCAACGGTTCTCGATCGAGCCCCCGTACTCGTCGTCGCGCTTGTTGGTCAGCGGAGAGAGGAAGTACTCGAGCAGATCGTCGTGGTTCATGTGGAGCTCGACGCCGTCGAGACGTGCCTTCTGGGCCTGCTCCGCACAGAACTTGTACTGACCGACGAAGTAGGCGATCTCGTCCCGGTTCAGCTTGTGCGGAACGTTGTTGATCACCGGGGCGCTCAGGACCGACGACGCGCCGTGCGGCATACCGCCCTGGTGCACCATCTGCCCCGTCGCCACCGCACCCTCGGCGTGCAGGGCATCGGAATAGGCCTGCACCCGTTCGACGAAGAACGGCAGGCTGTAGTGGCCTTCGACCGTGGCACCCACGCCGGTGGGTTCGAACCCCGGGATCACGCCGGTGTTCGGCACCCAGGCGCTGAGGCTGTCGAACCATGCGGCTCCGCCCCGGGCCCGGGACACGTAGTAGGCGAGGTTGCGTTCGGCGTCGGCCTCGGACCCGAAGATGTTGCCGATCGCCGACGCGTGCGGCGGCAGCACCACGCGGTTGCGCAGCTTCATCGGGCCGATCTGGAACGGCGAGAGCAGATGGGCGTAGGCGGAGTCCGGATCCGCGGTCATTTCGTTCACCCCTTGTTCGGTCGGGGCCCGAGCGAGCCGCCGCGTCCGTCGCCCGGCATCCTGGTCGAGTCGTGACTGACCGCGATTCGGACGGGACGGACTTCCAGGACGACTCGGTTCGGGCTGTCCAGCAGGCGCTGGAAGGCTTCGGGATCGTTCGGAGCATGGCGCGCCGCGAACGCCGGGTAGAACCAGCGTTTGGTCTCCGCGTCGGCGTGGACGGTGACACGGCCGCGGACCGCGAGCATCCTCCTGCCGGGCAGTCCGGTGCCGGCATTCGAGACCACCAGCGTCACGCGGGGTTCGCGCGTCGCTGCCCGGACGTGGGCGCGGTCCTTCGCGGCGGTGAGCCAGAACCGGTCGCCGTGGTGCAGGTAGCTCATCACCACCCCGGCCGGCCACCCGGCCGCGGTGGTGAAGGCGAAGGTGCATTCGGTCTGCGCCGCTACGAGTTCGGCGATGCCGTCCTCGTCGACCCGTAGCGTGCGCAGGTCCTCGTTGTCGTCGATGCCGACGGCCATCTCACATCACTTCACGTATGCGCCGGCGTCGACCGGGAAGGTGACTCCGGTGACGTACCGCGCCTCGTCGCTGCCGAGGAACAGCACCGCGTTGCTGATGTCGATCGATTCGACCCACGGCACCGGCAGCGTGTTCAGCGACATGAACCCCGGCATCGCCTTCTCCTGCGACGGCTCCGGATCCCCGGGCGAGAACATCCCGTACGTCCCGGGGTTCTGGATCATGATGGTGTCGACGTTCGTCGGGTGGATGGTGTTGACCCGGATGCTGTAGGGGCCCAGCTCGTTCGCCATGGTGCGCATGAGGCCGACGATGCCGTGCTTGGCCGAGACGTAGTGGGCGACCTGCTGGATGCCCTTGAGTCCGCCGATCGAACTGGTGAACATGATCGAACCCCCGCGGCCCTGCTCGATCATCGTGGGGATCGCGACGACGGCGGTGTTGTAGACGCCGGTGAGGTTGACGTCGATCATGTCCCGCCACTGCTCGGCGGTGAGCTCCCACGAACGGCCGTAGGTGGCGATGCCGGCGTTGGCGACCACGATGTCGACGCCGCCGAGCTGCGCCACCCCGTCGTCGAAGGCGCGCTGCAGCGCCGCGCGGTCCCGGACGTCGGCGCGGTGGGCCACGATCCGGCGGTCGAGGGCCTCGACGAGCCGGACGGTCTCCTTCAGCTCGTCCTCGGTGGCCAGCGGGTAGTACGGGGTCACCGTGTCGATGTTCTCGCAGATGTCGACCGCGATGATGTCGGCGCCCTCCTCGGCGAGCCGCAGCGCGTGGCTGCGGCCCTGGCCGCGGGCGGCCCCGGTGATGAACGCGACCTTGCCTTCTACTCGTCCTGCCATGGTTGACGCTCCTCTCGTGGAAAACGATGTCTAGTGATCGGCGGGGACCAGGACGGTCCCGGTGCCTTCGAGAACGCGCGCGCCGCCCAGGACGTCGAGCGTGAGATCGCAGCGCACCAGGAGGCCGTCGGCGGTGTCCTCGACGTCGGTCACCACCCCTGCGGCCCGCAGCCGGTCCCCCTCGAACACGTTGCCGAGGAATCGGAACCGGTATCCGGTGACCCGGTCCACGCCGCCGGCCCAGGACCCGAGCATGGACACGACGTAGGCGATGTTGCTCGGCCCCTGATTGACCGTGCGCTCCCCGAGGCCCAGCGCAGCCGCGGCGTTCCGATCGAAATGGATCGGGTTCGGGTCGCGCATGAGCGCCGAGAGGGTCTTCATCCGGGCCGGATCCACCGCATCGACGGTACGTTCGGGAATCTGCTGCCCGACAGCCGGTTTCATGAGATTTCTCCTCGGCGGGGGAACACGATCGAGTTGGTGGTGGAGGCGCACAGCGCCCCGTCCTCACCGTGCAGGTCGAGGCGGTAGCCGACGATGTCGAAGACGCCGGTGCGCCGGCCCACCTTGCGCGTCGCGGAGACGATCTCGCCCGAGACGCGGTAGGTGCCGCCGACGCGCAGCGGCCGGTGCACGACCGTCTCGGTCTCGCCGGCCATCGGTCCGTCGGCCTCGGTGGCCCCGAACACGGCGAACAACTCGTCCCAGCTCCAGCCCATCGCGCCGGTGGCGACGAGGAACACCAGCACCGGGTGCGCGCCGCCGTCGGCGGGGTCGGCGAGCATGCTGTCGAGGACGAGGTGCACCCACCACGGCTCGAGCGTGGCCTGCCCGCCCGGGAAGCGGGTGCCGACGAGGTCGGCGAGCTCGGCTTCGGTCGGCACCCGGCGTCCGGTGTCCACGGTCATCGGGCCGCCGTCGTCTCGAGGTACGGGGCCCGCAGGTCCCGCTTCATGATCTTTCCGGTCGGCGCCTTCGGCAGGGCGTCGACGAAGTCCACCGAACGGGGCTTCTGGTAGGAGGCCAGGTTCCGCTTGGCGGTGTCGATGATCTCCTGTTCGGTGGCGGTCTGCCCGGGCTTGAGGACCACGACGGCCTTGACGACCTCGCCCCACTCGTCGTCGGGGATGCCGATGACGGCGCATTCGAGGACGGCGGGGTGGGCGCCGATGGCCTCCTCGACCTGGATGCTGTAGATGTTCTCGCCGCCGGAGATGATCATGTCCTTGGCCCGGTCCACGATGTAGACGTAGTGGTCCTCGTCCCAGACCGCGACGTCGCCGGTCCACATCCAGCCGTCCCGCAGGGTCTGTGCGGTCAGTTCCGGCTTGTTCCAGTAGCCGAGCATGTTGGCTTCGGAGCGGACCACGATCTCGCCGGGGGTCTTGCCGTCCTTGGGGACCTCGTTGCCGTCGAAGTCGACGACCCGGATGGTGGTGCCGAAGCCTTCCCGGCCACAGGACTTGAGCCGGTGCTCGTTGATGCCGTTGACCGCGTCGAGGTGGTCCTCCTGGGACAGGAACGACATGGTCGTGCCCTCGGTCTGGCCGTACCCCTGGATGAGGGTGCAGGGGAACGCCTCGAGCGCGCTGCGGACGATCGCGGACGGCATCGGGCCGCCGCCGTACTGGATGTTGCGCAGGCTCGACAGGTCGTAGGAGTCGAAGTTCTCCACGGCCATCATCCAGTTCAGCATCGTGGTGATGCCGAGGAACGCCGAGACCCGCTCCGACTCGATGATCTCGAGCGCCTGCTTGGCCTCGAAATTGACCAGCACGACCGGACATCCGTGCTTCATGTAGTTCATCGAGAGGACCACCGGGATGTGGTACATCTGGCCGGTGAGCATGTAGACGTCGGTCGGCACGACCCGCTCGGCGACGGTCTGGTTGAGCATGCCGGCGGCCGCGCTGGTGTGCGAGTGCAGCGCACCCTTGGATTCTCCCGTGGTGCCGCCGGTGTAGAGGATGAAGAACGGGTCGTCTCCCCCGACGCTCGGCGTCCAGATCGGTTCGGCCGGGCTGGAACTCGCGAGCAGCTCCTCGTACGTCCCGTTACCCCCCGGACCGAACTCGAGCCAGTGGCCGACCGAGGCGGATCGGCTCAGTTCCTCGCCCACGGGACGGAATTCGGACGCGGTGATGAGCACCTTCGGGGTGGCGTCGGCGACGAGCCCGAGCAGGGCGGGGGTCGCGAGCCGCCAGTTCAGCGGCTGCAGGATCAGTCCCGCGCGACCGACGGCGAAGAACAGCTCCTGGAACTCGATGCTGTTCTTGGTCAGGACGGCGACCCGGTCGCCCTTCTCGAGGCCGAGACCGCGCAGTCCGTTCGCCAGGCGCCGGACGCGCTCGTCGAGGGCGGCGAAGGTGATGCGCCGGTCGTTGGGGACGTCGTACAACGCCATGCGGTTCGGGGTGAGGGCGGCCCACTTGGCGGGGATGAGGCCCTGGTTCATCGTCATGGTGGCTCCGGAGGCTCAGTACGGGAGGTCAAGGGCGATGTGCCGCTTGGTGAGCACCCAGTCGCCTCCGCTCCTGGTCCATTCGTCCTCGTACTTGCCGGTGGACAGGGCCCGGAGGGCACCGTTCTCCGCGGAGGTGATGAGCAGGTACGACACGGTGCGGACGTTCTTCTCGTCGATCTCGTCGATCAGCAGATTGGTGGTGATGTGACGCCGCTGGTCGGTCTGGGACTCGTGGGCTCCGCGGAACAGGCCCATGATCTCCTCGCGTCCGTTGAGCGGCCCGATGAGGTCGCCGTCGCCGATCTTCATGGTGAACACGGCGGTTTCACCGAAGACCCGCTCGACACCGTCCATGTCGCCGTCGTCGTAGGCGAGAGCGTAGCGGGCGAGGGCGTTTTCGATTTCGTTCCTGAGCGACATTACGACTACTCCTGCCGAAGGGAGGGGAGGGAGATGTGATGACAGTCACTTTATACTAATCATGCGCATTGTCTAGGGGTACGAAGACCCCGGTTTCCGCGCCGGGAGACGACGCTCAGCGTGATTCGGACACGGTCCAGGTGTCGTGCCCGGTCAGCAAGGACTGCAAGGAGTCTCGTCGACGGGACTCGCCGGTGCGGGCGCTCTCGTTCTGCTCGCGCACGAGGTCGTCGTAGGTCGGGCGGGCGACGCTGCGGAACACGCCGAACACCGTGTGGTCGAGGTTCTGATCGGACAGTCGCGACAACGCGAACGCGTACTCCGGGTCGTCGGCGTGCGCATCGTGCACGACGATCGATCCCGGATCGGCCGACGCCGTGTCCACCACACGCAGACCGAATCCGTCACGGACGACGCACTTCTGCCCCTCCGCACCGAAGACGATCGGCTCACCGTGGCGCAGCGGGATCACCCTCTGCTCCGCGTCCTCCTTGCGCAGCACGTCGAACGACCCGTCGTTGAAGATCGGGCAGTCCTGGTAGATCTCGACGAACGCGGTGCCCCGGTGCTCGGCCGCGCGGCGCAGCACGTCGGTGAGCCCCTTGCGGTCGGAGTCGAGCGCCCGGGCCGCGAAGGTGGCCTCGGCACCGAGTGCGAGGGAGAGCGTGTTGAAGGGGTGGTCCACCGAACCCATCGGGGTGGACTTGGTGACCTTCCCGACCTCGGACGTGGGCGAGTACTGCCCCTTCGTCAGCCCGTAGATCCGGTTGTTGAACAACAGGATCGTGAGGTTCACGTTGCGGCGCAGCGCGTGGATCAGATGGTTCCCCCCGATCGAGAGGGCATCGCCGTCACCGGTGACCACCCACACCGACAGGTCGGGCCGCGTGACGGCCAGGCCGGTCGCGATCGCCGGCGCGCGGCCGTGGATGGAGTGCAGCCCGTAGGTGTCGAGGTAGTACGGGAACCGGCTCGAGCAGCCGATGCCCGAGACGAACATCAAGTTCTCGCGGCGCAGCCCGAGTTCGGGCAGGAAGTTGCGGATCGCGGCCAGGATGACGTAGTCACCGCAACCCGGGCACCAGCGCACCTCCTGGTCGCTCGTGAAGTCCTTGGCCTTCTGCGGGGTGTCGGTCGTCGGGACGAGCGCGGTCGCGCTGAGTCCGAGATCGGTGCCCACCCGGCTGATCAACTCGGTCATGCCGATTCCTCCTCGCGGTCCGGCGCCGGCCGGTACTCGGCCGCAGCCAGCGCCGCGGTGGTCTTGGCGTCTTCGAACTCGCGTAGGGTGCCGGCGAGCGCGGCATCGATCGCGTCGACGATCTCGTCGGCGAGAAAGGCCAGACCCTCGACCTTCGTCACCGGCTGGACGTCGACCAGGTAGCGCGCCCGCAGCACACTCGTCAGCTGCCCCAGATTCATCTCCGGCGCGATGACCGTGCGATACCGGCCGAGCACCTCACCGAGGTTGCGGGGCAACGGGTTCAGGTGCCGCAGGTGCAGGTGGGCGACCGCGGTGCCGCGGCGCCGGGCGCGGCGGCACGCCTCGCCGATCGGGCCGTAGGAACTGCCCCAGCCCACGATCAGCAGTTCGGCCTGCCCCGACGGATCGTCGACCTCGGCGTCCGGGACGGAGATCCCGTCGATCTTCGCCTGCCGCAGGCGCACCATCAGATCGTGGTTGGCGGGATCGTAGGAGATGTTGCCGCTGCCGTTCGCCTTCTCGAGGCCACCGAGCCGGTGCTCGAGGCCGGGAGTCCCGGGTATCGCCACGGCACGGGCGAGGGTCTCGCGGTCCCGCGCGTAGGGACGCAGGGGTGTGCCGGCGGCGTCCGGGCCGGTCTCGTAGTTCGGATCGATCGGGGCGAGCTCGTCGACCTGCGGGATCTGCCAGGGCTCCGAGCCGTTGGCGATGGCGCCGTCGGACAGCAGCAGGACCGGCGTCCGGTACGTCAGGGCGATGTGGGCCGCCTCGACGGCCGTGGCGAAGCAGTCGGCCGGTGAGCGCGGCGCGAGCACGGCGACGGGCGACTCGCCGTTGCGTCCGTACAGTGCCTGCAGCAGATCGGACTGCTCGGTCTTGGTCGGCAGGCCCGTCGACGGTCCGCCGCGCTGCACGTCGATCACGACGAGCGGGAGTTCGGTCATGACGGCCAGGCCGATGGCCTCGCTCTTGAGGGCCAGACCCGGGCCGGAGGTGCTGGTGACACCGAGTGCGCCACCTAGAGAGGCGCCGACCGCGGCGCCGATCGCGGCGATCTCGTCCTCCGCCTGGAAGGTGGTCACGCCGAGACCGCGGTGCTTGGTCAGCTCGTGCAGGATGTCGGAGGCGGGGGTGATCGGGTACGTCCCGAGGAACACCTCGAGCCCGGACAGCTCACCGGCGGTCACCAGACCGTAGGCCAGTGCGGTGTTGCCGGTGATCTGCCGGTACGTGCCGGCCGGCAGGTCCGCCTTGGCCACCTCGAACGTCGTCGCGAACGTCTCAGTGGTCTCGCCGTAGTTCCACCCGGCCTGGAACGCGAGCAGGTTGCCCTGGGCGACCTGCGGTTTCTTGGCGAACTTGGTGCGCAGGAACTCCTCGATCCGCTCCACCGGCCGGTTGTACATCCACGACAGCAACCCGAGCGCGAACATGTTCTTCGCGCGCTCGCCGTCCTTGCGGCTCAGGCCGGCGGGTTCCACCGCCCCCACCGACAGGCTCGACATCGGAACCTGATGGATCACGAACTCGTCGAGACTGCCGTCGTCGAGCGGGTTGGCGGCGTAGCCGACCTTGGAAAGGTTGCGCTTGGTGAACTCGTCGGTGTTGACGATGACGGTGCCGCCGCGCGGCAGGTCGTCGATGTTCGCCTTCAGTGCCGCCGGGTTCATCGCGACGAGGACGTCCGGTCGATCACCCGCGGTGAGGATGTCGTGGTCCGCGATCTGGATCTGGAACGACGACACGCCCGGCAGGGTGCCCTGGGGCGCCCGGATCTCGGCGGGGAAGTTGGGCTGCGTCGCGAGGTCGTTGCCGAACGCGGCCGCCTCGGAGGTGAAGCGGTCACCGGTCAGCTGCATGCCGTCGCCCGAGTCGCCCGCAAAGCGGATGACGACTCGCTCCAGCTTGGTGGTGTTCGCGTCCGTTGTCATGGGTTCCTGCCTCTGGTCCGCATTCTGCCCCTACGGGGCTTCCTTCACGAGTTGCTTGGCCAGCGAATCGAAGATCACCTCGGTGGAGCCCTCGTAGATCCGCATGGGACGCGCCTCCCGGTAGAGACGTTCGAGCTTGCCGCCGCGCACGAGCCCGAAACGGCCCATGATCTGCACCGACCGGTCGACGACGCGGGCCGCCGCCTCGGTCGCTCCGACCTTCGCCATCGACGACAGGTGCAGGTTGGCGCGGGCGTCGCGGGCCGAGGCGGCGGCCGCGCGGTAGGTCAGCGAGCGCGCCATCTCGATGTCGGTCCAGCAGGAGGCGAGGTGCTCGGGCACCGACCCCAGGCGCGCGAGGCTGACCCCGAAGCCCTCCCGGGACTTGGCATGGGCGACGGCCTCGTCCAGCGCGGCCTGGGCCACGCCGACCGCGGCGCCGGCCACGGACACGCGGAATGTCGCGAGGGTGGCGAGGACGAGCCCGAAGCCCTTGCCCGGCTCCCCGATGCGGTTGCCCACCGGAACCTCGACGTTCTCGAGGATGACGTCGCTGAGCACGTGCGGCGCGATGATCTGGTGCGGGTGCTCGATGCGCAGGCCCGGCGCGTCGGCCGGGACCAGTACGAGGGAGTATCCGTCGCCCTCGCGGGCGAGGATGCTGTAGAAGTCCGCGTCGCCGCCGTTGGTGATGAAGGACTTGTGGCCGTCGACGACGAGCTTGCCGTCGCGCTCGACGACCGTGGTGCTGAGGGCCTTGAGATCGGATCCGACGTGCGGCTCGGTCAGGCCGAGCGCGGCCACCGCCTCGAGCCGGGCCACCTTGGGCAGCCACTCCGCCTTGAGTTCCTCGGACCCGCCGACGCTGATGCAGTAGCTGCCGATGCCCTGCATACCGAACATGGAGTCGAGGTGAGCGGACTCGGCGGCGAGGGCCTCGCGCACAATGGTCACCGCGAGGGAGTCGACCTTCTCGAAGCGGCCACCGTAGGCGGCCGGCACGACGACCTCGGTGAGACGGGACGCGGTCAGCCGCTTGCGGACGTCCGGGTCGAAACTGTCCGCCTCGTCGGCACGCGCGGCGACGTCGGCACACTCGGCCGCGAGGTCGCGGGCTTCCCGCTGGAGGTCGAGGTATCGCTGCGGCAGGGCGAACAGGTCCTGCTGGTCGTCACTCACCTTGTACTCCGTTCTGGCGATGCGTCCGCTCACCGGGGCGCCACGGTGCTGTGACTCGGTGCGGTCTCGGCCATTGTCGTGAACTGGATCACTATCCGCTAATCTATGATCACAATAGCAAGGAATTGGGTACCGTCAACCAGGACCAGCGGAGGAATTCGATGACCGATTCAACGACCGGCCGGACCCGCCCGGGATTCGACCCCACGCGCGCGTTCGATCTCACCGACCGCACCGCGATCGTCACCGGCGGCAGCCGGGGCCTCGGCCGCGCCATGGCGTTCGGGCTGGCCCGGGCCGGCTGCAACGTCGTCATCGCCAGCCGTGACCTGGCCTCGTGCCAGGCCACCGCCGACGAGATCACCGAGGAGACGGGCCGCAAGACCCTCGCGCACTCGTTCCACGTCGGCAGGTGGGAGTCGATCGAGGAACTCGTCGACGCGGCCTACGACCACTTCGGGAAGATCGACGTCCTGATCAACAATGCAGGTATGTCCCCGCTGTACGACAGCCTCGACACCGTCAGCGAAACACTGTTCGACAAGGTGGTCGGAGTGAATCTCAAGGGCCCGTTCCGGCTCGCCGCACTCGTGGGAACGCGCATGGCGCAGGGCGACGGCGGATCCATTATCAACATTTCCAGCGCCGGGTCCGTCCACCCGCGGCCCGACATCCTGCCCTACGCCGCCGCCAAGGCCGGACTCAACGCCGTTACCATCGGCATGGCGCACGCGTTCGGACCCACGGTGCGCAGCAACGCGATCATGGCCGGCACCTTCCTCACCGACGTGAGCAACTCCTGGGACATGGAGGCCTTCTCACGGCGGGCGCAGAGCTTCGCCGCCAAGCGCGGCGGACAGCCCGACGAGATCGTCGGCGCGGCGCTGTACCTCGCGAGCGATGCGTCGAGTTTCACCACCGGTTCCATCGTCACCGTCGACGGCGGCCACCCCTGATCCGCCCGGAAGGACAAGACATGACCACCGCCACCACCGCCGTCACCCAGCAGCGCTTCCAGCTCGCCTACGGCGACTGCGACGCCGTCGGCATCTCGTACTTCGCGATCAACTACCCGTGGATGGAACGGACCTACAGCGTCTGGCTGCACTCGTTCGGTCTCGACAGCCACACGATGCTCGACACCCTCGGCGTCTACACCGTGGGCCTGAAGTCCGAGTGCCAGTACCTCACCAGCTGCGAGGTGTTCGACGAACTGACCTGCACGGTGGTCCTCGACCACCTCGGCACCACGTCGTACGCGCTCGGATTCGACTTCGAACGCGGCGACGAACTCGTCGCCCACGGCAAGATCACGTTCGCCGTGCGCGGTGCGGACGGGAAGAAGGCGCAGATTCCGGAGCGACTGCTCGCCGCCCTCCGCACGCTGGAGCCGCCGAAATCGGCTTGATCACCGTCGTTTCCGGAAACGGGCGTCCACCCTTCAGGGTGGACGCCCGTTCTCGTCGAGAACCCGTTTCACCGAAATCCATTGACATCATTCAAATCGTATTTATAGTTATCAGCACTTAGTGATCCGGATCACTTCCACCTCCGGCCCCAGACCCTCGGCGGAGCGGCACGACCCCGACCGGTGCCTGCCGGCACCGATCCTGCTCGACCCCTCGATTCGACGATCAGGAGATTCCAGAGTGACCGCAGTCGAACCCCGCCCCACCGCCCCCGACATCCTCTCCCCCGAGTTCCTCACCGATCCCTACCCGTTCCACCGCGTACTGCGCGACCACTACCCCGCCCTGCGCCACGAAGCCACGGAGAGCTACCTCATCAGCCGGTACGCCGACTGCGCCGAGGCCTTCCGCAGCCCGAAGTTCTCCAGCCGCAACTACGAATGGCAGCTCGAGCCCATCCACGGGCGCACCATTCTGCAGATGGAAGGTCGCGAGCACTCCACGCACCGCGCGCTGCTCAACCCGTTCTTCCGCGGCAACGGACTCGAGAAGTTCATGCCGGCCATCACGCACAACGCGGCCGACCTGATCGGCGGCATCGTCGCCCGCAACGCCGGCGAGCTGCTCGGCGAGGTGGCCGGACAGGGCGAGGCCGAACTCGTCTCCCAGTTCACCAGCCGGTTCCCCATCAACGTGATGGTCGACATGCTCGGCCTGCCCAAGAGCGATCACGAGCGGTTCCGCACCTGGTACTTCTCGATCATGGCCTACCTCAACAACCTGGCCGGAGACCCCGAGATCAACGCCGCCGCCGAACGCACCCACGTCGAGCTGCGCGAGTACATGCTGCCGATCATCCGCGAACGACGCTCCGGCGACGGCGACGACCTGCTCTCCCGCCTGTGCCGCGCGGAAGTCGACGGTGAGCAGATGTCCGACGAGGAGATCAAGGCCTTCGTCAGCCTGCTCCTCGTCGCCGGTGGTGAGACGACGGACAAGGCCATCGCCAGCATGATCCGCAATCTCATCGACCACCCCGACCAGATGCGGGCCGTCCGCGAGGACCGCAGTCTCGCCGACCGCGTCATCGCCGAGACACTGCGCTATTCCGGACCCGTCCACATGATCATGCGCCAGACCGAGGACGAGGTGCAGATCGAGGACTCGACCATTCCCGCGGGGGCGACGTGCATCATGATGCTCGCGGCCGCCAACCGCGACGAGCGCCACTTCTCGAATCCGGACGAGTTCGACATCTTCCGCACCGATCTCAACGTCGATCGGGCCTTCAGCGGCGCGGCCAACCACGTGCAGTTCATTCTCGGCCGGCACTTCTGCGTGGGTTCGATGCTCGCGAAGACGGAGATGACCATCGCGCTGAACCTCGTGCTCGACACGATGGACTCGATCGAGTACCAGGACGGCTTCGTCCCGCACGAGGAGGGCCTGTACACGCGCAGCATCCCGGAGCTCCGCGTGAAGTTCGAACCGACCGGGAAGCTCGGCTGACATCCCGCCGGATCGCCGGCCGTCCGCGTATGGGATCCGCATGCGCGGACGGCCGGCACTGCCGCGTCGGCAAAAGTCGGCACTGCCGCGTCGGCAAAAGTCGGCACTGCCGCGTCGGCAAGAGTCGGCACTGCCGCGTCGGCAAGAGTCGGCACTGCCGCGTCGACGAAAGCCGTTACTGCAGCGTGTAGTCCGTCAGAACCCGTCGGCCCGGCGTGAAGGTGGCCGGGATGCGCTGGTAGCCGGTGTTCACGCCCTGCCGTGGGTAGGGCTGCAGCGCGTCGTAGTCGACCTCGTAGTCCGGCATCCGTTCGAGCACCTGGCTGATCAGCGCGTGCGACATGTACCGGCCGAGATGCGAACCGGCACAGCGGTGCACACCGATACCGAAGGCGGTGTGCCGGTTGGGCCAGCGCTCGATGTCGATCTCGTCGGGCTTGTCGAACAGCTCCGTGTCCCGATTGGCGGAAGCCCAGGACAGCAGCACCCGGTCGCCCTTGCGCATGGGGCAGCCGTGGAACTCGACGTCGTGTGTCACGGTGCGGGCAAGGGCCTGAGTCGGCGAGAAGTACCGCAGGAACTCCTCGATGGCATGATCGAGGAGATCGGGATGGTCGGCCAGGCGCTGCCGCACGTCCTTGTGGCGGCTGAGCCAGACCAGCGAGTTGCTCACCAGGGAGGCCGTGGTGCCGACGCCACCGGAGATGAGCAGGTCGACGATCGCGAACACGTCGTGATCGTTCATCGGGCTGCCGTCGACCTCCTGCTGGACGAGGTAGCTGATGATGTCGTCCTTCGGGGCCGCGCGCCGTTCGGCGATGGTCTGCTCGATGCGGCCGGCGAGGTACGGGAAGTCGACCTCGACCGCGCGGGTGTGCTCGGGGGTACCGGGGATCCCGGCGAGCACCTGGAAGTGGGCGTTGGAATCGCGGCGCCACTCCGAGACGTCGAGGCCGAGCCACTCGACCGTGACGATGGAGGGCACCCCGATGACCGACGTCAGGTCGCACTCGCCGCTCTCGATCACGCTGTCGATGAAGCCCGCGACGTGCCGGTCGATCGTGGGCTTCATCTTCTCGACGGCGGCCGGCGCGCTGACCGGGTTGACGATCCTGCGGTACTTGCGGAACTCCGGCGGATCGAGCTCGATCGGAATGTGATCGTGGTGCGGGGTTTTCGGGATCACCACGGACAGTCCCTCGCCGCCGTACTCGCTGCGCGCCGAGGAGAACGTCTCGTCGTCGCGTGCGGCGTCGAAGACCGAGCTGTAGTCGGAGAGCACCCAGTAGCCGCCGTGGGCGGGAGTCCAGCCGATCTTGACGGTTTCCCGGATCTTCCGGTACGACTCGGCCGGGTCGGCCGAGTGTTCGGGCGAGTTGTGGTCGAAGTGGACGACCGGGCAGCGGGCGGGGCTTTCCATCGTGCGTTCCTTCCGAGTCGGGATTCGGCGGCGAGCCGGGGTTCTAGGTCTTGGCGAGCAGTCCGGCGTCGATGGGCAGCACCACACCGGTCACGTAGCGGGCCTCGTCCGAGGCCAGCCAGACCAGCGCGTTGCTGATGTCGACGGGCTCGACCCAGGGGACGTCGAGCTCGTTGCGCCGACGGCAGTGGTCGACGATGTCCGCCTGCGTGGGCGATTCGAGGTCGGGACGGTAGATCCGGTACATGGCGTCGTTCTCGATCATATCCGTGCGGACGGTGCCGGGGTTGAGGGTGTTGACCCGGATACCGTGCTCCCCCAGCTCGTTGGAGAGGGTGCGCATGAGGCTGACGACCCCGCCCTTGCTGGCGGCGTAGTGCCCCAGATTGCGACTCGCCCGGATCGCCGCGACGGAACTGGTGAGTACGATCGCGCCGCCGGTGCCCTGCTCGATCATGCGGGGGACGACGGCCCGCACGGTGTGGAAGACCCCGGTGAGGTTGACGTCGATGACGTTCTGCCACTCCTCGTCGCTGAGGTGCCAGGTGGGGGTGAAGCTCACGATGCCGGCGTTGGCGCTGACGATGTCGATGTGCCCGAACTCGTCGACGGCGTCGGAGACGAGCAGGTCGAGGGCCGCTTGGTCGCGCACGTCGACGACGCGGGACAGGCAGCGACTGCCCGTGGCCTCGACGAGACGGCGGGTCTCGGCGAGGTCGTCGGGGGTGGCGAGCGGATAGGCGACCGTGTCGATGTCCTTGCAGGAGTCGAGGATCACGACGTCGGCGCCCTCCTCCGCGAGGCGGACGGCATTCGAACGCCCCTGCCCCCGTGCGGCGCCCGTGACCAGCGCGACCTTCCCGGTTACTCGACCCATTTCCGATCTCCTCTTCTGCTCGGATTGTGACGAAGAGCACCTTAATGCTTATCATCATTATTAGCTAGCGCGCCCACTAGGTCCGAAGGTCCCCGATCGTCGGACACCTACGTCCCGCGCCGGAACAGGTTCCGGACCCGCGCGCACAACAGTCAGACGCAACAGCAATTGCTGTCGCGTCTGACCGGGAACTGCGCGGGTGTTCGGCGGGTCCGCCCGCCGAATGTCACACCGTCGTCGGCTCCATCAGGATGCCGTCGGATTCGGGCGGGGATCCGGCCGCCCGCGCCGCGGCCCGGCCCGCCCGGTAGCCGAACACCAGTGCCGGACCGAGCGTTCCGCCGGCTCCGCCGTACACCATCCCGGTGGGGGCCGCCATGACGTTGCCCGCGGCGAACAGTCCGGGGATGACGCGATCGTCGACATCGAGGACCGCGCCGTCGGCGTCGGTGCGCGGGCCGCCCTTCGTGCCGAGCGTGCTGCTGTGGATCTGCACCGCGTAGAAGGGCCCCCGCGCGACCGGTCCCAGGGTGGATTCCACGCCCGGGTACTTGTCCTTGTCACCGACGAACCCGTCGTACACGCTCTCCCCGCGGTGGTACTCGCTGTCGTGGCCCCGGCGCACGTCCTCGTTCCAGTGGGCCACCGTCGACTCGAGCGCGGCCGCGGGGACCTCGATCTGCCGCGCGAGATCGGCGAGGGTGTCCGCACGCACCACCCACTCCGGTGCTTCCGTACCCGGCGCGGCCCCGAACGCTCCGTACTTCTCGACATGGTCGGCGTCGAAGATCAGCCAGCAGGGCTGGTTCGGGTAGTCGAAGTCGTGTGCGTCGAGATGATGGAACGCACCGCCGAGGGCGTTGTAGTTGGTTGCCTCGTTGGTGAACCGGCGTCCGTGCCGGTTCACCATGATCGAATGCGGCGCAGTCCGTTCCCGGTGTACGAGCTGGACCGCCTGCGCGCCGTTCGCCCGCTGCCCGGGCAGCACCGCGACCGGCGCCCACCATGCCTCGCGCATGTTGCCGAGCTGCGCGCCGACACGCATCGCCATGCGCAGACCGTCCCCCGTGCTCGTGGGGACCGTGGCCGGGTGCGCCAGCTGCCCCCGCAGGAAGTCGCGCCGCAAACGCTCGTCCCATTCGAAGCCGCCGGTGGCAAGGACGACGCCGTGCTCGGCGAGCACGTCGTGCGGGCCGCCCCGCCCCTCGAACCGCACACCCGTGACGCGGCCGGACTCGTCCTGGATCAGCCGCACGCCGCGCTCGCCGGTGTGCACCGCCACGCCCTCGTCGAGACAACCCTGGAGCAGTGCCGCGACCATGCCACGGCCGAGACCCTCCACGTGGTCGCGCTCGCGCTGCTCCTGCACGTCGGCCGGAAGGTGGCCGGTGCCACCGCCGATGGGGGTCTCCGTGACCGTCATACGCCGCGGGACCCCGACGAGCTTGTCCTCCCACCGCCCGAGGTCGATGAAGCTGAACAACTCCGGTTCGAGCGAGCGTCCGCCGTGCGGCATGCCACCCGGCCGCTCGGGGTGGTAGTCGGGGTACCCGGCGACGAGGCGCATCTTCAGCGGGGTGGTGTCGAGCCACTCCAGCAGTTCGGGAACCGTGTCGACGAACGCCTCGGCGAGTTCGGGCAGGATCATCCCGTGCGACAACGACTCGAGGTAGGCGAGGGCCCCCTCACGCGAGTCGGCGATTCCCGCCTCCCGCGCGTACCGGTTGTTCGGCAGCCACGCCACGGCGCTCGACAAGCACGTGGTGCCGCCGAGCAGTTCGCCCTTCTCGAACACGCCCACCCGGGCGCCGCTCCGGGCAGCCGACAGCGCGGCGCACAGTCCGGCGGCTCCGCTGCCGAGCACGACGACGTCGTACTCGGCCGTTTCTTCGTTGTGTTGCATCGCAATCCCTCTCTCGGGTGGTTCAGTCGACGACGGCGGACGGACTCGGTCGACGCCGTCCGTCCTGCGTGGTGGGACGCGAGGGCTCGGGTGCTGTCGCAGCGGTGAGAACCGTCCCGTAGTCGGTGGTCGGTGTCGCGTACCGGACCTCGAGCCGGCGTTCACCGAAGTACCAGCGGCCGTCCTGCCGGACGTAGCGGTCGTGGTACCGGAGGGCGAGGATGCTCTGCACGCCCGCCCGGGCGAACTCGACGTGGCAGGGCACGATGCCGCGTGCCGTGTCCTCGCCGGTGAAATCCACCGTGCCGGGGTGCGGGGTGTGCACGCTGACGCCGTCGTAGCCGTCGAGCGCGGTCCGCACGTAGGCGACGATCGCGTCCCGTCCGCGCAGCGTCTCGGTCAGACCGCAGAATGCTGCCTCGGGCGTGTACAGGGCGGCCAGCGTCGCCATGTCGTGGTCGTCGACGGCCAGGGCGTACCGTGTGGCCAGTTCGCGGATCTCGAGGACGTCCGCAGTCCGTCGCGGGTGACGGTCCCGGGTGTCGCGCATGTCGGATCCTCCTGTTGCTGAGGGCATGTCGGGGCCCGGCACTACTTCACCAATGCGCCGGCGTCGATCGGCATCGTGATGCCGGTGACGTAGCGGGACTGGGATCCGGCGAGGAACAGGACGGCGTTGCTGACGTCGTCGGGCTGCACGAACGGGACGTCGAGGGCGTGCATGCCGTGCAGCAGGGGTTCGACCTGCTCGCGGGTGGGCTGCACCTCGTCCGGCAGGAACAGCTTGTAGATCGCGTCGTTGAGCAGCATCCGGGTCTCGACGTTGGTCGGCAGGACCGCGTTGATCCGAATGCCCTCGGGTCCGAGTTCGTTGGCGAGGCTGCGCATCACGCCCAGCACACCGTGCTTGGCAGCGGCATAGTGGGCGTTGTTCGGCAGCCCCTTCAGTCCCGCGATGGAACTGATCAGCACGATGCTGCCGCCGCGGCCGCCCGCCCGCAGGTGCGGGACGGAGGCCTTCACCGTGTTCCACACGCCGGTGAGGTTGATGTCGATCATGTCGCGCCAGATGTCGTCGGTGAGATCCTCGACCGGATAGCTGCCGGCGATCCCCGCGTTGGCGACGACGACGTCGAGGCGGCCGAACCGTTCGACGCCCGCCGCCACGGCCTTTGCGACCGCTGCCGAATCCCGCACGTCCGCTTCGGCGGCGACGATCTGCCTCCCCTCGGCCTGCACCAGCCGGACCGTCTCGTCGAGGTCCGCCCGGGTGGCCATGTCGTACGGGGCACCCTGCACCGGCGCGCACAGGTCGAGTGCGATGATGTCGGCGCCCTCCCGGGCGAGGCGCACCGCGTGGTTGCGTCCCTGCCCTCTCGCCGCACCGGTGACGAATGCAACCATGCCGTCGAATCCCACGGTGTAAGCCTTTCGGTGTTCGGTTCGCGTCCCGGACGGGGTGGTCGTGACGTACCGGCGTCGATCGCCGGTGGCGCACCGCGCCGGGAACTGCGCGAAGACAGCAGCGGAGAAAATCTGTGCATATGATTATGCTCACACCACACCCCGGTGAGTCAACGGCAGAACCCGGGAATTGTGCCGGGCGGAGCGACCGTTCCGGCCGACGGACACGCGCCGTACGGCCGTCGTTCAGTGGGGATTTCGCACATCGCCCGCAGCACGGGCTCCGCGGCGCCGGCCCGGCGTGAAGCGCGCGGGGATGCGCTTCCACCCCGGATTGACCGCCTGATGCGTGAACGGCACGACCTCGTCGTGCAGGATCTCGTAATCCGGCATGCGGCTCAGGATCTGACCGAGCAGCTCGAGCGACAGGGCACGGGCGATGTGTGCGCCCGCGCATCGGTGCACACCCATCCCGAACGCCGTGTGCCGGTTCGGCCACCGCTCGATGTCCACGGTGTCCGGGTCCTCGAACGCCTTCGGGTCGCGATTCGCCGACGCCCAGCCGAGGAGCACGCGGTCGCCCGTGCGGAAGTCGTGCCCGCGGAACTCCACGTCCCGGGTGACGGTGCGGGCCAGCGCCTGTGTGGGCGAGAAGACCCGCAGGAATTCCTCGATCGCGCGCGGCAGCTTCTCCGGATGCGCGGCCAGGGTGCGGCGCAGGTCGTGGTGACGGTCGAGGTACATGAGCGTCTGGCTGACGAGGGAGGCGGTGGTGCCCACGCCGCCGGAGACGAGCAGTTCGGCGATGGCGAAGACCTCGTCGTCCGTGACCGGCCGGCCGTCCACCTCCGAGCCCACGAGACGACTGAGCACGTCCTCCCGCGGAGACGTGCGCCGCTCGGCGATCGCGGCGCGCAATTGTTCCTCCATCCAAGGAAACTCGACGGCGATCGCGTGCTCGAACTCCGGCGTTCCGGGTCGGTCGGACAGCGCGGCGTGATGCGCGTGCGCGTACCGTTCCCAGTCCTCGGGAGGCAGACCGAGCCAGTCGATCGTCACCACCGCGGGAACACCGATGACCGTCGCGAAGTCGCACTCGCCGTCCTCGATCACGTCGTCGAGGAACCGCGTCGTGTACTTCTCGATCACCGGCCGCAGGTGCTCGACCGCTGCCGGGGCGGTGAGCGGGTTGATCAGCTTGCGGTACTTCCGATGTTCCGGAGGGTCGAGTTCGACGGGGATGTGGTGGTTCACCGGCGTCTTGGGGATGACGGTGGCCAGGCCCTCGCCACCGTAGGGGCACCGCGCGGACGAGAAGATCTGGTCCTCGCGGGCGGCCTCGAAGACGCCCTCGTAGTCGGTGAGCACCCAGAAGCCCCCGTGCCGGGTGGACCGGATCACCGGTCCCGCTTCCCGCAACCGCCGGTAGGAGCCGACCGTGTCCTCGGCGTGCGACGCCGAATTGTGGTCGAAGTCGACCGCGGGACAATGTCGTTCGGCGCTTCGGTCGTCGACCGTCATCGGGGTGCTCCTGTCGGGCCGGGGTGCGGGATCTCCGAGTGGTCCACCACGGCACGGGCGTCGACCGGCACGATCTCCCGCATGCCGGGAACGATGTCCCGGCCGAGATCGTCGAGGTACGCGACGACGTCGTCGGCCGTCATGTCGGGCCACTGGGCCCGGACGATCACCGGGTCGACGGGCACCTGCGCCGCGAGGGTGCGCAACTGGTCGAGGCAGTCGTCGGCGGTACCGATGATCGCCTCCTTCGCGGCGACCTGCCGGAACCTGTCGGTGAGGGCGGTGGCATCGCGCGTGGCCAGTTCGCGCTGGGCGTAGGCCAGGAGGCGGTCCCGTGCCATGAATTCGAAGCGCCGGAACGCGTCTTCGGTGGTGGCGCCGGGAACGATCTCGCGGCGCAGCGGATGCCGCGCGACCGGCGGTCGCCCGTGCCTGCGCCGGGCCGCCGCGTACACGCCGAACATGCGGTGCATGTCCTCGGTCGGTGTCTCCGGTGTCACCGGCCACGCGTCCCCCAGCCGTGCGGACCGCCGGACACCCGAATCCCGCAGCGCACCGATCCAGATCGGCGGATGCGGGTCCTGCCAGGGGCGGATGTGGGTCTTCACGCCGTCGAGACGCCAGAACCTGCCGTGGAAGTCGACCTCGTCCTGCGTCCACATCATCCGCACGATCTGCAGCGCCTCGTCCATCATCGCGAACCGCTGATCGAAGTCGACACCGAAGGCGGTGAACTCCTCACGCCGATACCCCGCGCCGGCACCGACGATGAGATTGCCGCGGGTGAGGATGTCGAGGGTGGCGAGTTCCTCGGCGAGTGCGACCGGATGGAACAGCGGCACCTGCACCACCATCGTCCCGATCTTCACGCCGGGGTCCAGTTCGGCCGCGATCCGGGCGAGCGTGGGGATCGGCTGCAGCCAGCGCAGATTGCCGTAGATGTAGTGGTGGCCCATCACGATGTAGCGCACACCGTTGCGTTGCGCCGCCTCGACCTGTCGCAGCAGTCCGTCGAGGTGTTCGCGCGGCGACAGCGTGGTGTGCACGTCGCCGAGGATCACACCCAGGTCCATGTCTTCCTCGCTTCCGCAGGCGGCTCGAGGAGCCAGTGCCGCAGCTTCGCCTTGGCGACCTTGTTCAGGGTGGCGCGCGGGAACTCCGGCACCAGATGGATCTGACGTGGCCGTTTGAAGTCGGACAGCAGTTCGGCACACACCCGGTCGATCTCGGCGGGCAGGTCGCCGGGCGCGGCGCCGTCCGCGATCACGAACGCGACCGGGACGTCGCCGAGCATGCGGTCGGGTTTCGCCACGACGGCGACCTCCCGGACCCCCGGCACGGTGGCGACCACGCGTTCGACCTCGGCGGCGGCGACGTTCTCCCCACCGACCTTGAGCATGTCCTTGGATCGCTCGACGAACCAGTACTGACCGGACCGGTCCTGGCGCACCCGGTCGCCGGTGCGGAACCATCCGTCGGCGGTGAAGGCCGCGCGCGTGGCGTCGTCGTCGTGGAGATAGCCGGCGAACAGGGACACCCCCGGCGTACCCCGCACCCACAGCTCCCCCACCGTGCCCGGCTCCACGGGACGACCGTCGGCGCCGACGACGGCGACGGCGTACTCGGGTGCCGCACGTCCCATCGTCCCGTCGGGGTCGGGATGGGCCAGTTCGCTGACGACGGGGTGCGAGACGGTTTCCGTCATGCCGAACCAGCCCGTCGTGCGGATCCTGCCGCTCACCGGCCGCTGGGCCGCGCTGCCCGACCAGTGCCGGTAGGTGTGGTCGGGCGGGACCGGCGCGCCGGCCAGGGCGCGGAGCATGAACGACACCACCGACGCCCACGTGCACCGGTGCCGGAGCGAGACGTCCCAGAAGCGGGACGCGGAGAACTTCGGCGTCAGCACCGCGGTGGCGCCGACCCACAGCAGTCCCAGGAAGGAGTACCCCAGGGCGTTGGTGTGGAACAGCGGCAGGGTGATCAGCCCGACGTCGGTCCCGCGCAGACCGGCGTGCGCGGAATTGACCTGGGCGGCCCACAGGCAGTTGGCGTGCGTCCAGACCACGGCCTTCGGTCGCGCCGTCGTCCCGGAGGTGTACTGGATGCTCGCGGGCGCGAGCGGATCGACGGACACCGGTGCCGGCGCCACCCCGGTTCCGCTCAGCTCGCCCAGAGCGCAGGTCGTTCCGGTCGGCGCCGGGGACGCCACGGGCGGGACGACGAGGCTGTCGGTGCCGCCGGACGCGGCGATCCACTCGAGCCCGGGCATGGCGTCCCGAGCGATCTCCGCCAGACCGGTTCCGGCCAGCGCGGCGCGAGGCGCACAGTGCCGGTCGTAGTAGGCGAGTTCGTCGGCGCTGCTGCGGGTGTTGAGACACACCGCGACCGCGCCGGCCGACACGATCGCTGCCCATCCGACGAGGAAGTCGGGGCAGTTGTCCATCAGCAGCACCACACGGTCGCCGGGTGCGATGCCGCGGGCCTGCAGTCCGGCCGCGAGCCGATCGACTGCGGCGCCGAATTCCGCGTAGGTCCAGCGCTGTGCCCCGGCGCCGGTATGCGGCTCCCAGACGAGGAAGGTCTTGTCCGGCCGGTCGGTGCGCCACCGGTCGAGCAGCCACGGCACCGTGCGGTCGCCGGTGTACGCACCGAGCGCGCGATCCGTCGCCGGGCGGTCGAGGATCGGGTATGCGGGAGCCCGCGGGGGCGTCGGGGCTTCGGACGTCATGCCGGCACCTGCCAGTTCAGGTGCTTGACGCGGAAGAACTCGAGGAATCCGTCCTCACCCATCTCGACGCCGGTGCCGCTGCGCTTCGATCCGCCCCACGGCACGTCGGCCCGCATCGGGCCGCCGCCGTTGATCGCGACGGTGCCGGTGTCGAGGCGCTGAGCCACGGCCACCGCCTCCGCGTGATCACCGAAGACGCTCGCGTTGAGCCCGTACGGTGAGTCGTTGGCGATGGCCACGGCCTCCTCGACGTCCCGGTACGGCAGGACCACCGCGACGGGGGCGAACAATTCCTCCCGGGAGATCTCGGCGGAATTGTCCACGCCCGTCACCAGAGTGGGCGGCAGGAACCAGCCCTTGCCCACCGGTCGCTCGCCACTGACCGCGACGCGGCCGCCGGCGGCGACGGTGCGGTCGAGGCAGCCGAGCACGCGGGCGAGATGCTCGGCGGAGATCAGCGGACCCACCTCGGTGCGCACGTCCCACGGGTCGCCGGTCGGCACGTTCTCCTCGATGAAACCGGCGGCCAGATCCAGGAATTCGTCGATCCGCTCGTCTGGCACGAGGATCCGCGTGGTGGCACCGCAGCCCTGGCCCGCGTTGCGGCAGAACCGCAGGATCGACGGCCCCACGGCGGCGGACAGATCCGCCGACGGGAGCAGGATGTTGGGGGACTTGCCGCCGAGCTCGAGGACGACCTTCTTGTGCGTGGCCGCGGCCTGTGCCATCACGGTCGCGCCGACGGCGGAGGATCCGGTGAAGCTCACCATGTCCACGCCGGGGTGCCTGGTGAGCACTTCACCCACGTCCGCCCCGCCCGGCACCAGATTCAGCACACCCGGCGGCAGGCCGGCCTCGGCGGCGAGATGCATGAAGGCCAGCGCGGACAGCGTGCCCCGCGGCGAGGGCAACAGCACGACGCTGCAGCCGGCGGCGAGCGCGGGTGCCACCTTCCACGAGATCATGTTCAGCGGGTAGTTGTACGGGACGATCGCCGACACCACCCCGATCGGTTCGCGCAGCAGCAGGCTTTCGGACGACACCGCCCCGCGGATGCCGGGCAGCCGCTCCTGGTAACCGCCGCGGGGACCGCGCAGCGCCGCGTCGGCGAACCACCGGAAGTTGATCGCCGGTTGCGCGACCTGCAGGGTGCGGGCCAGACCGACGGGTGATCCGACCTCCCGCACGACCAGTCCGGTGAGCTGATCGGCGTGCTCGTCGATCAGCTCCGCCAGCCGCCGCAGGACCTCGGCGCGCTGGTCCGGGGCGGCGGTCCGCCATTCCCCGGCGTCGAAGCTGTGCCGGGCGGCCGTGACCGCGCGTTCGGTCTGTTCCCGGTCGGCGCCGGTCCACCGGGCCAGCGCCTCCTCGGTGGCGGGATCGATCGACTCGAACGTCTCACCCCGCCCGCTCTCCCATCCGCCACCGACGTGCACGGACGGACCCTGGGCCACCCGCGCGAACAGATCGTCGATCATCGCTTCTCCTCGCGTCCGGGTACGTCGATGTCGAGAATCAGGGACTGGTAGGACTTTCCGTGCGGATCGACCCGAAGGGACTTGGAGACGCCGCCCGCGAGCGCGCGGGTGAGGACGAAGTTCAGGCAGCAGTTCACCGGGATCTCGTAGCGGATCACCTCGCCCTGGACGAGATCGCCGAAGGCTTTCGCGACGACGTCCTCGGTGAGCACCGACCGGAGCCACTCGTAGTCGGCGTCGTCGTGCGGGAACACACAGATGTTGCTGGTGTCGCCCTTGTCGCCGGAGCGGCTGTACGCGACGTCACGAAGTTTCATGCGGTAGTCACCTCCACGGAGAGGGGGACATCGCTGCGGGGCAGCAGGGCGGGGGTCACGACGACGGCGGGGACGACCGAGGTGACCACACCACCCCCGCCCGCGGGACCGAAGTACAGGTATTCGACCTCGTACGCGGCGGCCTTGGCGACGTCGGGGTCGAGCGCACGGGCCGCGAGCCGCAGCCGGACCTCGGCCGGCTCGCCGCCGGCGATGCGATCACCGAACAGGGTGTCGACGCCGTGCAGTTCGATCCGCAGTTCGTCGATCTGCGCCCGGATCGGTTCGAGGCGCCGGCGCACGATCTCCTCGGCGCGCCGGGCGCGGTCGACGCAGCCCGGACCGCCGTAGGAGATCTCGGCGACGGCCTTGTAGCCGAGGTCGACGCCGACGAGCACCTTGAGGGTGTCGGGGCGGGCGGAGCCGCGGGCGCCGGACAGGCGCACCCGGTCGGGCCCGGCCTGTTCGATCCGGACGTCGCTGAAGTCGGCGGTCACGTCGGGCGTGAGATAGCGAGCGGGATCGTGGATCTCGTAGTAGAGCTGGGTGCGGGTGGTGCGCAGGTCGACGGCGCCGCCGGTGCCGTCGAGCTTGGTGACGATCAGCTCGTCGTCGTCGATCTCGGCGAGGGGGAAGCTCAGGTTGTGGGGGTCGGGGACGACCCGGTAGGGCGGGTCCTCGAAGTTGCCGCCGGTGCTGTGGACGCCGCACTCGAGCAGGTGCCCGGCGAGGGTCGCGGTGCCGACGCGGTCCCAGTCGTCGAGCGACCATCCCAGCTCGTGGCAGATCGGCCCGACGAACAGGGACGGGTCGGCGATCCGACCGCCGAGCACGATCTGGGCGTCCTGCTGGAGGCAGTCGACGATGGGGTCGGCCCCGATGTAGGCGTTGGCGGAGACGATCCGGTCGGCGACGGCCCGGGTGGTGGTGCCGAGTTCGGGGAGCGCGACGTCGGCTTCCGTGACGGCCGCCCGCACGTCGTCGCCGCGGATGATGCCGATCCGGGTTCCCCCGAGCCCCAGGGCGCGGAGGTTCTCGGCGAATTCGGCTGCGGCGGCGTCGGGATTGGCGGCACCGAAGTTGCCGACGACGCGGCCTCCCGATGCGAGGAATCGGCGCAGGATCGGCACCAGGGCGGAGATGCGCTCGTCCTGGCCGGTCGACGGATCGCGCAGGCGGCGGATCTGGGCCAGCGCCATCGTGCGTTCGGCCAGGCAGTCGAAACCCATGTACTGCACCCGGCCGCTGTCGGCCATGGCGGCCGCCGTCTCGAGGCGGTCGTTGGCGTACGCCGACCCCGAACCGATACTCAGATGCATTGCTACCTCGTCTCGTCGCGTGCGTCGGCGAACCACGGAAATGTGCGCACGACCGGAATCCGCGCACGCCGTGTCGTGGGCGGATTCCGGTTCACCGCATCGATTCTCGGACTGCGGCCCGTGCGACTGTCAGGACTTGCCGATCACGCCCGCCTCGGCGAGCGCCGTAAGCTGGTCCCCGGTGAGCCCCAGCCGGTCCGAGAGCACCTCGGCGGTGTGCTCGCCGATGGTGGGCACCCCGTCGTAGTCGGGGCCGTCGTAGCTGCCGAGGTGCAGCACCGGTCCCGGCATCAGCACGCCCTTCATGATCTCGTTGCCCGTGATCTCGACGAGGGTGCGTTCCTGGAAGTGCGGGTCGGCGACGACGTCCGCGGCATCGTTCACCGGCGCACTGACGACCTCGAACTTCTCCAGGGTCTCGAGCACGCTCGCCCGCGGCATCGAGCCGACCCATTGCTTCACCATCGCCTGCACCTCGTCGTTGTGCTCGAGACGCGCGGCATTGGTGGCGTAGCGGGGATCCTCGATGATCTCGGGCCGTCCCATCGCGGCGAACAGCCGCTTGGCGATGCCCTGATTGGACGCCGCGATGGACAGGAAGCGCCCGTCCTGGGCCTCGTAGATGCCGCGCGGCGACGCCGCGCCGGTGGCGTTGCCGATGCGCTGCTGGATCTCCCCGAGCGCGGTGTAGCGCAGGAACATGTCGCCGATGATGAACATCAGCGGCTCGTACAGCGCGACGTCCACGACGTCGCCCTGCCCGGTGCGCTCCCGCTTGTACAGCGACATCGCCACGCCCATCGCGGCGGACAGCCCGGCGATGGAATCGGCGAACCCGAACGGCGGGGAGGTCGGCGGCGAGTCCGGCCAGCCGTTGACGTGGGCGAAACCGCTGGCCGTCTCGGCGACGGTGCCGAAGCCCGGCAGGCTCCGATTGGGCCCGGTCTGCCCGAACCCGGACACCCGGGCCAGCACCAATCCCGGGTTGTCCGCGCTCAGCACGTCGTAGCCCAGGCCCCACTCCTCGAGCCGGCCGGGACGGAACGACTCGACGACGACGTCGACCTCGGCCGCGAGCCGGCGCACCAGGTCACGCCCCTCCGGCGAACGCAGGTCGATGCCGAGGGACTTCTTCCCGGCGTTGAGCCGGGAGAAGCCCAGCGACAGCCCCTCCTTCTGCGGAACCCACTGGCGCGCGAAGTCGCCGGTCGTCGGATCCTCGACCTTGACCACCTCGGCACCGAAGTCGCGGAGCATGCGCCCCGCGGTGGGGGCGGCATACATGGTGCCCAGTTCGAGCACCTTGACGCCCGCGAGCGGGCCCGCAGCGGATGCGTTCATCGTCGTCTCTCCTAGCTTTGTCGTCCGATTCGGCCCGGCCGAATGCGATGGTGCCGAATCCCTTGCCGGCGAATCAGATCCGCCACTGGATGTGCTTGACCTCGAGGTACTCGCGCATCCCCCACTCGCCGAGTTCACGGCCGACGCCCGAGCGCCCGTAGCCGCCGAACGGCGCGTCCGGACGCATGGCGCCACCGCCGTTGATCCACACCGTTCCGGCCCGGATCTTCTCGGCCACGCGGCGCGCCTCGACCGGGTCGTCGCACCAGACGTTCGCGGCGAGACCGAAGGGGGTGTCGTTGGCGAGGCGGATGGCTTCCTCGGTGTCCTTGAACGGCAGGATCACCGCGACGGGGCCGAAGATCTCCTCCTGCACCGCACGCGCGTTGTGCGGAAGGTTGCCGAGCAGAACCGGATTGACGAACCAGCCCTTCTCCGGCACCGGCTTGGTCACCTCGAGCAGCTTCCTGCCGCCCTCGGCCGCCGCACTGTCGATGAAGCCCTGCACGCGGTTCTGGTGGTCGGGCCGGATCATCGGGCCGATGTTCGTCGCACGGTCCCAGGGATCGCCGACGACCATCTGGTCGAATGCCGACGCGCCGGCCTCGAGGAACTCGTCGTAGACCGAGTCGTGCACCAGCAGCCGGGCGAGGGCCGCGCAGCCCTGCCCGCCGTTGCGGGACCAGCGCAGGTGCATCTCGACGGCGATCTTCTGCACGTCCACACCGGGCAGCACGATGTTCGGCGACTTGCCGCCGAGCTCGAGGGTCACCCCGGCCAGGTTCGCGGCGGCCTGCTCCATGATCTTCGCGCCCACACCGTCGGATCCGGTGAAGGACACCCGGTCCACGCCGGGATGCGAGGACAGCCGCTGCCCGACGTCGGCGCCGCCGATGACGACGTTCATCACGCCCGGCGGCAGGCCGGCCTCGCGGATCAGATCGCCCAGGAAGAGGGTGGTCAGCGGGGTGCGCGGGGACGGCAGCAGCACCACGGTGCAGCCGGCGGCGAGCGCGGCGCCGAACTTGAAGATGGCCAGGTTCAGCGGGTAGTTGTAGCCGGTGATCGCCGCGACGACACCCACCGGCTCGTACACGACGTCGCTCATCGTCGGCACCGGCTTGTCGTACTCGCCGAGGTGGACGGTGCGGTCGGTCTTCGCCGCTTCGGCCGCCCACCGGAGGTGCTCGTCGACGGCCATCTTGACCTGCAGGTACTCGGCGAGCGAGACCGGGGTACCGACCTCGTTGACGATCGAGGGCAGCAGCCGGTCGGCGGCCTTCTCGAGCACGTCGGCGAAGCGGTGGATGTGGCGGGAGCGTTCCTCGCCGCTCAGGGCCGACCAGGCCGGGAAGGCGGCGCGGGCCGCGGCGACGGCGTCGTCGACCTGGTCGGTGGAGGCGCCGCCGACGGTGGCGATGACCTCTTCGGTGGCCGGGTTGTAGACGTCCCACGTGTCACCGGCCGGCTCGACCTCCCGGTCGCCGATCAGCAGGGTCCGGGTCTCGGGAACCCAGTCCTTCAAGGGGAATTCGGTTTCGGGCGCTGCAGTCATCTCAGGCACCTTCCTCGGTGGTGGGGCGCTTGGCCATCAGGCCGACGCGCTCGAGCAGGCAGACCAGTTCGTCGCGCTGGTTGAAGCCGCGGTGTTCGAACCACACGATGCCGCTGTCGGTGCGGCTCTCGGATTCACGCTTCTTCAGGATGGTGGTCTCCGCACGCAGGGTGTCGCCGTGGAAGACCGGATTCGGGAACTTGACCTTGTCGTAGCCGAGGTTCCCGAGGGTGGTCCCCATGGTCAGCTCGGGAACGTGGAACGCACCGATCAACGCGACGGTGAACAGGCTGTTCACCACCCGCTGCTTGTGGATCGTCGTCTTGCAGAATTCCTCGTCGAGGTGCAGCGGCTGGATGTTCATCGTCAGCGAGGTGAACATCACGTTGTCCATCTCGGTGACGGTGCGGGTCATCGAGTGCTTGTAGTGCTTCCCGACCTCGAACTCCTCGAAGTACAGACCGCGCATCACCGTTCACCTCTCCGTAGGATCGCCTCGGCTCGCTCGAGCCATTGAATTGCCTTGTCGTAGTGGGCCTTGTCGATGTGCAGGCCGCGATACCGCAGCGCACCGACGCCCTCCGCCTCCGCCTTCTCGTAGGCCTCGGCGAGCCCGCGGTAGAACTCGAGGTCCTGCTCCGACGGGCTGAACACGTCGTTGACGGTGGCCACGTGGGAGGGGTGGATCGCAATCATCCCGCGGAACCCGAGCCGGCGGCCGCGCACCGCGAAGTCGCGAAGCCCGTCCAGGTTCTCGAGATCCTCCCACAGACCGGTCAGGGCGTGGATGCCGGCCTCCCGGCAGGCGAGCAGCACCCGGCTGCGCAGGTAGAGCGTCTCCTGCCCCTCCGGGGTCCACTCGTAGCCGACCTCGCGGGCGATGTCGGCGTGCTCGGCGGACGGACCGATCATCGCACCGACGCGCGGCGATGCGGTGGCCACCTCGAGGCAGTTGTGGATGGCGCGCACCGTCTCGACCGGGACGATGTACTCGAGCCCGTCGACGCCGTTTCGCATCTCGAAGTGGTCGAGCAGGGCGTCGTAGCGCAGGACGTCGGTGGCCTGCTCGATCTTCGGGGCGAAGATTCCGGTCAGCCCGGGCACCACGACCGCCTCGAGATCGGCGCCGGTCAGCCGGGTCGCGAGCGGGTTGACCCGCACGAACAACCCGACTTCCCGGTTCGTTTCACGCACGCGGGCGATGGATTCGGCCACGGTCGCGCGGGCCGCCGCCTTCTCCGCGGCGGGCACCGAATCCTCGAGGTCGAGCACCACGCAGTCGGCGCCGGCGGCGATCGCCTTGTCCACCCACTTCGGGCGGTGCCCCGGGACGAACAGGATCGAACGATACGGCTGCACGTCGCCCTCCTAGTAGCTTCGCGGCAGGCCCAGCACGTGCTCGGCCGTGTAGTTGAGGACCATCTCCTGGCTGATCGGCGCGATCCGCATGAGGCGGGCCTCGCGGAAGTACCGCTCGACGTGGAACTCCTTGCCGTACCCGAAGCCGCCGTGGGTCTGCAGAGCCACGTCCGCGGCGTAGAAGCCGGCCTCGGCGCACAGGAACTTCGCCGCGTTCGCCTCGCGGCCGCACGGCAGTCCCTGATCGACCATCCACGTCGCCTTGTCCAGGACCGCCTCGGCGGCGTCGAGCCGGATGCGCGCCTCGGCGAGCTGGAACGCGATGCCCTGATTCTGCCCGATGGGACGGCCGAAGACCTCGCGCTGCTTGGCGTAGTCGACGCCGCGGCGCAGCGCCGCCTCACCGATGCCGAGCGCGGCGTTCGCGGAGATGACCCGCTCGGCGTTGAGGCCGCCGAGGATCGTGCGGAAGCCGTGCCCGACCTCGCCGACGACGTCCTCGTCGGCGACGAACAGCTCGTCGATGAACAGTTCGTTGGTGTCGACGGCGTTGCGGCCCATCTTGGGGATCGGCCGGATCTGCACCTTGCTGCGGTCCATCTCGGCGAACATCAGCGTCATGCCGGCGGTGCGCTTGGCGTTCTCGTCGCGGGGGCTGGTGCGGCACAGCAGGAGCATGCGCTCGGCCTCCTGCGCCTTGGTGATCCACACCTTCTTGCCGGACACCAGCCAGCCGCCGTCGACCTTCTTGGCGAAGGTGCGGATGTTGGTGGTGTCCGTGCCGGCGTCCGGCTCGGTGACGGCGAACGACGTGTGCAGCTCACCGGTGACGACGCGCGGCAGGTACTTGCGCTTCATCTCCTCGGAACCGTGGTGGATGATCGGCTCGAACCCGAAGATGCCGATGTGTACCGCGCTGCACCCGCCCATGCCGGCGCCGGACGCGGCGATCTCCCGCTCGACGATCGCGGCCTCGGTGACGCCGAGACCGCCGCCGCCGTACTCCTCCGGGACGGTCAGACCCATCCAGCCGCCCTCGGCCATGGCGTTGTAGAACTCCCACGGGAACTCGTGGGACTCGTCGTGCTCGGCCCAGTACTCGTCGGGGAACCGCTTGCACAGATCGCGGATCCCCCGCCGGATCTCCTCGTGCGTCTCGTTCTTGCTGTAGTCCATCTCGGTTGCCTTTCCTGCCGTCAGACCGCAGGAACCGCGGTGCGGTCGCTGTCGGAGACCGCGGTGCGGTCGTAGGTGTCGGGGGTGATGCCCTCCTCGCGCAGGACCGCCTTGCGGACCTTCTCCGACGGCGTCTTCGGCAGTTCGCCGACGAATCGAAGGTAGCGCGGGATCGCGAAGGCCGGAATCCGGCCGTCGCACCAGGCCAGGATCTCCTCCGGGCCGACGTCACCGGTGCCCACCACCGTCGCGAGGACCTCGTCCTCACCGCCCTCGACGTCGGCGGGGACACCGATCACCGCACACTCGACGACGGCCGGGTGACCGAGGACCGCCTGCTCGATCTCGTAGGAGCTGATGTTCTCGCCCCGCCGGCGCAACGCGTCCTTGTAGCGGTCGACGAAGTAGAACCAGCCGTCCTCGTCCTTCTTGAGGGCGTCGCCGGTGTGGAACCACAGGTTGCGCCACGCCTCGAGCGTCTTCTCCGGCATGTTGTAGTACCCCATGCTGCACGTCCACGGCTGCACCGGACGCACGACCAGCTCGCCGACCTGCCCGACCTCGACCTCGCGGTCCGTCTCCGGATCGACCAGGCGGATGTCGAACCACTCCGAGGCGGCGAGTCCCGCCGCGCCGGGCGGGCGGGGCACCCCGTAGGGCGCGACGATCGGTGCGCAGGTCTCCGTCAGCCCGAACGCGTCGACGAACGCCTCGATGCCGTAGCGCTTCTTGAACTCGTCGACGATCGAGGACGCCGTGGGCGCCGCGTACACGCAGCGCAGGCGGTTGTCCAGGTCGTTCTCGCGCGGCGGCTGCTTCCACGCGAAGTCCATCATGACCCCGACGAAGTTGGTGACGGTGACGTCGTCGTCGCGCACGTGGTCGATCCAGCGGCTCGCGCTGAACTTCGGTCGCACCACGGCCCGCGCGCCGGCCACCAGTGCGGGATAGACCGCCATGAACTGGGCGTTGCCGTGGAACAGCGGGGTGGTGGTGAGGTAGGTGTCCTCCCGGGTGAGCCGGGTGAAGCACACCACCTCCTGCGCGAAGAAGTACAACTGCGAGTTCGGCATGGCCACGCCCTTGGACGGGCCGGTGGTCCCGGAGGTGAAGAAGATCGCCCCGAGATCCTGGGGCCGGGCCTGCGGAAGCTCCTGCACCTCGCCCGATTCCAGCGTCTCCCACGCTTCGGCGTCCCACCCGTGGGCGCGCAGCAGGTCGACTGCGCGGTCCCGGTTTCCGGTGCCCGAGTCGATCACCCAGAACTTCTCGATGCCGCGCGCATGCTCGGCGATCGTCACGAAGCGTTCGGCGTAGGTGTCGTCGATCACCGCCCACCGCGGCTCGACGGTCACCACCTGGTGACGGAGGAACTCGCCCTCGTAGTTGGTGTTGATCGGCACCTCGACGAGCGCGCCGACGGCCGTGGCGAACCAGGAGCGCACGAGCTCGGACGAGTTCTGCGCCATGATGACGACGCGCTCGCCCTGCTGCGCACCGGTGCGGTACCAGGTGCTCGCGATCCGCTCGGCGGAGGAGAGCATCTCGGCGTAGGTGAAGCGCCGGTTCTCCTCCGGTGTGACGAGGAACTCCGAATCCGGCTGGGACGCAACGTACGTGCGCAGCACGTGGTTCAGCGTCCAGTCCTCCGGATCGGTGAAGGTCGGTTTCAGGTCGGTGTAGGTCTGCATCAGGACAACTCCCGGTTCGCAGGGATCGCGGTGATCGACGGAACGATTTCCTTGCCGAGCCGGGCGATGGCCGCGATGGTCTCGTCCGCGTCCATCGTCGGCCACTGCGGACGCATCAGCAGCGGGTCGACCGGCATGGTGGTCACCAGGTCGGTCAGCTGCGCGACGACCTGCTCGGGGTCACCGACGACGGCGTGGCTCGACACCGCCTTCGCGAACTCGTTCTCGAGGTCGGTGCCCTTCATGACGTCGAGGCCCTTGTTCGCGTAGGTGAGGTAACGGCCCTGCGCCACCCGGGCGTATTCCTGCATCGCCTGCTCGCGGGTGTCGGCGACGAGCACGTTGCGGCGCAGCGGCTGGGGACCGAATTCCTTGCCGCGTTCGGCGAAGAGATCACGGACGACCCGGAAGCGTTCGAGCACTTCCTCTTTCGGGGTCTCCGGCGGTGTCGCGTAGGCGTCACCGTACTTGCCGGCACGGCGGACACCGCCCATCGCGTGCGCACCGATCCAGATCGGCGGGTGCGGATCCTGCACCGGGAACAGGTGCGGCTTGACGCCCTCGAGCTGGAAGTACTTGCCGTGGAAGGTGACCTCTTCCTCCGTCCACAGCTTCTTCATGATCTGCAGCGACTCGTCGAACCGCCCGGCGCGCTGCTTGAACGGGATGCCGAGGTAGTCGAATTCCTCGGGCCGGTAGCCGAGCCCGGCACCGAAGATCAACCGGCCCTCGGTGACCACGTCGAGCGTGGCGATCTCCTCGGCCAGCATCACCGGGTGGTACAGCGGCGCGATCATGATCTGGGTGACGAGCTTGACGTTCGGCTCGACGTGCGCGGCGAGGCGGGCGAGCAGCGGCACGGGCTGCAGCCACCGCAGTTCCCCGTAGAGGAAGTGCTGACCGATCGCGATGTATGTGAAGCCGTTCTCCTGCGCCGCATCGACGATGCGCAGTACATCCTTGAACTGCTGTGCGGGGCTCACCGACTTCGGAACGTCGCTGAGCAGCAAGCCGACCTGAACCATGGTCCTGTCCTCCCGGTCGAAGTGGTCGTTACTGAGCGGTGAGTCCGCCGTCGACCGGAATGGTCACGCCGGTGATGTAGCTGGCATCGTCACTGTTGAGGAAGGCGATCACCGAGGCGATCTCCTCCGGCTGCGCGCCCCGGCCCAGCGGGATGGTGGCGACGAAGTCCTTGGTCAGAGCCGAGACGTCGGCGCCGGGCTCGCGGCCGAAGAACTGCGAGAGCATCGGGGTGACGACCTGTCCCGGGCAGATGACGTTGACGCGGATGCCGTCCTTCGCGCCGAGCAGGGCGAGGGAGCGGCCGAACGGGACGAGCGAGCCCTTCGTCATCGAGTAGATCGGGCTGAAGGGCGAACCGATGAGCGCCGACGTCGACGACGTGAGCGTCACCGACCCCTTGCCTTCGGCCTTCTTCAGCAGCTCGAACCCGAGCGTCGTGGAGTAGTACGCGCTCTTGACGTTGACCGCGATGTTCTTCTCCCACTGCGCGTCGTCCACGTCGAGGCCGCCGGGGCCGGGCATGCCGACCTGGGCGTGCAGTGCGTGCAGGACGCCGTGGTCGGCGTCCTACTTGCCGAACAGCGAGCGGAGATCGGCGGTGTTCGTCGCGTCCACCCGCATCGGAGTGGCCTGACCACCCTCGGCCCGGATCTCCTCGGCGACGGCGACCGCCCCGTCCTCGGACAGGTCGGCGACGTACACGTGACCGCCCTCCTGGGCGATGCGATGACTGATCGCGCGGCCCATGCCCGAACCGCCGCCGATGATCGCGGCGATACGTCCCTCGTAACGACCCAGCATTTCGTTCACCTCGTTCTCGATAAGTTCTTCGTTGATTGCAGTGTCAGGCGCGCTGATCGAACGTGCGGCCGAGGAGCTCGGAGACGATCCGGGTGCGCTGCATGGTCGGTGTGCCGCCGGCCAGCGCCCACCCGTGCGAATCGCGGTGCAGCCGCTCGATTCCGAACTCCTCGGTGTACCCGTTGCCGCCGTGCAGCTGGATGGCCAGGTCGGTGACGCGCTTGGCCATTTCGTTGGCGGTGCACTTGGCGAGGGAGACCTCGAGCGGGTCGGGCAGGCCGTCGGTGATGTTGGCGACGGCGCGGTCGCGGAGCAGGCGAGCGGCCTCGACCTGCAGGACCATGTCGGCGAGGGTCATCTGGACGGACTGGAACTCCACGAGCGGCTTGCCGAACTGGTGGCGCTCCTGCACGTAGGTGAGGGTGCGGTCGAGCGCCTCCTGTCCGATGGCCAGGCTCATGGTCGTGTTGCCCAGGCGCTCGATGGTGAATGCCCCGAACAACTTCCGGAAGCCACCGGCCTCCGCGACGATGTTCTCCTCCGGGACGACCACGTCGTCGTAGAAGATGTCGGCCGACGGGATGCCCCGGAAGCCCATGAGCTTCTCGCGCGCGCCGTAGCTGATGCCGGGCCGGTCGGCCTCGACGAGGACTGCTCCGATGCCCTTGGCGCCGGGGGCGTCGCCCATGCGGCAGTAGGTGAGGTAGACGTCGGCCTCGCTACCGTTGGAAATCCACCGCTTCATGCCGTTGAGCACGACACCCTCGTCGGTGCGCACGGCCTTGGTCGTCATGTCGGTGGCGGCGGAGCCGGCGTCGGGCTCGGAGATCGCGACCGCCATGGTCTTCTCCCCCGCGACGATCTGCGGCAGGAACGTCTTCTTCTGGTGTTCCGTGCCGAGTCGGGCGATGGCCTGAGCCGGGCCGGTGTTGGATTCGAAGATCTGGAAGGCCGCCGGCCGGCAGACCTTCGCGAACTCCTCGATCACCGCCAGGGCGTGGGACAGCGGGGCGCCGGAGCCTCCGTACTCCTCCGGCAACGAGATGCCGAGGTACCCCAGTTCGCCGAGGAAGCGGCGCTCGTCGTGCGGGAAGGCGGTGCGTTCGAGATCCCACTGCGCAGCCTTCGGTGCGTAGCGCTCCCGGGCTACGGTCGCCGCGGCCGCACGGATGTCCCGGAGCTCGTCGTCGACGTGCGCTTTCGCCATGTCCCCACCTTTCTGTGTTCATCATTAACCTAAAGCGCCCGCCAGGTGTGGTCAAGGTCACTCAGTTCGATGACTCACATACTAACCATGATAATGATTAAGAGGCAACGGGTCGTCCCACACTTCTCTCGTGTCGCGCGACATCGCCGGAGCGTCGCCCTTCCCCGACTGCACGTCATGATGTGTAATACATCACAATCGTTATCATTATTCAGGGAGGTCACATGACGACCGTCGATCCGCGTCCCGGCACCCTCGAGGAGCTGGCTCGCCGCCTCACCCGACTCGAGGACCGCGCCCGCATCCAGGACCTCGTCGCCGCCTACGCCATCGCCGTGGACGATCACGACATCGAGACGCTGCTGTCGCTGTTCACCGAGGACGGCGAATTCGAGCGGGCCGGCTCCGTCGCCCACGGGCACGAGGAGATCCGCGAGTTCTACGTCGCCGCCATGGACAGGTACAGCCTGACCCTGCACTCCCCGCTCAGCGACCAGATCTGCGTCGACGGTGACACTGCTCGCGGATTGCTCACGGGCAGAGCCGAACTCGCACTCGACGGCACGCTCGTGATGGCTGCGTACCGGTACTCCGACGAGTACGTCCGCGACCGTGACCGATGGCTGTTCCGGCGACGGAGCCTGCGGTTCATGTACGCCGTGCCGTTCGAGAAGATGAACGCAGGACTGTGTACGACCGAACGCATCCAGTGGCCCGGCACCCACCCCCAGCGCGCCGACTTCCCCGAAAGCCTGCCCACCTGGTCCACCTACCGGTGACCCTCGGTGTGATGCACGCCATATCGGGCGTAGGGTCGTGGTCTATAGTAACCATCATCATGAATTAGTCCCGCGAGTGGAGGAGAGCCCATGACCCGCGCCGTCATCGTCGATGCCGTCCGGTCCCCCGTCGGCCGGGGCAGAGCGCAGGGCGCTCTGGCCGGCGTGCACCCCAGCGATCTGCTCGGCCAGGTCCTGGCCGGACTGGTCGCCCGCAACGACCTCGACCCCGGGCTGATCGACGACGTCGTCATCGGCTGCGTCAACCAGTCCGGCGAACAGTCCGCCACGCCGGGCCGGCAGGCCCTGCTCGCGGCCGGATTTCCCACCCACGTGCCGTCGGTGACCGTCGAACGCAAGTGCGGCTCGGGGCAGCAGGCGATCGACTTCGCGGTCCAGGGCATCGCCGCCGGGGCGTACGACATCGTCGTCGCCGGCGGCGTCGAATCGATGAGCCGGGTCCCCATGGGATCGGCGGCGATGGGCAAGGACCCGCACGGCCCCGCCGTCCGCGGGCGCTTCCCCGATCTCGTCCCGCAGGGCATCGCGGCGGAACTCGTCGCGCAGAAGTGGGCCCTGAGCCGGGCCGAGCTGGACGAGTACTCGGCCCGCTCGCACGAGCGCGCCGCACACGCCCGTGCCGCCGGATGGTTCGACGGCGAGATCGTCCCCGTCACGACCCCCACCGGGGTGGTCACCGCCGACGAGACCATCCGTGAGGGCACCACCGCCGAGCGCCTCGCCGGACTGCCCGCGGCCTTCGGCACCGACACCTGGCGTGAGCGCTTCCCCGACCTGGATTGGAAGGTCACCGCAGGCAACTCCTCGCAGATCTCCGACGGCGCGTCCGCCCTGCTGATCATGTCCGAGGCGAAAGCCGCCGCCCTCGGTCTGCGCCCCCGGGCCGCGATCGTGGCCTCCGCCGTCGTGGGTGACGATCCCACCCTCATGCTCACCGGCCCCATTCCCGCCACCGAGAAGGTCCTCGCGCGGGCCGGCCTGTCGGTCGCAGACATCGCCGCCTTCGAGGTCAACGAGGCGTTCGCGTCCGTCCCCCTCGCCTGGCAGCGCGAGATCGGTGCGTCCGACGACGTCCTGAACCCGGTGGGCGGCGCCGTCGCCCTCGGGCACCCGCTGGGCGCGTCCGGGGCCCGGCTGGCGACCACGCTGATCAGCCACCTCGAACGCACCGGCGGCCGCTACGGCCTGCAGACCATGTGCGAGGCCGGCGGCATGGCCAACGCGACGATCGTGGAACGACTCTGAATTCCTTTTGCAGACAGGAGAAGTCATGGACATGACCAACGGATCGGCGGTCGTCACCGGCGGGGCCTCCGGCCTCGGCCTGGCCACCGTCAAGCGCTTCGTCGGCCTCGGCGTGCCGACGGTGATCCTCGACCTGCCCACCTCGGACGGGGAGGTCGTCGCCAAGGAACTCGGTGAGCTCGCCGTGTTCGCCCCGGCCGACGTCACCGATCCCGACGCGGTGAACCGCGCGCTCGACGCGGCCGAGGAACGTGCTCCCCTCCGCGCCGTCGTGCACTGCGCCGGCCGCGGCGGCACCGTCCGCGTCGTCGAGAAGGACGGCACCCCCGGCTCGCTCGACATGTACGAGGACCTGATCCGGATCAACCTGATCGGCTCGTTCAACGTGCTGCGCCTGTCGGCGGCCCGGATGGTGAACAACGAACCCGTCGACGGCGAACGCGGCGTCGTCGTCCTCACCGCGTCGGTCGCAGCCTGGGAGGGGCAGATCGGCCAGATCCCCTACGCCTCCGCCAAGGCCGGAGTCGTCGGCATGACGCTCGTCGCCGCCCGTGACCTCTCGCGGAAGCTGGTGCGGGTCAACAGCATCGCCCCCGGAACCTTCGACACGCCGATCCTGTCCCGGTTCTCGCAGGAGATCCGCGACGGTCTCGCCGCCCAGACCCCGCACCCCGCCCGGCTCGGGCAGCCCGACGAGTACGCGAAGCTCGCCCTGTCGATCGTGGACAACGCGATGATCAACGGCGAGACGATCCGCATCGACGGTGCGATCCGCATGCAGCCCCGATAGGAGACAGACATGGACACCCCCGTACACGTCGAACAGTCCGACGGCGTGCAGATCATCACGATCAACCGGCCCGAGGTGCGCAATGCGATCAACACCGAGACCGCCGTCGCGATCGCTGCCGCCCTCGAGGAACTCGACGCCCGCGACGATCTCGTCGCCGGCGTCGTCACCGGTGCCGGGAAGACCTTCTGCACCGGCATGGACCTGAAGGCCTTCCTCGCCGGCGAACGCCCTTCGGTCGAAGGTCGCGGATTCGCAGGCATCACCGAGAAATCCTCCGACAAGCCGATCATTGCGGCGGTCGAAGGGCACGCCGTCGCAGGCGGTTTCGAGATCGTGCTCGCGTGCGACCTCGTCGTCGCGTCGGAGACCGCCGTCTTCGGCCTGCCGGAGGTCAAGCGCGGCCTGCTCGCCGGGGGTGGCGGTCTGCTGCGGTTGCCGCGCAAGGTTCCCCATCAGCTCGCCGTCGAATGGAGCCTCACCGGCGAGTACTTCACGGCGCACACGGCGTACGAGGCGAAGCTGCTCAACCGGCTCGTCCCCGAGGGGCAGGCGCTGGCCGAGGCCGTCGCGCTGGCGAAGGCGATCGCGAAGAACGGTCCGCTCGCGGTGCGCGCCACCAAGCAGATCATCGCGCAGGCCCGGGACTGGTCCAACGACGAGGAGTTCGAGCGCATGCGCGAGATCTACGAACCGGTGCGTTCCTCCGCCGACGCGAATGAGGGCGCACTGGCGTTCAAGGAGAAGCGCGAACCGGTCTGGCAGGGACGCTGACCGAACGAGGCGGGGCCCGGGGATCTCTCCCCGGGCCCCGCTTCGTGTTCGTGCCCCGCATTCGGACCGAATGTCACATCGCGTCGATCGGATCGACGCGATGTGACATTCGGCCACAAGAAGGAGTCAGGCCGACGGCGTCGACACGAGCACCTCACGGCTGCCGTCCCATTCGACGAGCACACCCGGGGTCCGCATGTCGTGGCCCTCGAACGTGATCTCGCCCTGCGCACCGTCGAAGCCCTCCGCGGTGACCTGCTCGAGGCCGCGCTGGATGTCCTCGCGGGACGCGCCGCCGGACGCCTTGATCGCCCGGGCCAGCAGCCAGGCGGCGTCGTACCCCTCGGCCGCGTAGTTCAGCGGGTCCTCGTTGTACTTCGCCCGGTACGCCGCGACGAACTCCTGGGACGACGCTGCCGGCTGGTCGAGGGTGAAGTTGGCGGTCCAGAACATGCCCGCCCCGTCCGCCCCCGCCGGGACGAGGTTCTTCGCGCCGGCGCCGGTCTGGCCCAGCACCGGTCCCGTGTACCCGGCCTGACGCAACTGCCGCATGGCCGTGGCGTTCTGGGCGCCGGTGAGCAGCATGGCCACCGCGTCGGGCCGCTCCCCGGCGATCTTCGTCGCCGACGACGCGAAGTCCTGGGTGGTGTTCTGCACGGACGTGGTCGAGACGATCTCGTAACCGTGCTCGGACTGCCCCTCCGGAAGGTTCTTCTCCGCCATCTCCGCCAGCGCCGGGTTGGCGGCGTTGAACAGCACGCTGACCCGCTCGGCCCCGAGGTCCTCGAGGTGAGCCAGGGAGGTGCCGATGTGCGTGGTCTGCGGCGGCGTCGCCCGGAAGGTGTAGTCGCCGCCGAGCACACCGTCGCTGGCGGACTGCGTGTAGACGGTCGGCAGCTTCGCCCGGTCCACGATCGGGGAGATCGCGATGGCCTGAGCGCTGGAGATGCCGCCGAGCAGCGCGCTGACCGACCGGTCCGCCGTCGCCTCCGTCGCCTGGCTCACGGCGGTCTGCGTGTCGCTGGCCGCGTCCCGGCTCTCGAGCACGAGCTTCGACTCACCGAGGAACCCACTGCTGTTGACCTGTTCGACGGCGAGTTCGATGCCCCGGAACTGGGGCAGGCCACCGAAGGCGGTCAGACCGGTCTTGTCGGTCACCGAGACGACCTTGATCTCGGCGGGCATCTCGCCGGACCCGACGGTCCCGCCGCCGCCCGACCCGCACGCGGTGGTCAGGGCGAGACCGGCGACACCGGCGAACGCGGCGACGGCAATACGTGTGTTCTTCATTCTCTTCCGTTCTCGGTTCAGTTGTCGGTTCCGGTCAGCGCGGCTTCACCGAGGAAGGCCAGCACCACCGACGAGTGGTTGCGCGCCTCGTCGACCGGCCCGGAGTACACCGATTCACCGCGGTTGACGACGACGACGTCGTCCGCGATCCGCATGCCGGCCTCGGCGTTCTGCTCGACCATGAGGACGCCGATGCCACGGTCCGCGATGGTGCGCACGCTGGCCATGACGCGGTCGACCACGGCGGGGGCCAACCCCATGGACGGCTCGTCCATGAGGATGTAGTCGGGCTGCGACATGAGGCTGCGGCCGAAGGCGAGCATCTGCTGCTCGCCGCCGCTGAGCAGGCCGGCGGGGCCGGACTGCCGTTCCTCCAGGATGGGGAACATCTCGAACACGGTCCGCATCGACTCCTCGCGGGCCTTCTTCGACGCCACCAGGCCGCCGATCTTGAGGTTCTCGTACACGGTGAGCGAACCGAACACCTTGCGTCCCTCGGGCACCAGCGAGATGCCGCGCTTGAGGATCCGGTGGGCGGGCCATCCCTTGATCGACTCCCCGTCGACGAGGACGTCGCCGGAGGTGGGCGTGGTCAGGCCTGCGACGGTGCGCAGCGTGGTGGTCTTGCCGGCGCCGTTGGCACCGAGGACGAGCGTCACCCGTCCCGGCCGCGCGGTGACGGACACCCCGCGTACCGCACTGACCTTGCCGTAATCGACGTGCAGATCACGAATCTCGATCATCGTTGTCCTGCTTTCCGAGGTAGGCCTCGCGCACCGCCGGATCGCGCACCACGTCGGCGGGGGCACCGGAGGCGATGAGCTGTCCGGAGTTCATGGCGAACAGGTGATCGCAGACGTCCACCATCATCTGCACGTCGTGTTCGACGATCAGCTGGGTGAGTCCTTCCGCACGCAGGTCGGACATCAACCGGCCGATCTCCTCGCGTTCGAAGCGATTCATGCCGGCGGTGGGTTCGTCGAGCAGCAGCAGCTTCGGCGACATCACGATCGCGCGGGCGATCTCGACCCGGCGCTGCAGGCCGTACGAGAGCTGACCCGGACGCAGCTTCTCCTTGCCGTCGAGTCCGGTGCGTTCGAGCGCGGTGTGCACGGCCGCCTCGGCGGCGTCGCGCTCGGTACTGTCGACCCGTCGCCACCACCGTCGCGGTCCCGCGATCAGGTCGTGCCCGAGCTGGACGTTCTCGTGCACGGTGAGATCGTCGAGGAGGCGGACCGTCTGGAAGGTGCGTCCGATGCCGAGCCGGGCCACCTGCTCGGGCCGGACGCCGGAGAAGTCGCGGTCCTCGAAGTACATCGATCCACGGGTCAGGGGCGTGAGCCGGGTGACGGCGCCGAGCAGGGTGCTCTTGCCCGAACCGTTGGGCCCGAGGATTCCGGAGATCAGACCGCGCTCGAGACCGAGGGTGATGCCGTCGACGGCCTTGATGCCGCCGAAGTGGACCGCGAGGTCCTCGACCCGCAGCACCTGGTCCGGAACCCGCCGGCCGGGAACGCCCTCGTGGGGAACGGCTTCGGTGGTCATCGCGATTCTCCTGTCGGGGCGGAGTGGGCGCCGGTGCCCGCGAGTTCGGCACCGAGTTCGGCGGCGGCCTCGTCGTCGGCGGCGTCGGCGCGACGTTCCGCTTCGGCCTCGTCCTCGAGCGCCGCGCTGTCGCGGCGGGCAGCGCGGCGACGGTACAGGTCGGTGACGACGCCGGTGATGCCGCCGGGCATGAAGATCGCGGCGATGGCGACGATGATGCCGTAGACGATGCTCTGGTAGGTGCCCACCTGCTCGAGCATCACCGGCAGCCAGGTGAAGATGAGGGCACCGATGAGCACGCCGAGCCAGGACCGGGAGCCACCGACGATGATGATCGTCAGCGCGAGCACGATCAGCGGGAAGCCGATGTTCTCCGGGGCGATGGCCGTCATCATCAGGATGTTCAGGGCGCCACCGAGCGCGCCGAGCACACCGCTGATCACGAAGGACATCCGGCGGTAGCGGGCGACGTTGATGCCCATGGCCGAGGCGAGTTCCGGGTCTTCGCGGACCGCCTCGATGCGCCGGCCCATGCTGCCGCGCTCGCTGAAGATCATCGCTGCGACGACGACGGCGCAGACGACGGCCAGGTGCGGAACGGAGATCTCCGGGGTGGTGAGCACGCCGAACAGGCCGACCGAGCCACCGGTGAGTTCACCGCCGTTGTGGGCGACGACGGTGACGATCATGACGAACGCGACGGTGGCCATGGCCAGGTACAAGCCGGTGAGACGTTGCAGGATCAGCGAGAGCAGGTATCCGGTGACCGCGCAGATCGCGACGATGGCGGCGGTCGCGGAGATCGCGTCGAACCCGTAGTGCAGCACGAAGATCGCGGTGCCGTAGGAGCCCATGCCGTAGAACGCGGCGCCGGCGAAGGAGAACACTCCCATCCGGAACTGGATCTGGATGCTCAGCGCGAGCAGCAGGACCGTGAACGTGCTCTGGATGAGGACGATGTTGGAGAAGTAGAAGTCGCTCATACCCGTCGCACCTCCTTCCTTCCGAAGATGCCCTGCGGCCGCAGCAGCAGAACCACGAGGATGAGGCCGAAGCCGACGGCGTCGACCCAGCCGCCCCCGGTGTAGCGGAGCACCAGGACCTCGGAGAACGCGAGCACCATGGCGCCGAGGGCGGCGCCGCCGGTGCTGCCCACGCCGCCGAGGATGATGATGGCGAATGCCTTGATGAGCAGGGTTTCACCGCTCTCGGCCGTGATGGCGCCGAGGTTGTAGGTGAGCAAGGCACCGGCGAGACCGGCGAGGCCGCCCGACACCGCCATGGTGAGCAGGGACAGCTGGCGCCGCTTGACGCCCATCAGTTCGGCGGTCTCCGAGTCCACGCCGATCGCCCGCAGGGCGAGGCCGTGGCTGGTGTTCTTGAGCCAGAAGGAGATCGCCAGCGTGAGGATCAGGGCGCAGCCGAGCACGATGAGTCCCGTGCTCGTCAGTCGCAGGCCGCCGAGGGTGTAGACCGACGTCTCGTACGAGCTGCCGAGGAAGCCGAACGGCTCGCTCAGCGTGCGGAACTGCACGATCGCCACCGGGATGGTGCCGATTCCGATACCGCCGATGAGGATCTGCAGCTCGGCCGTCCGCTGGTTCTTGGCCCGGCGCAGGATCGGCTGGAACGCGAAGACGTCGATGGCCGCGGAGAGCGCGGCGCCGACCACGACGGAGATCAGGCAGACGGTGACGAGCCCGAGCCCGACGTTGGAGACGATCTGGGAGGCCACGAACGCGGAGAACATGAAGATCCCGCCGTGGGCGAAGTTGAGGATGTCGATCGTTCCCCAGGAGATGCTCATTCCCAGGCAGAAGAGCAGGTAGATGGAGCCGAGCACGAGTGCGTCGATCACCAGCTGTGACATGACCCCTGCCTTCCTCCGGCCGGGTTGCCCCGGTGACTGTGCGATGTTCCGGTCATTCGTCGAACTCCTTGGTGCACGGGTGCGGTGAGGTCCGCACTATTCCGTCGATTCATGGCCGTCGAGCAGCACTTCTTCCGTGCCGTTCCATTCGACGAGCACGCCGTCGACGCGCATGTCGTTGCCTTCGAAGCGCACCGGCCCGAGCGCGCCGTCGAAGCCCTCGGCCACGACCTGCTCGAGACCGCGCTGCAGGTCGTCGCGGGACGCACCGCCCGAGTTCTTGGCGGCGTGGGCGAGCATCCAGGTCGCGTCGTAGCCCTCGGCGGCGTAGTTCAGCGGGTTCTCCCCGTTGTACTTGGCGCGGTACGCCTCGACGAACTGCTGGGACGTCTCGTCCTTCTGGTGGAAGCTGAAGTCGGTGGCCCAGTACATTCCGGCTCCCGCGGCTCCCGCGGGGGCGAGGTTGCCCGCGCCGGCGGCCGGGTTGCCGACGACGGGGCCGGTGTAGCCCGCCTGACGCAGCTGCGACATGGCGGTGGAGTTGCCGGCACCGACGAGCAGGACGATCACGGCGTCGGGATTCTCGCCGGCGATCTTCGTTGCGGTGGTGCCGAAGTCCTGGGTGGTGGCCTGGACGGAGGTGCTCGACAGGATCCGGTAGCCGTACTTGTCCTGGCCCTCGGGGATGGTCTTCTCCCCGAGTCCCGCGAGGGTGACGTTGCCCGCGTTGTAGAGCACGCTCACGGTCTCGACGCCCTGCTGCTGCAGCCGCTCGAGCGCCTTGACGAAGTAGGTCTCCATCGGCGCCGTCGCGCGGTAGGTGTAGTCGCCGATGACGACGCCCTCGCTGCCGGACTGGGTGAAGATCGTCGGCAGCCCGGCTCGCTCCACGAGCGGGGCGATCGCGACGGCGTGGGCGCTGAGGACCGGGCCGAGGAGGGCACTGACGCTCTTGTCGGTCAGCGCCTCCGTGGCCTGACTGACGGCGGTCTGCGTGTCGCTCGCCGAATCACGCTTCTGCAGAACGATCTTCGAATCGCCCAGATATTCCTGGTCGTTGATCTCCTGGATGGCGAGCTCGATGCCCCTGAGCTGACTGTTCCCGACGTACGCCGTGGTGCCGGTCTGGTCGGTCACGGAGACGACCTTGATCTCGGCCGGTAGATCACCGTCGGCGACGGTGCTGTTCCCCCCGGAACTGCAGGCGGCCGCGAAGAGGACGCCGAACGCGCTCGCGGCACCGAGCAGGCGGCGCCGGACTTTCCGGTCGACTCGAGACATGTGTGCACCTTCCGGTCGAATGATATGCATCATTAGTCGTGATGCCCGTCACAGTAGAGCCACGTGCGGGAAATGTCCAGAGTTCGATCCGAACATGCGCAGGAATTATCGGCGGGTGGGGACGGCTACGGGAGCCACGGCGACGGCCGGCGCCCACCGCCCCCGCCCTGCTGCCGCGACGGCCACGCAGAACAGCACAAAAATCGTTACCGCACCGGCGGATCCGTAGGAGTAGCCCCACGCGGACGACAGCGCGCCGGCCACCAGGATCATCACCGCCGCGAAGCCGTACGACGAGCATGCATACAGCGACGTGCTCCTCCCCTGCTCCACCGGCGTCATCCCGGCGGTGAGCAGGATGAGGCCCTGCGCGTAGGCGAACCCCTGGCCGATGCCCCACAGGAAGCTGCCGGCCAGCACCGGCCACAACGTGTGCGCGAGGAGCCCGGCGGCGACGAGCACGCCGCCGCCAGCGAGCAGGAGCAGGCACAGGCCGGGCCCCGGGGCGCGGCCCGCGGCCCGGGCGACGTAGGGACCCAGCCAGGCGGTGACGAGCAGGATGATGGCCGCGAGGACGCCGATCACCATCAACTCGGATCCGATCCCGTCCCGCAACGCGGACGGCAGCACGCCGACGGCGATGCCGCCGACAGTCCACCCGGCCGCCCCCAATCCGTAGGCGGGCAACGCGTTCCGGGACGACCCGACGTCCGGATGGGACGGGAGAGGCCCGGGCGGCCGGGAGGGCTCGTCGTGCCGGAGGGCGGCGAGCCGGCGCCTGCTGCGCCACAGCGCGGCGGCGAGCAGCAGTCCCGAGAGCACGAGCGAGACGGCATGCAGCCGGTATATGAGCACGGTGGGTTCCGGAAGCAACTGGGCGACGGTGGCCGCGGCGACCAGACCGAGGAACGAGCCGGCGATCGCGCCGGTCGCCGCGAGGGTGCGGCCCGCGTCACCGCGCGCCGCCACGGCCAGCGTGGCGGCGGATCCCGTTGCGAGCCCGACACATGTTCCGGTCAGCGCGCGACCGACGAAGAGCAGCCAGGCCGTATCCGCCCCGGACCACAGGGCGACGTCGCCGAGCAGCCCGACGACGAGCGCCCCGGGCAGAACGGCCCACGCGAACCGCCCGAGCGAGGTCCGGCTCACGAGCAGGAACATCGACACCAGGGCGACGAAGTACGTCACGAACAGGGCGGCCAGC